>OBEQ012184974.1_pt1 | contig 23204 bp, 21 predicted proteins | sample 1670901 | NCBI WGS metagenome assembly OBEQ01 (sample SAMEA104232315, study PRJEB22302) | groundwater metagenome | biome: forest; feature: aquifer; material: groundwater | place: USA | collected 2011-08-07 | depth 5.4 m
AGAATGGAACGACCGGCTCCGATTCGCAGCTCGTGGATTACGCTGTGAGTTGGAGTCAACCCAACGCAGAGCCACATGCGAAAGGAGCCGGTCATGAGCAAGGTACGATGGATTGGTCTGGATGTCCACGCCGACACGATCGCGGTCGCGATGGCGGAGCCCAGTGGTGAGGTGCGGTCGGTGGGGGTGATTCCCAACCGGCCGGAATCGATCCGCAAGCTGGTGAAGAAGCTCGGGCCGGTCGAGCAGCTGCGCGTCTGCTACGAGGCAGGGCCCACGGGGTATGTGGTGTATTGGCAGCTGACCGCCCTCGGGGTCAGCTGCGAGGTCGTCGCGCCGACGCTCGTGCCGGTGAAGGCCGGGGATCGGGTGAAGACGGATCGACGCGATGCGGAGAAGCTGGCGCGGAGCTACCGCGCCTGGGATTTGACGCCGGTGTGGGTGCCGGATGCGGCGCACGAAGCGTTGCGCGATCTGGTGCGCGCGCGCGAGGCGGCGAAGAAGGATCAGTTACGTGCGCGCCATCGGCTCGGGAAGTTCCTGCTGCGGCACGGGCGCCGTCCCTCGCCTGCGATGAGGCCGTGGACGCAGCGGCACCTCAGCTGGATCACACAAGCGGTCCATTTCGAACAGCCGGCTCAGGAGGCGACGCTGCTGGACTACCTCCACGAAGTCCACCACGTGGCGGGTCGCATCGAGCGGCTCGATCGGGCGATCGACGAAGCCGTGACGATGGCGCCACCGCAGATGCGCGCCGTGATCGACGCACTCCAGGCACTGCGTGGAATCGCGAAGGTGTCCGCGGTCACCATCGTCGCGGAAGTCGGTGAGCTCTCTCGCTTCGCCAGGGCTCCCCAGCTCATGGGCTATAGCGGGATGGGGGCCAGCGAACACTCCAGCGGTGAGCGCCGACGACGCGGCGGTATTACCAAGACCGGCAATGCCCACCTTCGGCGCATCGTCGTTGAGGCGGCCTGGGCGTATCGTCACCGGCCGGCGGTGGGCGGCGCGCTGCGCAAACGCCAGGCGACGCTCAGCGACGAGGTGAAGGGCATGGCTTGGAAGGCACAGCACCGACTCCATGGTCGCTACCGCAAATTGCTCGGTCGGGGCAAATGCCCGCAGCAGGTCGTGACCGCGGTGGGGCGCGAGCTCCTCGGCTTCATTTGGGCGATTGGAGTCGCCGTGGAAACCGAACAGAAGAACCGGCGCCCGGTCGCAGCGTAGGCAGCCAGGAATGAACAAGGAACGCAGCAACGGCGACGGTCGAGGGGCCCACGGAAAGGAGAACCCTCGAGCGGTCTATGCGGTAGGCCTCCGGGCCGAACCCGCGCTGTTAGTCCGAGGTAGCTCCCGACGGATCACGATTATGCGGTGTCGACCCGCGAATATCAGAGTGATCAACCGTCGCGATAGCCGCCTCGACCGCCACCGATGCTGCGTTTCCGAAGGAGAAAAAGAACGGAACAACAAGCTGACTTGACAGGTCGTTCCATATCAGACCGCTATGCGGTCGGTAATGAGGATGTTGTACTCGTCGCATGCGATTGCGTCATGCGGCAGGCCTCAGGCCGACCGCGCGAAGAAGCGCGTCGAGGTCGGTGACGATGCGTTGATAGAGTCGATCGAGTCGGTGGCGCCTCTCTTCGACGAGGGAGGCATCGGCTGCGACTGGCGGAAGCAGCCCGGCGGTCAGCGGGGCGTAGACGCACTCGAACAGTGTCAAGAAGACGAGGCAAATCCGGTAGCCCTGAAGGCGGAGTCGATAACGTCGTGAGTGTTCGACTTTGTCGACGAGCGCTTGGCTCGAAGCTTCGACAGATCGTAACGCAGGAAGCCGAGTCGATACTGGTCGGGGGTCGAGTCGATGGCAGCCGCGGCGGTCGGATGGAGATCCCGGGTGGTGAACGTATCGCCGCCCGCAATGTGCGCGAAGCGGACGAGGGCATGCCTGACCGCGAGCAGTCGCGGATGATCGAGCTTGAGCCCGGGAATGCGTTTGCCGTTCGGCAAGTGTGTCGGTTGGGCGCGAGTTGACGCAATTGCCCAGTCCGGCACGTTGTTGGACGTGGTCTCGGTGCGCAGGTCGAGGTGATCCCGGACGTACTGTTTGATGGACCCATCGCGACAGTAACTGCGGATGACCGGATTCGGAAGATCGAGATCTTCGATCACCGTTTCGAGATTGCCGCGGTGCCGCTTGGTGACCTTCCGGCCGAAGATCAGGGCCAGCTTCGTCGGTTGCCAATCGTTCGATTGGTATCGACCAGGCGTTCGCCGAGCGCATCGAGCGCGGCGCGACGGTGGAAGATCAGGTTGTTGCAGTACTCCACCTGGGCATCGTCCTTGCACAGTTCGCCCGACCGCGTGTGGCCTTGCGTCTATGAACCGGCTCTCTTCCGCTCGCGTCTAACGCGCGCCGCCTTTACGGGGTTACTAACCGGTCTGGCGTTCCGTCAATCTGGGCGACCTTGCCCGTCCTCGCCCGCAGCACATGAGCAGTCTCAATTACCGCCATCCCGAGGCGACCTGGCCGATTCGAGTGGTTGGAAGCCACCGACGACCTGGGTCGTGCCGGTTTCCAGTATCTGGGCGAACTGCTGCGCGATCAGAGGCCGGCTGAAATAGTATCCTTCCCCTTCGCCACAGTCCTCGGCCTGAAGGAATGCGAGCTGGTCACTTGTTTCCACGCCCTCTGCAATCACCCGGTACTCGAGGCTCCGGCCCATGCTGATCACGGCGCTGAGGATGGGAGCCGCGGTTGAACCCGAGGTGATCTCCTGCACGAACGATCTGTCGACTTTCAGCGCGTCGACGGGAAAGTGTCTCAAGTGACTCAAGCTGGACCACCCGGTTCCAAAGTCGTCGATTGCCAGCTGCACCCCGAGACTCTTGAGCGCCTGGAGCACCGAGGTCGTGGCTTCGACATGGGCCATCAGTACGCTTTCCGTGATCTCGATTTCGAGATAGCGCGGGCCCAGGCGGGTCTCCTTCAAGATGTCGAGGATGTTCTTCAGGAAGCTGTTGCTCCGAAACTCGACGGCGGAAATGTTGACGGACACCGGAATCGGCGAGAGGCCGGCATCCTGCCACGCCTGCGCTTGCCGGCACGCTTCGTGGACGACCCATCGGCCGATGGGCTTGATTAGGCCGCAGTCTTCGGCGATCGGCACAAACTGGGCCGGCTCGAGCAATCCCCGCTCGGGATGCCGCCAGCGGATGAGCGCCTCGGCACCGACAACGGCGCCGTTCTTCAGGTTCACCCTCGGCTGGTAGACCAGCTCGAATTCCCGCCTGTCGAGCGCGCGGCGCAGGCCCGCTCTTATCGACCGCCATTCGACGGCGCGCACATTCAGGTCCGGCTTGAAGAACTGGTAACAGTCCCGCCCTTGATTCTTCGCATGGTACAACGCCATGTCCGCGCTTCTGAGCAGCGTCTCCGCGTCCTCGCCATCATTGGGGTACACACTGATGCCAATGCTCACGGTGATGTGGAGCTCGTGGCCGGCGAGCTTGTGTGGCCGGGCGAGGGCCGCGACGATCTTCTGCGCCCCCATGGCCGCATCCTCGGCATGCTCCAGCTCCGATAGCACCACCACGAATTCGTCCCCGCCGTGGCGGCTGACGGTGTCAGATCTCCGGACGCACATCGTGACTTCCCGTCCGACGGCCCGAAGCAGCTCGTCGCCCAGCATGTGTCCGTGTGAGTCGTTGATGTCTTTGAAGCGATCGATATCCAGAAAGAGGACCGCCAGCCGTCGCTGGTGACGGTGGGCCAGTGCAAGCGCGCGCGCAAGCCGGTCGGCCAGCAGCAGGCGGTTCGGCAGGTCGGTCAGCGGGTCATGGCTCGCGAGATGGGCCATTCGCGATGAGGTCGCGCGCGCCGAGCTGATGTCGCGAAACACGATCGCCGCGCCAGTCACCAGTCCTCGGCGGTCATGAATAGGAGCGGCAGAGTGTTCGATGGCGAACTCTGACCCGTCCCGTCGGATCAGCCTGCAATTCGAGAGGAAATTCGGGGCTTGGTGTCCAGAAATCGTCCGTTCCATGGGACGAGCGGCAGGCTCGCGTGTGACGCCGTCGATAATCTGGAGCACCTCTTCGAGCGTCCGGCCGGCCGCCTCGGCGCCAGGCCAGCCCGTCATCACTTCCGCAGTCGTGTTGAGATAGGTGACACGGCCCGAAGCGTCCGTGCAGAGCAAGGCGTCGCCCAGTGAATTGAGCGCGACCTCGACTCGTTCCGCTTCGGCGAAAAACGCTTCCTCCGACAGACTCCGTTCAATGGCGTGACGGAGTGCGCGCGGCAGCCAGTAGCTGTCGAGGCGATTCATCAAAAGATAGTCGTGCGCCCCAGCCCGGATGACCTGCCGTGCGACCTCTTCATTCTCGTCCGCGCCGACGACGAGGATGGGTATGGAAGGGGCAGCCTGGAGCAGCTTCTCCAACCCGCCGATGCCTTGGCAACCGGGCAGCCGCAGATCGAGTAACACCGCGCTCACCCGATTCGTGGTCAGTCGTTCAAGACCGTCGGAAAGACTCCCGACCCACTCGACATCGTAGGGTTCTCTTTTCGACTCGATGAGCGTCTCCCGAATCATCCGCGCGTCAGAAGTGTTCCCACCGATATGAAGGATACGATGCCCTCCGGTGCTCACTGCAATGCGGGGCCATATCGGCTGATCCATCATGCCCTGCTGCTCGCCACACACTGAAAGATTCCGACCGAGCATTTGCGCCTTTCGGTGCGTGCGAGTCGGCATGACCGGACGGACGCGCCGGGGTACTCGAGGCCAGGTCGGACCGTGGTCGAGATGGAGCGCAAGGCCATTCGTGACGCACTATTGCACACCAAACGGGCACCAGGATCGGACTGCGCCGCCTCAGGGCCTGACCCTTCCAGAGTTCCTGCGCCAAATCGCGGCCTGCAGACTGGGTTCAGCTCCTTCGACATTTCTACGAATCCACAGCGCACGAGCCGCTGACCTATTGCTTCAAACTCGCGCCAATCCAATAGTCGGATTTTTGCCGGTGTCGCCGCGCCGGCCACGATCCGCTGGAGCGGAATCTCTGTCCTATTCGTCCACGGTTGTTGACTCGGTGTGACTCATTGCGCGAGCAGGCCCGCGCACTGGTGCCCAACGTCTCGTAGGTCTTTTGGCGCATCGCGCCGCCCGTCCTTGGATCCCTGCCGTGAGAACACGACGGGCGGGCGTCGAGCGATCGGAATGGCCAGAATCTCGCAAATGGGTCCGCTCGCCCAACGGTCGCTCACAGTGTCTCCTTAACGAACGCGCGAAGTGAAATATCACGCAAGAAGATGACCAACTGCGCTCGATTCGCCACACCGTCGAAACGGCTGGAAGAGGCATCGATACCTCGACCGCTTTGTGGAATGTGTGTAATCGTTTACTCTGTCGCGAAAATGTGGGAACTCCTCTACTCTCTCCAGAGCAGTGGTCCACTCTAGTAACGCAGCACAGAGAAGGCGAAATCCACATTCCCACAGTCGAGTCGTTGTTTCGCAGACGAAGCGGAAGAACAGAAAAGGAAGAAGAAAGAAGTACACAACAGACACACACAAGGACTTCGGCAAGACGAGCCGACGCATGACAACTGCTCGCGCACTTGGTATGGAACGGTTTATTGTTAGGGGTACGCTGGGTGCGCTCAGGTAGTAAAGCAGGAGGACAGGTTGTGAACAGGTTGCAGTCTACTTCACCGTGTCATACCGAGAGACGGACGCCAGGTACGTCCATTCGACGTTCGAGATCGTCTCAGACGTCAATCAATGTGACGCCGCCTAGCCACCTTGCGGTCGGCGCGCCGGCCGGGCGATCAAGCCCGACCGGCTGTCTCAGTTCTACGGGCAGGTCGTTGACAGCATCTTCACCGAGGTGACCGTCAGGGTCGCGTGTGACTGCGCGGAGCGTTCCGTAGACGATCGGTCATCGTCGTTCTTCATCACCGGGCTGCTCGTTCCCGTGACCTCGACCTTGTGGCCGACGTGCCGCTTGAGGTCCTTTCTCCCCTTCAGATCGTACATCATGCCGAGTTCTCCATTGTGACCAGTCTGGGAGTTCTGCGAAGAAATTGAGCCGGCGGTTCCCGTCGTCGAGGTGGGACCAGGCTTCATCGTCGCGTTTGTGAGGCTATAGTGGCCGGCTTCACCGGCGACGCATCCGATAACGGTGACCGTATTCTTCTTCAAATCTTGCTCGGCGTTGCTGCGCTCGGTGCTGGGCGTCTGCGCCGAAATGGCGACGACGGTGCATCCGGCGACGAAACCTGTTGCTACTGCGAGCGTCATTCGATTCATGTTTGATCTCCCATAATGAGTTACGACCAACTACCTTGAAATGTCGCGATTGGTGCCACCTCGGTACTGATGAGTCGCACGAGCCTTCTTGGACGTCCTTTCTGCACTTCGAGTGTCCGGCGCTGCGGCCGCTTCCATGTTGACGTGTAGTTCGGCGAGTTCTGAAAGCTTGGTGTCTGCCCCCTCTCTTCTTGAAGATTGTCGTTCAACAGGGCGACAGCATCGTCGTACCCGAGGAGCTTCGACCAGGCTATCGATGTCCCGTACGCCGCTACTTGCAAGCGCCGCGCCGCCGCCCGCAGGCGCCGTCACGAAAGCAGGGCTGCATTCTTAGAGGGAGGGCCATTCGACGGTACTGAGTCGAACGCTACCCGCGAGCTAGCGTCGTTGATACGGTTCGTGCGGAGCCGGCGGTCCTCACTGCCTCGCTTCGGGATTCCCGGCCACAGCGTGTCTGAACGGACCCTCGCAACGCCGAACGACTTTGAGCGTCCTCGCCAATTTGTCCGGAAAGCAGCCCCGCACAGCACTGCACGCGAAGAGGGGCCTATTCTTGCCGAACCACCGGCGCGTCGACGACATGCTCGGCCAGAAACCACACTTGCAACTCGTTGGTGCGAATCACGTCGCTCACGAGCAGATCATTGGTGCCGTCGTCTTCGTTCTTCGACGCTAGCCGCGCCATGGTGCGGGCCTCCTTCAGCACGGTCTCGTGGGCGTGCAGCAGACGTGAAATCTGCACGGGAACGGGCTCCCGGCCTTTCGGCGGTCTCGGGATGAGAGTCGTCTCGGCCACGTCGGATGCCATGGCGATGCTGACCCCGCCGAGCAGTTGAACGCGCTCCGCAATCGAATCAATCAGTTCGCTCTGTTCGCCGTAGTGCTTGTCGAACAGCAGGTGCAGTTGGTAAAACGTCGGGCCCGATACCTGCCAGTGATGCTTCTTGTACAAATCTCGCAGCGTCATCGTGTCCGCGATCAGTTGATTGAGGTTCTCGACGCTCTCCTTACAAGCTGATTCGGCCAACGCGATGGGCATCCTGATTAAATGTCCGTAAGGCTGAATCTCGTTGCCGTGCTGATGCACGGATGGGCTTGCCTGTCTCAGCACCTCTTCCGCATCCAATATCGACTTGGCCATAAATACTCCCACTGTAGGAAAGGAAACACTCATCGATGCGCGGCCGATGCGTTCTTACCGTGCCATCTGCATTTTCCCAGTCGCAGCCGTTGCGGCAAGGAACGCGACCAGCAACCGGCAACTCGCCGGGCGGCCGATCGTCGGAAGCTAGGGGCAGGTCGCCGCGACCATCTTGATCGACTTGACCATCATGCCGTCCGAGTCTTTGGTCCCCATCGCGGTGACGTTGTGGCCGATGTGCTTGCTGAGATCGACCGACGTGCCCTTGAGCTCCATGCTGTCGGCCATGCCCACCTTGTCCTTATCCACCTTGTCCTTATCCATCTTGTCCTTGGCGACTTTGTCGTTAAGACTTCCTGTCTTTCGACATCGTGTCCATCGGCTCCATATGAGTGAGCATGTACGAACCCGACGACGGTCCTGCTTCGACGCAGCCGGTCATCGATATCGATTTGTCCATCATCTTGGCCGAATTCTTCGCCGTCGTTCACGACTGAGCGGCGACGGAGCCCACGCCACACATCGCGAGTGCCACACACAGTCCGGTCAGAATCGTCTGTTCATCTCATCCTCCTGTTTCTGTTTCGTCGGCCCGGCGGGCCAGACGTCATTGCTTCTGTATGTTGACGTCCGCAGCGCCTGCCGCCGTCGGCGACGCCGTACGGATGAGGAGCTCCACCAGTTTATATTGTCTTAATTGACAATCTTGCTGCCGACGAACTAGGTGAGGAGCCGAAAGCCCATCCAACTAGAATGGACAGGTCACGGTCATCTATCGTCACGATCTTGTCGCATCGTCATTCGTCGCGACCAACATGCAACAAGGTCTCCACAATCAGCTGAGCTGTTGATCGTTAGCGTCTTCGTGATTGGCAGCAGCGTTGAGAGCAAGCCGCCCAACATCGCACGACGACCGCGCCGTACGAGAGTGGCGCATGACCTACATTCATCCGTGAGAGAGCAGACCATGGCCCACGACCGGCACTGGCCCGCTGACGGTCTTCGTCAGCGGCGTCGACGGGGTCGAGCCGCTCACGTTCCTGGCTCAGCTGCTTGACCATGACGCTGGTATTGTCGAGCAGCCCCCGCACGTGGAGCGCGAGCAGCTTGGAGTGGATGTTCTGCTGATACTGAGGAAGGCACGCCGCGAGATCGAACAACTGCGTCGTCACGAACCAGCCGATCACGCCGATCAGCGAAAACGACAGCACGACGACGGAGAACACCGCGGGAATTTTCGAGATGTTCCAGCGTTGCAGGCGCCTGACCAGTGGAGCGACGAGGAAGCTCAGGAGTAGGGCGAGGGCAAATGGCATGAGGACTTCCGGCCCGTAGAACATTTTGCCGTAGAACAGCGCGGCTACCATGATTGCGCCGACGACGACAGACTCGTAGCCGGGCAGCGGTGTTACGGACGGATGACGAGCGGCGGTCTTAACCGTCATCGGAGGCCTCATCAAGGAGAACGACCACAACGGATGGGCGGCCTGGCTCAATGAAATCGAGCCAAGCCCCAACTTGAGTCCGTATTCAGCGTGGGACGACGGCGAGTCGATTTTTGATGGTGTAGCCGAGCGCTTCGCGGCGGCAACGCGGGAACCAGTCGCACGACCGCGCTTCAGCGGTCGACCTGGCGAACCGCGCGAAGCGCCACGGATGGCAAGCATTATGTATACGTTCCGCCGACATCGGTCCACGTCGGGCCGGTAAGGGAGTTCAGTTCATGGCCATTTCATCCGTCGACAGAAACGAGCACGCCGAGGGCTCGGTGGCAAAGGCGATCGAACAGCAAACGGCAAAGCTGCCGTCGGATCTGTTTCTCTGGGCCGCCATCGGCTCGATCGCCACGTCCGCGACCTTTCAGATGATCGGCAACAAGAATGCGAGCGTCTTCGTCGGACAGTGGGCGCCCACCTTTCTGATCCTCGGGCTCTACAACAAGCTCGTGAAGCAGCTCGGGTCGGATTCGGCGGCCGGGCGAGCGCTCGCCTAGACATGGGTCGGGCGGACCTGGTTCCGCCCGGCTTCCACGTTCAAACAGCAGTCGTCATGTCGGCGCACATGAATTGACCGATCACACCCCCGGAGTGTTCATGAAAACCGAGCTCGGTAAGCTGTATGAATTGATCGAACAGTTAGACACAGCGATGATAACCACGCGTCGCCCGGACGGCCATCTCGAGTCGCGCCCGATGGCGAATCAGAAATCTACCTCAGGGGCAGACCTGTGGTTCGTCACCTCGGAGGGGACCGCCAAGCTTCGCGATCTCGAATCCGATCCGCACATCAACCTGGCCTATTACAACGATCGCACGCGCGAGTGGATCTCCGTGTCCGGAATCGCCACCGTGTCGCGCGACCGACAAAAGCTTCGCCAGCTGTACGCGGCAGACTGGAAGATCTGGGACGATCCCCGGATGGTACTCGCGCCACGGTACTTTGACCACCCTCCCATGCACGGAGATCGGTCGCTGTTGGCGACTGGTATGTGTGCTTGTTGGGGTCACGCGTGGGCCGAGGAAAAGTGGTCGGGGCGAGAGGATTGAACCTCCGACCCCTCGGTCCCGAACCGACTCAGCGATCAATCAACGTTGCCGCGACGCTCGGCCGCGCGTCGCCCAAATCCGTCAGTAACGTCTCCAATGCCGCCGGCTCCACGGGCTTCACCAGATGGCCGTCACAACCGGCGTCCCTGGAGCGGGCGCGATCCTTCGCTTGTCCCCAACCAGTCAGCGCGACAATGAACATGTCGCGTCCCCACGGTTCCGCGCGGATTCGCCGCGTGGCCTCGTAACCATCGAGTTGAGGCATCCCGATGTCCATGAGAATGAGCCTGGGCCTAAACGCCTCGGCCGCGGCTACGGCTTGGATTCCTGTATTCGCCGTGCGGACTTCGTTTCCCATCAGCCGTAGCATCGTGGCCATCATCTCGGCGCCATCACGATTGTCATCGACCACAAGGATTCGTCGTCGGGAACCGACGACGAATTCTTGCGCAGGTGATACGGCGTCTGGTACAGCCGGGCGCGGGGTGGCGAGCACCATCGGCAGCGTCACCGTGAACGTACTTCCCTTGCCTGGTCCGTCACTCGCCGCCGTGACGGTCCCCCCGTGCATTTCGACGAGACCCTTCACGAGCGCCAGACCAATGCCGAGGCCACCGGTATTGCGTTCGAAGCTCCGATCGACCTGAGAGAACATGTCGAAGATGTTGATCAACGCATCGGCGGGGATGCCAATGCCGTTGTCACGTACCGACACCACGACATCGGTGCATCGAGCTTCAGCGGTGAGTTCTATGGAGCCGCCAGGATCGGTGTACTTGGCGCTGTTCGTCAGCAAGTTGCTCAGTACCTGGGACAATCGGGTGAGATCGCCGTCGAGATGGATCGGGTCGGAGGGCAGCGAGAGGATAAGGCGCTGCCCGACCGCGTCGATGGCTGGACGTGCGGTTTCGACCGCACTATTGACCACGTCAGCGAGGACCAAGCGCGTCCGTCGAAGCGCCAGCTTGTTCTGCCCAATCCGCGAGATATCGAGCAGGTCGTCGACGAGCCGCACCATATGTCCCAGCTGCCGTTCCATCACCTCGCGGGCCGCAGCCATCCCCTCGGCGTCACTGGGCGCGATCCGCATTACCTGCAGGGCATTTCTCAAAGGGGCGAGCGGGTTGCGGAGTTCGTGCGCCAGGACCGCGATGAACTGGTCCTTGTGTTTGTCCGCGTTCCGGAGCGCCTCCTCCGCGCGCTTGCGATCGGTGATGTCGCGGGCGATCTTGGACACGCCGATGATCTCGCCCGACACGTCACGGATCGGCGAGACCGTGAGCGAAATGTCAAGCCGACGGCCGTCCTTGGATAGGCGCTCCGTTTCGAAGTGCTCGATGAGCTCACCACGCGCGATTCGCGCCAGGATCTCGTGCTCTTCGTCGAGACGGTCTTGAGGAATCAGGATCGTAATGGGCTGCCCAATCGCCTCCAGGGGCGAGTAGCCGAACAGCTGCTCCGCCCCCGTGTTCCACGAAAGGATGATGCCCTGAAGTGTCTTGCTGACGATTGCGTCCTGCGACGAGTCGACGATGGCCGCTAGATGCGCCCGGGCGTGCTCCGTGCGTTTGCGCTCGGAGATGTCTCGAAATACCAGAACCGCACCCACTGCGCTTCCCGCCTGATCCCGAATCGGTGCAGCGGTGTGCTCGATGCTGTGTTCCAATCCGTTTCGGGAGATGACGACCGTGCGGGTGGCCAGCCTGAGGACCTCCCCGGATTTCAACGCACGGATCGCCGGGTTCTCCACCGGTTCGAGGGTTTCTTCATGGATGATTCGACACACGTCCGACAGCGGCCAGTCGAGAGCCTCCGCTTGAGACCATCCCGTCAGCGCTTCAGCCACCGCGTTCATGAAGGTCACTCGGCCGATGTTGTCCGTACTGATCACCGCGTCGCCAATGCTGGCCAGCGTGATCCGAAGCCACTCCGACTGTTTCCGCAGTTCCTCTTCGACGCGACGTCGCGCGGCAAAAATGCTCTGCGCATTCTGCAGAGCAACTGCTCGAAGCCGGTCGTCCTCGTCGTTCTCAAACGCCACTACTGTTCCCCACGATTTGCTGGCTTGCCAACGCGGTACCCTCTACACGCGCCCTGATCTTCGCGAAAGCCGTCGACCGGCTCGTCGTGGTGTCATCGCAGAACGGCGCGAAGCCGCAATCATCGCACGTCCCAAGTTGTGCGGCCGGAATGATCGCGGCCGCTTCGAGCACACGGTCGCGGACCTCCTCAGCTGTCTCGATCCGTGGGTCAATCGGGTTAATCACGCCCACGAACACCATCTGATCGGGCTTCAGGTTGTCGCGGATGATCTTCAGAACTCGCACGCGATCCTCCTCACCCGCCAGCGCGACGTAAAAGGATCCTACCATGAGTTCGAACAGGCTCGGGAGCAGCGTGGCGTAGTCGACGTCTCCACTGTGGGTGGAATCTTGGTCGCTTCCGGGGCACGTGTGAATGCCAATGCGCTTCCGATCCTCCGTTGAAAAACGCGACAGCGCGAGGTTGTTCAGGTCGATGAACCGATGCAACAGTTCGCCGGACGGATCGATCTTGACCGCGAGCCGCGCCTCCGTGAAGTCGATCTGTACCTTCCATGCGCCTTTCCGGAGACAGTTGCGCACCTCCGTCTCGTGCTCGCGCAACAAATCAGTGACGAACTGCTCCCGAGAGTAACCAGGAATCGCGTCGGCCGGGTACATCAGACTCAACGCCGAAGGCGAGATGACCGCTTGCTTCACCGGGCGATGGGCATACCTGAGCGCCACATCGAGGTAACTGTCCGCATACGTGTGATACCGGAATGGTCCCGCAGTCAAGCGAAGCATCCGGCGGACATGGCCGGCTGAGAACGGGATCTGAAAGCCGTCTGGAGTGGTGTTTGGAAGGCCCTGGACGCAGTACGTCCAAAAATTGTGGTACTTGCGCTGCTCGCCATCGGTGATGACGGGCGATCCTGTGGCCTCGAACTGCTCGATCGTGTCTTGGACCGCCCGCTCGTAGAGCAGGTCCAGCGCGGGATCTGTGCCCCCTCTGGCCGCCACGGCCTCGATCAGCGGCGAGGGCCGAGGGATGCTGCCGATGGGCTCGGTCGGAATGTTGGCCATCAAGCCTCACACGGCGTTGCGGCACCTCCGTGCGCGCGAGAATAATGGCGCAAGGCCGTAAACGACAAGGGACTCGCGACAGTTGTAGCACGCGATCTACCCTTTCGAACGGCGGTGAAACGTCCAATCCGTGGCCAGTCCAGTGAGGCGTCCACGAGGGCTCTAAAGGGCAAGTTGTGAAAGAGGTAGTTGAAGCGTATCACATCCTGGCAACCAAATACTCAAGAATGCAGCGTTCATTCGGCTCAGAAACGAACTCTACCGCAAGGTTCGCGGTTTGGTTGTCAACTGCGTCGTTTATTCGACATTTTTGTCGGTTAAACGTCGTCTCCCGGGTCAATGCCCGACGCCTGATAGCTTTCCCCGGTTTCGCGCCGAACGATGCTCCGCATCGCGGCATTCGCCTCCAGCGTGGTTCGCGATGGTCTTGCCCTTCAGCAGGCCGCCTCCACCAAGCGCTGCGGCACCCAGGTAAACACCGCGCGATGCGTCTCCACATCGATCACGCACCGCCGCGATCTTCTGGGCCTCCGGCACTCTGAGTTTGTTCGGACGCGTTCCCGTTGCTGAAAGGACGAGATCCCACGAACGACCGTGTGTCCGAGCGAATTTCAGAGCGGCCTTGGCATTCCCACACACAAGCAATCCGGTGAACAGGTTCGAGCATCGCCAGCACGGTCACGGACTCACCGAAGTCGCTCTGGGCGGGGAAAATTTTAACTTGCATAGATTATAGATAATTGTTGATAGCGGCTCAACCGTAGCGCCCAGATTCAGACGGAATCATGGAGGACCGCGCTCGATGCTGAACACGCGCTCTCGTAGTTCATGCGACACCGCTGGCCAGATGAGCAGTTGTTCAGTGAATGCGTGAGTGGAGTCCTCCGACGAGCCCGCGCACAGGAAGGCCGTTTCGAGCGTTCGATGAGACGGTCGCACTCCTGTGGGCGCAAGGCCACAGCGGCGCGGCGGTTCGGCTCGAGTACCTGTGGAACAACCTCTGTCACAGCCAGGAGTTCACCCTGTTGTGCGCGTATCCAAAAATCGGTTTCACCCAGGATGCGCCAGACTCCCTTCGAGACATCTGCGCGGCTCACAGCAAAATAGTCGGTCGACCTGACTAAATAAACTTCGATCGGCCTGTCGGCATCTCCAGTTCATGTGGCCCGCCCGACTTCGACCCGCCACATTCAGATTCATCGGTGAGAGCCGTCAATAACACCTTCGGTCGGCTCGGAAATCTCGTCTGGACGACGGCATCGTGCGACTCCGCGGCCTAGTGCTCGAAAAGGCCGACGAGCGGAAACCCGAGTCCTCCGCGAAGTCGGTGGCCCGACAATCGAGCGCCGAGACTGCATCGGCAATCGCTGGTGAAGAGCTCCGACCGCGGCGTGGAGAACCTGAATCATGTTATGTGAACGAAAGTCCGTCATATACCGCTCACGATTACCTAAGTGGCACGGAGGAACAGAAATGCTGGAACGATCGAGCACACGAAGACATGTTTCCACACATGGCAATAAGATCGCGCTCCCACTGCGCGACGAGTCCACCTCATGATGGCGAGCGTGAAGCGGTGGGGCATCCAGTTCCAGCGAAGTGAATCACCTTTGACCGCGAGCGTGATCCGTGCAATTCTTGTGACCGACGACTCCCTCATCTCTTCCACCTGGGACCGTGTGCGGCTCGCCTGGACCCGTGCAACGGGAGCACCTCGTTGAAAAGGCCCTGCATTGCCATCGTCGACGACGATACCGCGTTCTCCATCTACCTGCGGACGTTCCTGTCGCTCCGTGGCTACGAGACCTGCGCCTATTCGCGCGGCGACGAGATGCTGGACGCCCTTAAGCAGGGCGATCCACCCGACGTCGTGCTCCTCGACGTGATGATGCCGGGCATCAGCGGGATCGAGACGTTACGCGCGCTGAAGTCGGCGAAGCCCGATCTCCGGGTCGTCATGCTGTCGGGTCGCCAAGAGGCCACGACGATCGTCGAAGCGGTTCGCCTCGGTGCCGCGGACTATGTGGTCAAGCCGGACGATCCCCAGGGACTGGACGAGATCGCGCTCGAAGCCGCGATCAGGAACGCCATCGAGAAGGCCAAGCTCGTCTCGGAGATCACCGAGCTGCGCCGGCAGTTGAATGACGACCAGGATCGGGCGTCCCTGTTCTGGGGCGACAGCTCCGAGATGAAAACCATCGCGAACATGATCGAGCAGGTCTCGGACAGCGACGTGACGGTGCTCATCCGCGGCGAGAGCGGCGTCGGGAAGGAACTGGTCGCCCGGGCGATCCACCAGCGCTCGCCGCGCAGAGAACGAACGTTTGTGAAGGTCAACTGCGCAGCGCTCCCCGGGGAGCTGCTCGAGAGCGAGCTGTTCGGCCACGAGAAAGGGGCTTTCACGGGTGCCGCGACGACCCGAATCGGGAAGTTCGAGCAGGCCGACACCGGCACGATTTTCCTGGACGAGATCGGCGAGCTGAAGGCCGCGCTGCAGGCGAAGCTGTTGCACGGTGACCGGCCGCAGAACACTCGCGTAGCGCAAGACGCGCGGTTCGGTTCAGGCCCGGGCCGAGAAAAGGCACGGCCCGGAACCGAGGGCCCCACATTCCGCGTCATGCCCGCGGACGCGGTCAATCGAATGGTCCTCTCAATTGCAATACAAGGGCGGGGCGCCGATGATGTCGTGATGACGCCGACGCACGATGCTGGCGAGTGCATAGACGTGGGAAAAGCGGTGCTGAAGCTAGAAGGGTGATGACCCGCGAGAGGTGTTTACGTAGAATGTCAGCAGCAGTCATCGACTGCCTCCCGCCGTTCTTGACCTACCGGCCCATCGGCACTGGATAGACTACGGGCGGTGGCGTTACCGAATCCGGCCGACCGAGTGTCGCCACTCAGTTCGACAGGGTTTCTATGCCTCGCTGGCACGGCCCGCACCTTGGGCGTCTTCCGCCGAACTTCGCTCCGCACCTGCGGACTCCTAACCGCCCTCACCGTTCTCTGGACTTGCCGCCGGCCGCGCCACCCGCGAATCCTCTAGTCTAGTTTCTGTCGCGAAACATCCTAACGCATTGTTGCATCATCGCTTAGCGGTTTCCGCTTGACTTGTATGTGTGCTATATGGATCATATACAGCGTGCCCGTCAAGCCCACCAAGAGTGAATCGCCCACCGACGTGAAGCGTTGGTTCCGGGCGCAGGCCGCCCGGCTGTGGCCCGCCGCACTCGGGTCCCTGAGTTTTCGGCGGAGCCCCTGTGTGCGCGACCACTGCGACGCGTGTGCGCGGGGCGACCAGCACCCCAGCTACGTGCTCTATTGCCGGATCAAAGGGCGACGCGTGGGCCTCTACGTCCCTGACGAGCTCGTGCCGACGATCCGTCGCTCGCTCGACAACGGTCGTGCCCTGCAAGAGCTGCTGTACGAGGCCGGCCGCCGGTATACGAATGCCGTGAAGCATCAGCGAGCTCACACGGAACAGGCCAACAAATGAGTCGAGCCCCCGACCCTCAGATCAGCTTCGCCGATCTCGAGTTCCTCACGCAGCGCATTCAGCTTGAGCCCACCCTGCAGGGCATCGCCGACTTCCTCGACACTCACGCCGCCAGCGTCGAACGCGTGCGGCGCGACCTGGAGCGGGGCCTCAAGCACCCGGCAACGGGACGGCACGGACTGACCGCCCAGCAGGTCCTCCGGTCGGTGATCCTGATGCGGGTGAAGAACTGGGACTATCGTGAGCTGCGTGAACGGATTGCGGACGGCTACACATTGCGGCACTTCACCCAGTTTCATAGCCAGCGGGTGCCGAAACACGACGCGTTCAACCGCGCCTTCAACCGGCTCACTCCCGACACGCTGCATGCCGTCAATGACGCGGTCATCCACGCCGCGGTCGATGTCGGCCTGGAGGACGGCACCAAGCTGCGTGTCGACACGACCGTGGTCGAGACGGACATTCATCATCCGACCGACAACACGCTGCTCTGGGATTCGGTGCGGGTCCTGACCCGGCTCGTTCGTCAACTCGACGACCGGCTGCCGGCGGGGGTCGGACCGTTCACCAACCGCACGCGCGCGGCCAGGCGCCGGATGCAAGCGATCCAGCGCATGACGACGAAGGAGCGACACCGTCAGCAGGTGCCCACCTATCGCGCCCTCATCAGGGTGGCCGAGCACGTGGTCCACGAGGCCCGTGCGGTCGCTGAGCGGACGCAGGTGGTTGATGGTGACCTCACCACCCGGGTGGCCGTCGAGACGATTCGACGTGAGATCGCGCGGCACTGCGAGCTGGGCGACCGTGTGATCAGTCAGGCCCGCCGTCGCGTCCTGCAGGGGGAGCAGGTGCCGACGGAGGAGAAGCTCTACTCGATTTTCGAACCCCACACGGATCTGATCAAACGGGGCAAGATCCTGAAGCCGATCGAGTTCGGCCACAAGGTGTTCCTCGCCGAGAGTGGCCGAGGGTTGATTACCCAGTATCAGGTGCTGAAGGGCAACCCCGCCGACCAAATCCACGTCACGCCTTCGCTCACGCGCCACGCCGCGGCCTTTGGCCACGCACCCAATCTGTATAGTTCCGATCGCGGTTTCTTCAACGACGCAAACATTCAGACGTGCACGGCAGCGGGCGTGACGCTCACGTGCATCCCGCAGTCGGGCGGCAAGCGAAGCGCCGAACGGGAAGCGCTCGAGCACAGCCTGGCGTTTAAGAAAGGGCAACGGTTCCGCGCTGGCATCGAAGGCCGTATCTCGGTGCTCTTCCGCGGTCGCGGCATGAAGCGCGCACTCGTCGAAGGTCGCGAGCGTTTCGACTGCTGGTGGGTGCCGCCGTCCTGGCCAACAATCTCATGGTGATCGCCCACCTGCTGCGTCGGAAACAGGCACGTCGCCGCCGACCGGCCGCATAGATCGACACCCTGCCGAGTCCCATCACCGACTCGAAGGCGACGTGTCCTCGGATGATCCCTCCTCATCATGCTGACGACTCCGCTGAGACAGTTTTCCACTTCGTGTCGGCGTCCGACTGATACAATCGCCCGATCGACGACCGGCGCAGGTCGTAACCGCGTCGGTTTCCAGGCGTTTCGCGACAGAAACTAGTCTAGCCCTTGTTCGAACACTTGGTCGCGATCATCCTCGCCGCAGTCTCCTGCACGCGAGCAATTCCATCGGCCGGTTATTCAGTGCGACCGCTGGAATCCTTCACGCGCCCTGACCGTAACATTCGTCAGGCAAAACGGGTCCATCATTTCCCCGCTGTTCGCCTCGGTGGAGTGTTCGGGGTCGCCGTCGGTCCGGCGGGCTGTGAGACGGTGAGCGGGCGGGTCGGGAGACATAACTCGTCTCCCGTGCAGGGGTAAGGTTGTTCCGCTCCGCAGAAGGCGAAGCTGGGAAGTTGGCCGTATGAAGAGCAAGGGCGGTGCCATAAATACGCGATGGATGTTCTGAGGCTGTAATCCCACTTCAGGCACTGACGATTGTGGGTGAAATCGACACACGCCGTGCCGTTCAGACGTTCCCGGTCGCGACTTCACATGCCGCGGTCGGACGGAAGTTGAACTTCCTGACTGCTATTAGGCAGTTTGGGGTCGCTTGGCACGCGCCGAGGTCTTGTCCCTCTCCTCGTCCTCTAACTCGGCGCCAGCGGACAGTGCCTGCGAATTCACCGACGATTCCGCGAGTTTGGAGAGTTTGGCGTCGGCTGCTCTCTCTTCCTGCTCGTTAGCTCTGAGAAGATTCACGGCATCCTGGTACCCAAGGAGCTTCGCCCAAGCCATCAGGCAGCCGTACGCGACGATCTCGTAGTGCTCGACGCTCTGACATCCGGCAATAAAGGCCGCGTCTAATACGGCTTCATCCCCGTCTTCCTCCAACAAATCACCGCCTTCCTCGAGAATGCCGGCCATGCCGGCGCAGTGCTTCCCTTTCGGCTTCAGATCGAGCGATTGGAACGCTTGTTCGAGGCGGGCGATATGACCGCGGGTTTCCTCGAGATGCGCCGACAGGGCCTTGCCCAGGGCGTCATTCGTGACGGCTTTGATAATCTTCGGAAGGGCTTTCAGAATTTGCTTTTCCGCGTCGTAGATATCGCGAAGTTCACCTTCGAACAAGATCGCGAGGGTGGTCAAATCGGCCATGAGATCCTCCAAGAGAGAGCTGCCAGTCGCGGCATTTAGCAGCCTCACGTTTTGCGCTGGAACTCGGAATGTAGGCAATTTTCTTCAGCGTACCCATGATGGCCGCGAACAAGGCGGTCTGCGAGCGTGTAGACGGCCTCGATGCATTCGCTGAACGATTGAGAGCGTGATTCAAGGGCCACGGCCCTAGAAATGGCTGAAGAGCCCAATCAAGATGATGAGGGGAATGGGGATGCCCAGGAACAAAAGTAGAATAGAACGCATCGGCTCTCTCCTTCAGTAGAATCAGCCTAATCACATCACCGGCACACGATCCCGTTCTCTCCCGCCAATCGTGGCGGCAAAGCTCGCGCAAAACGCACCAATCAAGAGCGCGAGGAATGTCCAGTACATGGAGTGCGCGACCTCCTTGCGCACGGCATCGGCCGCTTGACGGGCCTGGTTATATGCGTCATTCACTCGTTTCTCGGCATCCGATTGGCTCACGCCCGTCCTCGCAGCCACGACCTGGACCAGATACGCCCTATCTGCTGCCGCCATATTGCCTTCCCGGAGGCTGTTGGAGAAAATGAGCCCGAACTCGCCTCGCGCCGACGCACTGTCTTTCTCGGCGCTTGGCGCACTCGGTCGCAGCAGCGTATCGACCAGGTACCCGTTCGTGCCAACTCCATCGCGCGACTGAGCCGGTCCGGATGCCGTGACGGCGGCAGCGCCGCCGATCATTGCTGTCGCCGCCAACGTGAGGAACGCAGCGGTGATCACCAACCCCACCGCCCAAGCGAGAAAACCGTGCGCGGTATCGCGGAAATAGACTTCATCGGTGTGCACATTCACCCACTTGGTGCGCAGTCGTCCTGCCAGGTAGCCACCGGCAGACGAAGCGATGAGCTGCATCAGGACCAGCCAGCCGATCGCTGTCCAGCCGATCGCCGAAGCCGACACGCTGGCATTCACCCATGGTGAAACGGCCGAAAGACCGATCCCCGTACCCAGAGCGAGCAGCGCAAGCGACAAGGCCGAAGCCGCGAAGGCGCCTGCAATGACTGCTCCCCACGTGACCCCGGACGAATGTGCCTCGTTCCTGCCCGAGGGCTCCATTAAGGGAGCCTGAGCGCGTGCGGGAGTTGAAGAAATTGGTCCCATGTTGCCTCCTGTTTTTCGTAAGATCTGCCCTTGCGTGAGCCGGCTAGTCGTTGCCCGCGAAAAGGAACCTTGTGTCGGTTTACGCGCTTTCTGCTATTTTCGAAATCCGCGACCCATGAGGACGCCGACGACTGCGGCGCCGACAACCCAAGCGCCGGGATTGCGCCTCACCAACTGCTTGAAATCGGCCAGCATCTGTGGCGCATCGTGCGTTCGGACGTACTGAGCCGTCGCGTCGATCTCGTCGGCCGCTGCCTCCGCCCATCGGGTGACGCCCTCGCCACCTGGGAAGACGCGGCGCCCCGTCATGAATGGTGGACGCCGCATTGGACGATACACGGGCCGCGGTCCCGCGATTCTGATCAACGGTATCGGCGGCAACCTGTGCGACCTCCTGCGCTTTGTCCTTCGCCTCGGACGCCATGTCGACGACAGCGGTCTGAGCCGTTTTGGCGATGTCTGAAGATCCGGTCTGCGGCCATTGACCGTCGGCAGAGAGTATCGATGAATCTGGAGCCATGGTGTCCTTTCGTGACTACGTAAGAGGATGCGGAGATCGTGACATCGGCTCATGCCTGGCGACGGACAGCGTGATACGCAACCAACACGAGCACCGAGCCGACAACTGCGACGAAGAGACTATAGATGTTGACGCCCGTGACGCCCGCAGCCCCAAGGATGCTGAAAAGATACCCGCCTACCACGGCACCGATGATTCCTAAGACAATGTCGAGCACAAACCCTTCACCAGTCTTATTGACAATCTTGCTACCGATTAACCCGGCGAGGAGCCCTAAGACGATCCAGGCCAAAATGGACATGTCGACCTCCCTTGCGCACTCTCAGCTAACGACCCTACCTCGCGTGACGACTCCGAACCAGATGACGATGATGCTGGACGGCATCCCAACGAGCCAGTCCACGAGATTACACTTCGAATTCAAATCCGAACCGAGCCATTCTTGGCGAAGAAAGGAATTAGCGTGGTCCCACCCGCGGCGGGCCAGGGTATTCCGGTGGCGCACTACATGTCGCAACGAGTGTTGCTGACGCGTTGCCGTATGTCGCTACATCTTTCTGGAGTCAGGGGCGGTCGTCGTCGCGTGCGCGCCCACGCTCTTCTCGCCCGTCGACGCAATATCGGCCGCGCCCGTTCGCGTCAAAATGTCCTTTGCGCGTGTAATCTCCTCGGACGTCTCGCAGTGGACGGACAACAGGATGCCACCTTCCTTGACTCGACCCTCATAGCGTTTGGCTTCGTATTCCGGAATGCCCATCCCGACCAGCGCGCCGACCAACCCCCCCACCGCGCCACCCACGCCCAGTCCCGCGAGCGCCCCCATGATGGGACCTGCCGCAATAAACGGTCCGAGTCCGGGAATGGCGAGCGCTCCAATGCCCGCGAGGAGGCCCAACGTGCCTCCGATCGTTCCTCCGGTGGCAACTCCAGTGGCCGTGCCTTCCGGGGCTTTCGTGTGCTTCTCGTGCGCAAAGTCTTTCGAACCCTGGCGGTCGGGCAACAGCACGGAAATGTCCCCGTTCGAAAAGTGTCCCTGGACCAGGGCGTCCACCGCGCGTTCGGCCTGCGGGACGCTCGGATAAATACCAAAAACGGCGGTCTTCTTATCGGCCATGTGTGTGGCTCCTTCTTACCGGTGTGAGGGTGGATGCGGCGGCCCTGGAACGGTCGACGTCACGCTTTCGGCTTGGTGGAACGGACTGGCGCCACACTCATTTGGTTCGTGACGTGGCCGGCGCCTGCCACCTCGGTCGCTTTGGCTTCGACGCTCCGGCTCTCCTCGTCGGATCGCACCGGTCCTTTGAGGGTAACCTGCCCATTTTGCGTGATCACCTTCACGTTGTGCGCATAACTAGACAAGCCTTTGTCTTTCATGATGGCCTGCCTGATCTTGCGCGTGATATCACGATCACCCGCCTTTTCCTTCTGCTCATCGGCCGTGACGGCATTTTTGGCCCGATCCCGTGTATTCGTCTTCGTGTTGTCGGCGGGCGTTTGAGCGATTGTAGAAATCGCGGTCATCGTACAGACCCCGGTGAACACGATCGCGTGAACGGTCCGTATGAGACGGTGCTGATGCATTCGCAAACTCCTCTCCGAGCGCGAGACCCTCTAGGACTAGGGTCAGCTTCCTGTCGACCCGACGGCTCTCGTCGGCTCGTCCGCACACAACTGCAACAACGGGTCCACAACCAGCTAAGCCGTCGACTCGTTGAGCTTTCTTCAATGAAGCCATCCCTGAGGAGCAGCATCGCCGCGTGGAACCACCCGCGAGAGAGTAGAGGCCTACTCATGTTGCCCATCGAGAGAGGGTAGCGGCTTGCTCACATTCCTGAAACGACTTCGCGCACGGGCACGTCGGCCCTTGCGCTGGTGGTTTTGTCAACTTAACGTGAAGAAGCTCAGAACTCCCCGAAGCGGCGGATCACCGTGGCATCCGTCAGATACCTGCGACCGCGTTCCAGGCCGAGAAGGAGCGCGTCCTCATCAGACGGTGGCTGGCCGCCCGCAGTAGGTGACGTCCGACTCGGAAGAGGTTCTGGATGATACCGTGCACCGAGAGGAAGCGTCGCGCGTGAGCGGGAGACTTAAACCGTCGCATCTGGCGCTCTCGCTGGCGGGTGGCCTGATGGGACACCTCCGCCCGGTTGTTCGCGTACTGCGTCGTGTCGTGCACCACGGACGCGATCACCGTGCGGTGGGCGGCCGCGTAGCTCTGGAGCTTGTCGGTGATGAGACGACTCGGCTCCCCGCCTTGTCCTTTCAGGAGCTTTCCGAAAAAACGTGTCGCCGCC
>OBEQ010797870.1_pt1 | contig 23203 bp, 24 predicted proteins | sample 1670901 | NCBI WGS metagenome assembly OBEQ01 (sample SAMEA104232315, study PRJEB22302) | groundwater metagenome | biome: forest; feature: aquifer; material: groundwater | place: USA | collected 2011-08-07 | depth 5.4 m
CGGAAAGACGAGGACTAAACTCTTCGACTTCGCTCAGGGCGAGCGCGGAGGCGGCCAAGGATGGCCGCCTTTTTGATTGCCGCGCTTATTCCGTTTCGTGGTAACATATTTCCATCATGCCGAATACCGACTCCGAAAAAATTGACCATCTCCTTACGCGGGGGGTGGAGCAGATTATAGAGAGGGGACATCTTGTTTCGGCGCTCCGCTCGGGGAAAAAACTTCGGGTGAAGCTGGGCATTGACCCGACGGGCGAGCACATTCACATTGGCCGCGCGATTGCACTTTGGAAGTTGCGCGAATTTCAGGAGCTTGGGCATCAGATCGTACTTATCATCGGCGACTTCACCGCGCAGATCGGCGACCCTTCCGACAAACTTGCGAAGCGGCCATTGCTCACGAAAGAGCAGGTGAAGAAAAACATGAAAACCTATCTTCCGCAGATAGGAAAAATTCTCGATCTCAAACACACAGGAGTGCGCTACAACAGCGAGTGGCTCTCGAAACTCAAGTTCCGCGAGGTGCTTGAACTTGAAGAGCAATTTACCTTTCAGCAAATGCTCGAACGGCGCAATTTCAAAGAGCGGTTAGAAAAACAGCAGGACATCAGTTTGCGCGAGGGGATGTATCCTTTGATGCAGGGGTATGATTCCGTCGCCGTGCGCGCAGATGTGGAATTAGGGGGGAGCGATCAGCTCTTCAATCTCCTTGCGGGACGAAAAATTCAGGAGCGCTATGGGCAGAAGTCGCAGGACGTGATGACGACCGAAATGCTTTTGGGGCTCGACGGGCGGAAGATGTCTACGACATGGGAGAATGTGATCAACATTACCGACCGCGCCGATGAGCAGTTCGGAAAAGTGATGTCCATGCGGGATGAGATGATTCCGAATTACCTTATGCTCGCAACCGACCTTCCGCTCCGCGAGGTGGAGCAAAAAATAAAATTGTTTCGCGCGAAAAAGATAAACCCCAAAGAACTGAAACAAGAACTTGCGCATGCGATTGTGCGGCGCTATCACGGCGTGAAGGCCGCGGATGAGGCGCGGGAGAAATTCGAGGCGCTGTTTTCAAAAAAAGATTTTTCGGGAGAGTTGCCGGAATTAAACATTGATCCGACGGGAAAAGAAAAACTTTTTGATCTTATCGTAAGGAGCGGCGTCGTAGCGACAAAGAGCAGGGCAAGAATTCTTATTCAACAAGGATCAATTCAAATAACCAGAAACGAAAAAGAGATGCCTGCCGTGAAAAACTATTTAGCGACGACACATTTTCTTCAAGACGGCGACGTGCTCAAAATCGGCAAGCGGCACTTTTTCCGCATCAAGATATAACCCTTTTACTATCATATTTAACGATCGTAGAACATGATAGTAAATTAAGTTTTTACTTTCCGGCGCAGTTTTTTTTGAACGAGTCTTCCTGCTTTTATCTCCACCGGATCCGCCTTCCGGAGCGTGCGAATCATTGGGGGAGTGAGGATTTTCATGTGCGGGGCGCGGTTCAGCGCGCGGACGATGTGCCAGAGATTTTTTTCTGCGATTGGCCACTTTCGATCACGGAACTTTCGCAGGTCGAGCGGCTCCGAATAACTTCGGAGCATTTTTCTGCCGTCATCAAGAAAATATTCGTGAAAATAGGACATTGCAAGCTCGCGGACGGTTGTGTAGACCGGTTCGCGGTAGCGGAGCACGGCGTGATTCGTTTTACTTATGGCGCCCCAGCGATTGTGCTCGCGAAAGAGCGCCACGACATGATCATCGTCGCCTCGTCCGGACTTCAGGTCCAGAATGAGCGGAGGACGCCCATTCACCCAAAGCGCCGCGGCGGCGAAGAGCGCGCCCTCTATGCAGTGCGCTTTGCGTTCACGGAGCACGCGCCGCGGCGACATGCACGTGTCGCCGCGCTCCTCGAAGTTTATCGGGATTTTTTCCAAAAAATCCTGGATTTTTTGAGGCGTGGAGAGTTTTTTGAATACTCGCAACTCGTCATTGTTGAAGCTCAGATTCATCGTGAGCGGGATACCAGAATCGAACTGGCGCTTGCTCCTTGGAAGAGAGCCGTACTGCCACTATACGAATCCCGCAGTGTATTGCTTATCCTATATTGAGAACAGGATTTGCTCAAGCGGGGATTGATTTCCGGAAAAATCTGCGGTATAACTATCCGTACGTTATGGTGCACGTGTCTCGCCCGGTTAAGGTGTCCGTCGCATTCCTCGTCGTGATCGCGGGAGGGTATTTTCTCGCCCGCTTTGGCATGAGCTCGGGGGGCGTCTCCACCCAGTTCACCGATGCCCGCATGCAGGGAGCGCTCATTGCGCAGGATATCGTCAACCTCTCGAATGATATGAGCGCAGGGTTGGAAAAGGTGCACGCGCTCGATGCGCACGGCGACTTTGCAGAGGCGTTGAACGTAACCCACGACCTCATCGCAAAAAGCCAGGAGGTGCGGAAGAAAGCGGTGGAACTTTCCGGACAGCTGGAGCACCAGACGAGCGCGCTTGCCTCGGTGTCATCGGATGATGCGCGCGCGGCGGCGCTCGAATCCATCGCGGACCGCCTTGCCCTCATCGCGCGGCTCATCAACTACAGCGACTCGCTCGCCGATCTCCTGAACGCGCTCCAGGCGCGATTCGCCGGTATCGGAGGCGTGAAAAACTCAAAAGTAACCCAGCTGATACAAGCAATCAACTTGGAAGTGACCGCAATCAACCACTTCAACCAGCAGGCGTCCCAAGCGATGGATAAGTTTGACCAGATAATCAAGGGAGGGAAGAAGTAACAGGGTGACATGGAACAAGTGACATGCGACATGGAATGCACTCTTTTGTAAACGGGCCAGTAGCCCTGCCTGCCGGCAGGCAGGTTAGCGGCTCCTACGAAAGTTTATATTTTGCGCACTTAGCTCAGTGGTAGAGCGGTCGTCTTATACACGACTGGTCCCTGGTTCGAATCCAGGAGTGCGCACTACGGTAGACAATCTTGGAACCGATCGATGATTTTATGAGGATTCACAAGGAAGTTCAGGAGATCCGCAGGGCATTGGCGGCGTCCGATGATGCGATTCCAAGAAATGCGGCTTAGGATACGTCCAGGTGGATTTTGGAACCACCTTGGCACGAGGACGGGAAAACCATTGCCGAAAATTGCCAAATGCTGTGCAAAGAACACAATCGAACTAAATCTGGAAAATAAAAATATAGGAATGAAAGAAAGATATTGGGAGGCCACAACGAAGGCGGCAAACGAAATAACTAAACCTTGGTATAAGAAACCAGAGTTTTGGATTGGAATTGTGGCAAATTTAATTGCTCTCGGCGCTCTCGCTCTCGCTGTTGCAATAATTGCCTTGCGAAAATGAATCTATGGAAAATAAATATCTCAACGAAATAACAACGCTACTCAAACAAGCCCGTCCCAAACTTTCCACCACACACCAGTTAGAATTCAAAAATGTTTTTGGGGCAGTCGGTGGTTATGTGAATGGAAAAATATTTATCTCGTGCGGAAAATTTGGTGTTGCACTTAGACTCCCACCAGATGCGCTTGATAATCTTTTCCAAAAGAAAGAGGCCAAACACCTCAAATATTTCCCCAATGGTCATATCAAAAAAGAGTACGCGGTGCTCTCAAAACAAATGCTCGGTAATAAGCGTCATTTAAAGAAGCTTGTTGATGCAAGTATAAGATTTGTGATAAAATAAACTTATGAAAAAATTTACATGTAGGGAGATTATGAACAATGAGGGCGGATGTGATACGGAATTTACAGGAGATGAGATGATGAGTGTTGCAGGGCAGTGCGGTAAACATGTTATGACCACCACTGACGAAGCCCATAAGCCAATGAGAGATAAGATGAATCACACCATGGCGTCAGCTCACAGCAAAGAAGAGCAGGCAAAGTGGTTTGAGTGGTTCAAAGGAGAATGGGATAAGAAAGCTGAAGTTTAAAATCTCGTATGAACATTTTACTCGGAATACTTGCGTATATTGTCGTCACATTCCCGTTGGCTGTTTTGTGGCACATGAAAATATTTAGGACGAAGTATATGGCCTGGAAATATTTTGGAGAAGATGTGAAGCCGATACTCGGGCTTTGCTCTATGTTGGTGCAAGGCGTCGTGCTCTCGTACGGCTATTCTGTTCTTGCAGTTGATCACGCATCAATACTCGCTGGCATTAGCTATGCACTTGTGATGGGGCTATTCCTCTGGAGTGCGCATGTATTGGCTGCGATGGGGAAAAGCTCTGCCATACGGCATTTTGAATTTTTTACGATGGAGACTATCTATTTAGCCATTCAGTTTGCCGTGTACGGAATGCTTATCAGTTTTATATTCTAAATTAGCCGCCGCCAAAATTTCCGTCCGTCTCCACAAGAACACGGCGGAAGGGGGGTGTTGGGGGAATTCCGCCGCACCCTCGCTTCGGAAAAATTCGCGCCGACAAACAAAAAGAAAAAGGGATAATAATTTGGAAAGAAACTCCGCGAGTTTCTTTTTTCGTTTAGCTTGATTTTTCTTGACATTTATTGTAATGTGATTTTGATATTAAGCCCGATTGTCGGGCTTAAATCGTACATTCCCAACCAAAAAGAGAAGGAGACAGCTATGGAAACGAGTCGTATCATTCTGGCGGCCGATGAGCTGAGCCTCGATCAATGCCTGGAGCTTGCCTCCAAGATCGGTGATCGGGTTCACGCCATCAAGATCCACAACGCATTTGATCAGCAAGGGCCCGGTGTCGTTCAGCGACTTCGGGACGCAGGCGCTCGTCGCGTCTGGGTAGACGCGAAGCTCCACGACATCCCGAACACCGTCAAGCTCCGCGCGAAGGCAATCGCCGAGTCCGGAGCCGACATCCTCACCGTTCACGCTTCTGGCGAAATCGAGATGATGATGGCCGCGGTCGAATCTGGACCGGCCGAGATCTACGCGATCACGGTTCTCACTTCGCTCGGCGAGGAGCAGACACATCTCTTGCACGGACAGCCGTCCAAGGCTGGGGCGCTTTATCTCGCGCGTCTCGCGAAGCTCGCGGGCGTTCACGGCGTCGTGTGCTCACCCAAGGAGGTCGGGATTCTCGCCAAGAGACCCGAACTCCAGGGACTGAAGTTCATTACGCCGGGCGTTCGTTCTTCCGGTAAGGCAACCGACGATCAGAAACGAGTGGACACACCGGCAGGCGCGATCGCTTCCGGCTCAACTCATCTCGTCGTCGGACGGCAGATCACGCAGGCAACTGATCCGGTGGATGCGCTTCGCCAGATCGAGGAGGAGATTTCCCCAAACGCTACGAAGGAGGTGACGGTATGAATGAGCAAGAAGTTCTGCAAGTCCTCGGTAAGGTCGGAGCGGTCATCGCTGAAAGCCATATCGTCTATACGTCCGGCAAGCACGGCACGGCATACGTCAACAAGGATGCGGTTTATCCGCACACCGCGGAAACGTCCCGCCTTTGCCGTGCAATCGCCGAGCGATTCGCAGACGACAACGTGGAAGTGGTCATCGCTCCGGCAATCGGCGGCGTGATTCTCTCGCAGTGGATGGCACATCATCTCTCCGAGATGAACAGTCGCGAGGTGTTCGGAGTCTACGCCGAGAAGTCCGAAGGCGGAGACGCCTTCATCATCAAGCGTGGCTACGACAAGCTCATCGCTGGCAAGAATGTTCTGGTGGTGGAAGATGTTCTCACCACTGGCGGCTCTGCCAAGAAAGTAGTCGAAGCCACGCGAGCCATCGGCGGCAACGTCGTTGGTCTCGGCGTCCTCTGCAACCGCGGAGGAATCACGCCGCAAGATGTGGCAGACGTTCCGAAGCTCACATCACTCGTGAACGTGAAGCTCGACGCGTGGGACGAGACAACTTGTCCGCTTTGCGAGCGGAATGTTCCGGTCAACACGGATGTCGGCAAGGGGCGCGAGTTTCTCGCGCAGAAGCAGGCATGACTGCAACGGGTTCCACGGGTTCGCTATCGTAAGGTAGCGAACCCTTTTTCTTTTTGTAGAAATTTCAAGGAGCAAATTTATTGCGAAAACAAATATTTTCAGCTATTCTATGATTTGTATTTGTTTTCGCAATTGTCGGCGCGAATTTTTCCGAAGCGAGGGTGCGGCGGAATTCCTCCCCCCAACCTCCTTCCTTCCGCCGCGCCCGAGCGTTTCGCCGGAGCGAAGCGGAGGCGGTTAGGAATCCTTCAGGAAATGGTTTCGAGCCGTACGGTAAAGACACACTATAAAAGATGGTTCTCCGCCGAAGGCGTGCGCCAGAGGCCCATCCGCCTCCGGTGGAGATCCCTGCCCGTCCAGCAGGCGGACTCCTTCGGGGGAGAGTCTCCGCCAGCGGGCGGACAGGCATCCTAGCCCACCAAAGCGCATTCACCGCAATCCTAGTCGGTGTTACCATAGTCTCAATGGAAGATCGCCCTTCAGAAGAATTAAAAAAGATCGGGGATCATTTCCTCGACGGCCTTTTACAAAAGACCTACAGCTTCGCGCAACACTTGGACCACCAAGTGAATATTCTCCTTGGCATCAGCTCTGCGGTATTCCTTTTTTCCCTTTCGCGCGTACTGGAGCGCGGCGGGGGACCCGCGTTTCTTGTGTTGAGTGTCTGCGCGGGGCTCTCGTCCTTAGTGGCGCTCTTCGCCGTGCATCCCCCGAAATTCATGCGGAAGCGGGGGCAAAAGGAGAGCGTGTTCTACCACAAGCATGCGGAAACCTTCTCTTCTTCCGCGGAGTATGCACAGGCGCTGGGAGAAGTGATCGAACACAAAGAAGCAATGATCCAGGAATACGCCACCGAAGCGTACAACGTTTCGAAGTACTATTATCGTCCCAAGCGGCGGCTCTTTCACTTGTCGCGCAATCTATTACTCTTCGGCGTCTTGGCGAGCTTCGTGCTGTCTCTCGTTTCTCTTATTACACATTAGCTACGCGATCACTCGCCACGTAAAGTCGTGAAGAACAACGGTATGAAACGGCACCCTGTTAAAAAGAAAAAGGTTTCACTCGAAGATCTCAATGTAAAAATCGATCTTATATTGGCAATGCAGAGGGCGCTTTTACAAAAGTTGCGCACGTGGCGCACGTAGAAAAACAAGTTTCACGACTGAAGCGCTACGCCGCCACCGGCTTGATCCCGTAAAGCGGCTAAGAAGCCGCCATGGGACGAATCTTGAACGGCTTCAGGAGCGCCGCGAATTCATCCTTCTCGAGCGTTTCTTTTTCTATGAGCGTATCCGCGATTTTTTTCAGGGCATTCTGGTGTTTTTTCAGAACAGATTCAGCGGTGTGGTATGCTCGCATGATGAAACCCTGCACCTCCTTGTCGATCTTCGCAGCCATTTCTTCGGAATAATTTTTCTCCGTCGCGATCTCGCGCCCAAGAAAGATGAGCTCCTGCGTGTCGCCGAAGGTTTGCGGCCCCAGCGTTTCGCTCATGCCGTATTTTGTGACGAGCTTGCGCGCGAGCTCGGATGCTTCTTTGAGGTCGTTGGAGGCGCCCGTCGATACATCTTTGAACGTAAGCTTCTCGGAGATGTAGCCGCCGAGCATCACCGCGAGGTCCGCGACGAATTGGGACTTCGTGTGGAGCCGTTGTTCCTCGTTCGGGAGCTTCAGGGTATAGCCGCCCGCCATGCCGCGGCTGATGATGGTCACTTTATGCACCGGGTCGGAATGTTTCATTGCGGCCGCGACGAGCGCGTGGCCGCCTTCGTGGTAGGCAGTGATCTCTTTTTCCTTCGGGGAGATGGCGCGGTTCTTCCGTTCTGGCCCGAGGAGCACCTTTTCCACCGATTCCAGAAATTCATCCTGGGTGATCACTTTTTTATTCCGGCGCGCGGCGAGAATGGCGCCTTCGTTCATAAGGTTTGCAAGGTCCGCGCCAGAGAAGCCGGGCGTGCGGGTCGCGACGGTTCTCAGATCGACGTTTTTCCCGAGAGATTTTCCCTTTGCATGAATTTTTAGTATCGCCTCGCGGTCGTTGATGTCGGGGAGGTCGAGGATGACACGCCGGTCGAAACGGCCCGGGCGGAGGAGCGCGGGGTCCAAAATATCGGGGCGGTTCGTCGCAGCGAGGATGATGACGCGCGTTTCGCGGTCGAAGCCGTCGAGCTCCACGAGAATTTGATTCAAGGTCTGCTCGCGCTCGTCGTTGCCTCCGCCTAAGCCCGCGCCGCGCTGGCGCCCCACCGCGTCAATCTCGTCGATAAAAAGGATCGCGGGCGCCGCACGGCGCGCGGTAGCAAATGCGTCTCTAATTCTCGAAGCGCCCACCCCGACAAACATTTCCACGAACTCGGAGGCCGAGACGTGGAAAAACGGCACATTTGACTCGCCCGCGACCGCGCGCGCCAGGAGCGTTTTTCCCGTGCCGGGGAGCCCCACCAACAGCACGCCACGCGGAATGCGCGCGCCCAAGTCGAGAAACTTTTTCGGATTCTTCAAAAAGTCAACGACCTCGACGAGCTCCTCCTTCGCTTCCTTGAGGCCCGCCACGTCGGCGAACATCACCTTTTCATTCCCGAATACCGAGAGGCGGATGTTCGAGCGGCCGAAGTTGAACGCCTGATTCACGCCCGTCCTCGCCTGCCGGAACATGATCCAGAAGATGACGCCGATCACAAGAAGCGGCAGGAGCGTGGGGATAAGGATCCCCGCCCAGAATTGCCATCCGGATTGCGATTCCACGGTGATAGGGACGGCGCGGAGCGCATCGGGATCAACGCCCAGGCGGGAGAAGGTGTCGGTGATGCCGGACTCCGCTTCTTTCTTTGCCGTCGCGGTCGTGCCGTCTTCGAGCGTGACCGTGAGCTCTTCACCGGAGACCACGATCTGCTTCACTTCTCCCAGGTTAATTTTTTCGGCGAGATCAGTGAGGCTCAAGGAGGGCGTCGCCGTCTTCCGCTCGAGGACGATCGAGAACACCAGCGAGACGAGAAGGAGCGTCCCGATGGCCCAGAGAATGTGTTTCGAGAATGATGGCATATGATGAATGGTCTATTATAGGATACGGAAGTCCGATGCGCAAGATGCTACTCCTCTCCGTTCCTGCCGAACGTAAACTTCACCCATTTCGCGATGCCGAGCTGGATTACGAGAAACACGAGAAGCACGGCGAAGAAAAGCCATTCGAATTTCCGGAATGCGGTGACGGCGCGGAGATAGCTTACGCTCGAGATGAGAATCGCGGCGACGAAAAGCACGATGGGCACCGCGAGAGCGATGGCAAAGAGCGACGTTTTGAAAAATTTCCCGAAGTCGACTTTCGACCAGCCCACGAGGAAGACCACGGGGAATGTCGTGCCCCAGGCGCATTTGGAAAGGAAAACCCACCGGCTGCAGTTCTTCTCGAGATGCCGTTCCAGCTTCTCGTGCCGCGGGAGGTGATTTTTGAGGAACGTCCCGAGCTTCGTGTCGCGGAGTCCGCGCCCGAGGGAATACCACAACAGATCCCCCGTGATCTCTGCGACGAAGACCGTGAGGATAAAAAAGAGGATGCCCCACTCTCCGAGATATCCCTGGGTCACGAACCACAATCCCGCAAAAATGCCGAGATTGCCAAACAGGATAACGCCTCCATAGAAGCCAAGATAGGCAAGGAGGGGATTATGTGCGGCGAGCACGCCGATTGCGTGAAGGAATGAAGCCATCCCGTTAGAAAAATAAGTAGAAACGTCCTTTTACCGTGACGAGGTCAGGGCTTTGCTGCAACGATTTTTCGGCTACAAGCGTCTTTATTATTTTTCTCACGGGATGCATACAAAAACCGCCTCACGACGGTATTCGTATCATAGCATATGAGCCACGGAGTGTGAATTTTTTGCTACGAAATACGAATTTGTATGAATATACGAATGTGTGGTATGTCGACCATGACTTGAAAATCGAAGTGCGCGCGCGTATAGTACAGGCGACATGGCGTCCATAGCTTAGTGGTAAAGCTCTGCTCTGTGGCAGCAGCAAGACGGGTTCGATTCCCGTTGGACGCCCCAAAAACAGCGAGGGACGGTCGTGGCGACCGCCCCTTAGCGTTTGTTGATTACCCTCGTGCGAACGATGAACTCCTCCGGATTTTCCTTGAGCCACCGCCCCATGCGTGCCAGTTTCCCGTTGCGCTTCAGCGTTTCTAAAAACGCCCCGATTCTTCGCAGATCAGCCACATTTCCATCTTTGCAGATTTTTGAAAAGGCTTTTCTAGTGCGCAACGCGGCGATGAGAAGGAAAGGCCGCAGTAGCCAGTATGCGATTGCGGGGGCGCGATGATTTCTCAAAAAATCCACGACTCTCGTCAGGAACCCGATATAGATACTTTCCAATTTCGCGAAGACCAGCTCTCCCCTAAGAAACAAACTTTCTAGCAGTAGCACTTCACACCTCCCGAAGCTTATACCATTCTACATTTTTAAATTCAGTTGTCAAATCCGCGCGTTGTGCACTTCCTTGCGCGACAAAATCGCGTGACAAAACGATATTTTTCGGCTAGAATAGTCAGGTGATCGTGACCTATTTCGGCGACCATTGCTTCCGCGTGCAGAGCGGGGAATTGTCCGTGCTCGTGAACCCTTCCTCAAACCGCCTCAAAGGCGACGTGGTTCTGCGCACCATTACCTCGGCTGCTACGGGAGCCCAGACACAGAAGGCCCGCCCGCTAACACCTGAGCGTAGCGATGGCGGACGGGAGATATCTTTCCCCGGGGAATACGAGATGAAGGGAATTGTCGTGCGGGGCTTTCCGTTTCCCCACGAATCCACGGAAAAATTTCTCAAAACAATCTACCTCGTGCAGTGGGAAGACGTCTCACTCGCGTTTTTGGGACACATTTCGAAAGCGTTCGACGGCGAGCTTCTTGAAGAGCTCGGCGAGCCGGACGTGCTGTTTGTCCCGACGGGCGATGACCATTTTATTGCGCCGGAGGCCGCCGCGAAATTGGCCAAGCAACTGGAGCCCGCGGTGATCATCCCTTCGTATGCAAAAGATGCGAAAGGATTTTTAAAAACATTTGGGCAGAGTGCCTCACCGCAGGAAAAGTTCGTGTTCAAGAAAAAGGATTTGACGGGGAAAAAGGGCGAGGTAGTGCTGCTCTCCGTCGCATGAACCTTGGTATGCGCTGGCTTCATCGCCTTCAGAATGCCGATGAAGCCGTCAAGCGGCGATGGCTTATAGTTTTTTCTGCGGCGGCGATGTGCGTCGTGATATTTGTTTGGCTCAGCTACTTTAGCGCACTCGTGAGCTCTCCCGGAGCCACGGCAAGAGTGGTAGAAGACCAGGGATCGCAGAACGTCGGCTTCTGGGACACGATGAAGGCGGGCGCGGGGGTGCTCTTCGGCGCGCTCAAATCTGCAGTGTCGCATGTGGGCGAGATCCTCGCCGCGCCGCGGAGCTACATTATCAAACCATAACACTTCCATGAAATATTATTGTGCCGTTTTTGCTACGAAATACGAATCTTTTACGAATATACGAATTCCTATATTCGTATCCATTCATATTTCGTAGCGCAATCTCATGGCTATCCACAAGCGCGAAATCACCAAAGAGCTTCAGGAATCCTATCTCGACTATGCGATGTCGGTCATCGTCTCGCGCGCATTGCCCGACGTGCGCGATGGATTGAAGCCGGTGCATCGGCGCGTGCTCTGGGCGATGTGGGATGCGGGGCTTACGCACCTCGCGAAATCGCGAAAGTCCGCGAACGTGGTGGGCGAGACGATGGCGAAGTACCATCCGCACGGCGATACCGCGATCTACGACACGCTCGTGCGCATGGCGCAGGATTTTTCAATGCGTTATCCCTTGGTGCGCGGCCAGGGCAATTTCGGTTCGGTGGACGGGGACTCGCCGGCTGCTATGAGATACTGTGTTACCGGCAACACCCTTGTGGTTACGGAAAACGGTCTTGTTCCCATCGAAAAAATTTCTGAGAAGAACGAAGAAAATGTTTCGGTAAAGATCCTCTCTAGGGATAAGGCGGTGCATACTGCGACGAAGTGGTTTGATAGTGGTAACCATCCTACATTGCAGGTTACGACTCGTAACGGGTTTACTCTTCGTGGGTCCTACAACCACCCCATCCTTACATGGGTAAAACATTCGCTTACCGGTGAGCCATCGTTTCAATGGAAGTTACTAGAAGAGCTCAAGGAAGGAGATATTGCGGTTGTGGACAGAACCCCCGATCTTCTCTGGCCCACAGAAAATTTTTCACTCGAAAAATACTGGCCTACACCAAAAAATAAGAGAATCGAAAAGAAAATACTTCCCCGGAGGCTGGATGAAAACCTTGCGCACATTCTTGGGGCGCTGGTAAGTGAGGGGACGATACACGAAAAAGAAATTGAATTTTGCAACAGTGACCCCGAATGGATACTTGAGTTCGAGCGTCGCTGGGCCGCGGTGTTTCCTGATTGCCGTGTCCACCATTTTTATCGGAAACCAAATTCTTTCGGAAAGAAACCGTATGAAACGTTGGAGATTCATTCTCAGCATATAGTGGAGTTTCTTCGGAATATAGGCCTCACCCCCGATAAGGCAAGAGAAAAGAAAATTCCATTTTCAATACTCCGTTCTTCAAAACCCGCAGCGGCGTCATTCCTCCGTGCTTACTTTGAAGGAGACGGAAGCATAAGCTGGAGTAGCAAGATGACAGAGTTGAGCGCTATCTCAGCGAGCGAAAACCTTATTCAAGAACTACAAGTTTTCCTGCTTAGATTTGGTATTGTGGGCACCAAGCGTTTTGATAAGCATCGTGGAACTCACAAGCTTTATCTCCGCGGGCTTACGAACTATGTGGAGTTTCAGAACGAGATCGGATTTATCTCGAAAAGAAAAAGAGAAAAACTTAGGATCGCGACGGCTCGGCTTCACAAAGATTATTCTCAGACTGATTTTGTTCCCCTCGTGGCCGAGTTTATCCGGTCGTTAAGTAATCGGGGAAAGTCATGGGAGTTTCTCTCGAAGCATAATTTTGATCGCTACCCAGCCATGCGAGAAAACCAAGCGCAGGTGGCTACCGCAGTTGTTGTTCCCGTACGGCCTGCCGTGGAGTCCCTTTTTACTTACCTCTTGGAACAGAAATACATTTTTGATCCCATCGTAAAAATAGAAAACGCTGAACCCGCGCAGGTATACTCGATTAAGGTTGAAAGTGTGTGTCACTCTTTCGTGGCGAACGGGTTCATAAACCACAATACCGAGGCAAAACTTTCGAAAATCTCCGAGGAAATTCTCCTCGACATCGAAAAAGGGACCGTGGATTGGGCGCCGAACTATGATGCGACGCGCGAAGAGCCGAAGGTCCTTCCCGCAAAACTTCCCAACCTCCTTCTGAACGGCAGTTTTGGCATCGCGGTCGGCATGGCAACCTCCATTCCGCCCCACAATTTGAACGAACTCGCGGACGCCATCCTCCACCTCGCGGATCATCCCGAGGCGACGACCGATGACCTGCTTCAGTTCGTGAAAGGCCCCGACTTTCCGACGGGCGGGATTATTTTTGACCACAAGGCCATCCGTGAGGCCTACCGTTCCGGCAGAGGCGCCATTATGACCCGCGCGAAAGCGGAGATTACGGAGCGCAAGAACCGCGGGTTCGATATCGTGGTGACCGAAATCCCGTACCAGGTCAACAAAGCCGAGCTCGTGAAAAAGATCGCCGACCTCGCGCAGGGGAAGACCATCGAGGGCATCAAGGACCTCCGCGATGAGTCCGACCGCGAGGGAATGCGCGTCGTGATTGAACTGAAGAACGACGTGTCGCCGCAGAGGATATTGAATCAGCTCTATAAGCACACAGATCTCCAAAAGGATTTTCATTTGAACATGATCGCGCTCGTGGGCGGCATCAATCCGCGGCTCCTCGCCCTTCGCGACTTCCTCACAGAGTACCTCGACCACCGGAAGGAAGTCATCCGCCGCCGCACCGAGTTCGATCTCGCGCGCGCGAAGGAGCGCGCCCACATCTTGGAGGGTCTCGTGAAAGCGCTTGATGCGATTGATCGCGTGATTGCGACCATTAAAAAATCAAAAGATAAGGAAGACGCGCATAAGAATTTGATGAAGCAGTTTACGCTGACCGACGTGCAGGCGACCGCGATTCTCGAAATGCGCCTGCAAACCCTTGCCGCGCTCGAGCGCGAGAAAGTGGAGCACGAACTCAAGGAAAAGCGCGCGCTCATCAAAGAGCTGGAATTGGTATTGAAGAGCGCGCAGAAAATGCTCCAGGTGATGAAGGGGGAGGTCGAAGAATTGAAAAAAAACTACGGCGACGCGAGGCGCACGCAGGTCGTCGCAACCGGCGCAAAAGAATTCAAAGACGAGGACCTCATCCCCGAAGAAGGCGCGGTGATCACGCTCTCCTCCGGCGGCTACGTGAAGCGCATCTCACCCGACGCCTTCCAGAGCCAGCGGCGAGGGGGCAAAGGGCTCATCGGCTCCGACTTGAACGAAGAAGATTTCCTCACGCACTTTGTGAGCGCGCGCACCCACGACAACATCCTCTTTTTCACGACGAAGGGGCGCGTGTTCCAGACCAAGGTGCACGAAATTCCCGCGGCGGCGCGGACCGCGAAGGGCCGCGCAATCCATAACTTCCTTGAATTTCCGGGGGATGAAGATATTACCGCGGTCATTGCCTATCATCCCGAAAAAGCAAAGTTGGGCGGCTATCTCCTCATGGTAACGAAAAGCGGCATGGCGAAAAAGACCTCACTCGCCGATTTCCAGAACATCCGGCGCACCGGCATCATCGCGATCTCACTCAAGAAGGGCGACTCTCTGGGATGGGTGCGCCTCTCGGGCGGCAAAGACGAGTGCATCGTCACGACAGAGAAGGGGCAGGCGATCCGCTTCAGGGAATCGCAGGTGCGCGAAATGGGGAGGACTGCGGCGGGGATCCGCGCGATAAAGCTCAGAGCGGGCGATCGCGTCGCAGGGTTTGATATAATCAAAGAAGGCAAGAAGGACGGTACGCTCCTTGTCGTGATGGCGAACGGCTTCGGCAAACGCACGAAGATCTCCGAATATAAAGTGCAGAACCGCGGCGGCTCGGGGATCAAGACCGCGAACGTCACCGCGAAGACAGGCATCTTGATCGCCGCGCGGATGGTCTCGGAGGAAACGGACATTCTTGCGCTCTCGGCAAAAGGCCAGATCATCCGCACGGCCCTCCTGAGCGTGCGGCTCACCGGGCGCGCGGCGCAAGGCGTGCGCGTGATGAACCTGAAATCCGGCGACCGGCTTGCGGGCATCATCGTCTTGTAAGACTTTATGATGCCAATATGCGAACCTCATGCCAATCTGTCAATTGCGAATACAAAGAATCACCGATTAGCAATTCGTGTTATTCGCATAAGATTAGTAGATTAGCATCATGTCGTTAAATCCCAAACAAATCGCCATTCTTCTCGGGGGGCTTGTGGTAGTCATTATCCTCGTGGTGCTCATCGCGACCAACCTCCGCTCTTCGACGCGCCCTCAACCCGTGGCCCTTTCGGTCTGGGGTGTAGTGGATGACCAGAAACTTTTTGAGGAAACCGTTGCTGGCTACCGCGCGGCGCATCCGAATGTTGAGATCAAGTACCAGAAGCTCGATCCGGCGCGCTACCGCGAGACGGTCGTGAATGCCCTTGCCGCGGGACAAGGCCCCGACGTGCTCATGATCGGGAATCGCGCCCTGCCGCGCGAGAAAGACAAGCTTATCCCCGTTCCTCCCACCGCATTTTCTCTCGCGCGCCTGCGGGAGCTTTTTCCCACCGTGGTGGAACAGGATTTTGCCGATCGAGACGGGCAGATCTACGCCCTTCCGCGATCTCTCGATACCTTGGCACTACTCTATAATCGTGACCAATTCGATGCGGCGGGCATCGTCTCACCTCCCGCGACGTGGGATGAATTCCAAAAAGACGTGGCGCTCCTTCGGAAAGTAAATCCCCAGGGACAGCTTGTCGCGCGCGGCGCGGCGCTGGGCGCGACCGACCGCACCGTGAGCCGCGGCAGCGATCTGCTTGCGCTCCTCATGCTCCAGAGCGGCTCAGGGCTTGCCGACCCCGCGACGGGCGCGGCGAATTTCTCTTCAACGGGAGCGCTTTCCGCCTTCGCGTTCTATCTCCAATTTGCGAATCCCGCCTCGCCCGTCTACACCTGGAGCGACGCCGAAACCCCCGCGCTCGAGTCCTTTGCGGCAAAGAACGTAGCGATGGTCTTTGGCTATAAGTCGGATGCGGACGCCATCCGCGCGCGGAGCCCGTTCTTGAATTTTGCCGTAGCGCCTGTTCCCCAGCGCGCGGGAAGCGATGCGCCTGTCGGCGTCGCGAACTACTGGGGCTACGCGGTGTCCAAGCAGAGCAAAGCGCCTGCGGCCGCATGGGATGTGGTGATCTACTTTGCGACCGATCCGACCGCAGCGGCAAACTACGTGAACGCATCGCTCGCGCCCCCCGCGCTCCGGTCGCTTATCAGACAGACCTTGCAAGACCTTTCGCTTGGGGTGTTCTCGCGGCAGGCCTTAACGGCGCGCTCGTGGTATGAGGCGGACGATGATAAGATACGGGAAATCCTGAATGCCGCGATCGACCGCGTGCTCAAAGGCCAGCGAGGTCCGGCGGATGCGCTCCGCGAAGCGCAGGACCAGATCAATCAGCTGCGCTGATTGATGCGATACCAATATACTAATGTCCCGCTTTGCGAGATCTCGCGTAGCTACGACATGCGAATAATGCGAATAATGCAAATACTACGAGCAATGCGAACAAGGTTATTTATCCAGAGCTTTCGTATGCCGTTACAGGACTTTGCTTTACTGCGCACAATAACCTCGGGAGATATTCACGGGAGAAACAACTACGGATTGTAAAAATAGATACCAACGCAAAAACGAGATTCGTATGATTGGTATCATTAGTACCATTTGTATATTGGTATCATAATTATAAGGATATGTTTCATCATAAATCAGTTTTTGTCGACGCCATTATCTTATTTGTGCTCGCCCTACCACTGTTTGCGTTCGCCGGTGACGCTGCGCACATTTTTCCCGGCGGCTATTGGGCGGAGAAGGGACTTCTCTCCTGCGGGGGAAACACGGGGCGATACTGTACGAGCGTCTGCGACCTCCTCCAGACGGCGCAAAACGTCGTTTCATTTCTTACCACTCTGCTCTTTTTCATCGGCGTGCCGGTGTTCGTCATGTGGGGAGGATTCTTGATCATCACGGCGGGCGGTTCCCCCGACAAGGTGAAGGAGGGGCGGAAGGTCATCACAGACGCCTTGATTGGCGCGGTGATCGCCCTCGGCGCGTTCCTCATCATTCAAACCTTCCTGTGGGCGATCGGCGCCTATCCGAACAATAAAAGTGCAGCGGAAACGATCCCCTGGCCGACGATACAGTGCAACGCTAGGTAGGGCCACGAAATACGAATATGTATGAATATACGAACGCTGTTTTCCCGTTTTCGTATATTCGTAAGAAATTCGTATTTCGTAGCGAGAGGTGGCATCATCAGTAGATAAGACATGAAAAAGCGCAATTACTTTATTTTATTCTCAATTCTGATGTTCTCTCTCCTCGTGAGCGCTGGGATTGCCTTTGGCCAAGGAGCGGGGACTGCGATTCCTGACGTGAGCGTGAACATCCCCGGCTCCCAGCCGGAGTCCAAGGGGGTGCCGGGCATCATCGCAAACATCTACCAATTCTCGCTCATGATCGCGGTGCTCCTCGCCTTCGCGATGATCGTCTTTGCCGGAGCGAAGTATATGTTCGCGCGCGGGAACCCGAGCGCGCAGTCGGATGCCCGCGACCACATCACCCAAGCGCTCCTCGGGCTCCTCCTCCTCGCGGGAGCATTCATTATTTTGAACACGGTCAACCCCCGCCTCACGAAGCTATTCTTGCCGACACTCGAGCATATCCAGGCGCCAGAACCCCTTTCAAATATAAATCCCGGCGGCGTACCTGGCCCTGGAACTCCCGGCCCCAATTCTCTGACCGATCAACAGGCGAGAGATCAGTTCCGGGCGGCGCAAATTCCTATCAAAGTCGGCGTCTTACTTGAGGGCGTCCAACAGATAGTAGTTGATGAGATTATTGCTCTGAAACGTGCCTGTACCAATTGCGACGTTACAGTCACGTCAGCAACGGACAGCCTTCATGAAATTGGAGCATGTAGTCATGCGAGCGGCAATAAAATTGACTTGCGGCTTGACCCCGCCACGCTTCGAGGCCTTGATCGTTACATTGCAACCAACTTCACTTCGCGTGGATTGCGGAGTGATGGAGCAATTCAATATCAAAATCCTCGAAGTGGTGCGATGTATGCACAGGAATCTGATCATTGGGACGTGGTAGTGGGGTGTGGTGCGGGAGTTCTTGGATCGTTTCGGGGTGGCGGCGGAGGATCGGGAGGTGGTGGAGCAACAGGATCCTTTTGAGGGAATCGTGATGACTCGTTGTCAATATGGTATTATCTAGATACATGAAGAAGCATTATGTAACTCCTCTTTAACTCAATGACCGCGTTTCTCTTAATAAAAGTATTGCCGTTTGTGGGAAGAGCGTTTGCGCAGGGAGGTGCTGGCGCTAACGGCGGTACTGGTCACGATGGTGGGACCGGAGTTTCGGGCGGCGTCTCGATTCCCCTTTCAAATCCGCTTTCCCCCTGTACCGACGCCTTATGCCTTCTCGGGAAAATCATTCTTTTTCTCTACAATCTCGCCATTCCCGTCACCGTGATCATGGTGCTCGTGGGCGGATTCCAGATCTTGACCGCCGCAGGGGATCCTGAAAAATTCTCCACCGGCAGGAAGACAATTCTCTATGCGGCGGTGGGATTTACCGTGGTGTTTTTTGCAAACAGCATAGTTCCGATTATCAGAGATATTTTTAAGTAGGGCTGGATTTTTGTCTGTGGGTGTAGTATAGTATTTGCAATACCTCAAAGGTCGAGAAATGAATTGAATAAAGCACAACATGAGTTTTCAGAATATGGAGAAGATCGGTGCGTGGATATCGCTTGTCATCATGGTGGGGGCGCCCTTAATTTCGTTCGCGCAACAAGCAGTCACCATACAGCCACTTCCGAGTCCCACTAAGGATGTCGAAGGTCTCCTTGGCAAGGTATGTTATGTGGGCAATATTCTCTTTACCGCGCTTCTCGTCCTCGCGGTTATCTTTGTCATCTTCGCGGCATTCAAGTATCTCACTGCGGGCGGTGACCCCGAGAAAGTGAAGTCAGCGAACCATCAGATCCTCTACGCCGCGGTTGCGGTGGGAGTAGGCATCTTTGCAAGAGTGGTTCCTACTATTATCACCAATTTTCTCGATTCGGGAACTTCCATCAAGGCCTGTTAGATCCGTTCATTACGAAAATTTTTTCCAAAGAGCCCGCAAGGGCTCTTTTGGTTGCACACCTGTGTTATAAAAATGACTCACCCCTAGGCCGATTGGCTTAGGGGTGTTGATGAGTCTGATGATTACACGACGAGAGGTTTTTTCTCGTCGCTGGTTTTCTCCGGTTTCGGCGGTTCAGCCGGCTTTGGCGGTTCAGCCGGTTTCGGTGGTTCCGTTTTAGGAACCGGAGCCGCTCCCGATGGTTCCACCTTTTTAGGCGGTTTTGGCGAAGTGATCACATCCACCTCAAAGGGCGGACCCGATTTCTTCGCACTGATAAAGATGGTGCCGTTCGGAATTTCATCTCCGAACCCATCCACCTTTTTTCCGGAAGCATCGAGGATCGACCCGTCGGGATTCTTGGTGAATTCGGTCCCGTCATCGAGCCGAACCTTGATCGGCTCCGTAGTTCTAATAGTAGCCCACGACTCGGGCGGGAGAAGAATCTTGATGGGCTCGTCTCCCACGAAGTAGGTCCGCTGGCCAATGTTGCCAGCGACCTTTGCGGTGCCGTCTCCCAATCCCACAGCATTCTGAAGGTTTTTGAGGCCACTCATCACGCCCCAGATCGCCGCGACGAAAACGATTCCCATTGTCATCGTCCAGAATGCGAACCGTGCCGCAGGACGCGGAAGGGCATAGAAGTGAAAATACCCTCCGATCCTGAGCGCGAGTGCGCTCGCGACAAAGAGCCCAATGATCGTTCCGATAAACCCGATCATTGCGTATCCAATCGTTCCGAATACCACCATGAGCACCAACCATCCGATCAGTAGTCCGATTGCAGATCTCATTTTTGCCCCTTTCTGTTAAATGTTTCGAAGAAATCCGTTATTATGTCCCCAACCGCTATAATGGTTGGAGGCACGCCAGCCGCTTCGGCTTTTTTCTTGATGGCACTGCCCTCTTTTTCGGCAGTCGCCTCATCTGCCGCGGCTTCTTGGAACTTGCTCGGGAAATCAATGTCTTGGATCCGTATTTCCACATTGATTCCCCATTGAGTCGTGGTCTGACGTTCCAACTCGTCATTTACTCCTTCCTGTATCTGTTGAAGCGTTGTTTTGTTCAACGCATCTTTCCAGATATCGGCAAAGTTATGCGCTATGAACGCGGATTCAAGGTCGGCCTCAATGCGCGCCTTAATGAACTCGTTTCGTTTCGCATAGTCAATCTTGGTTGCCGCGTTCACGATCGCCGCCGGATCGTTTTGGACCTGTTGCGTGTAGATTACGTAATCTACACCAAGTTCGGTGCCATCTGCGGTGCTCACGTGAGCTGGCGGCGGGTCCGATGGTTCGTTTTTCAACGTCACATCGACAAGTCGCTTCGAGATTCCCGGAATGATGAAGTGCATACCCTGAGTAAGGGCAGACGCTTCGCCAGTCCAGATATTCTTCACGACTACCGCTTGCATGGGGTCTATCTCAACCCTTCCTTCCTGGAGGATGAGCGTGACCACCGCTGCGGCGAAAAACCCTGCGATGATCAGAATGCCAAGGACAATAAATACTACCATCTTTGGTTCCCTTCCGGCTCCGAAGAGCCAATCTGATATGAACTTCTCAACAGTGCGCCCCGAGAACGATTTCTCGAAGTGCTGGAATTATAGCATAGAAATTTGAAAAAGTCAAATATAATTCAGGAAACCGGAAACCCTTGAAAATAAAGGCGAAAATGCTACTGTCGAGGGTAATGGGGCAGGTGGCGAAATGGGAAACGCACTGGCTTTAGGAGCCAGCGCCGCAAGGCTTGTGGGTTCAAGTCCCACCCTGCCCACCAAACACATGACCAAGCAAGAACAACTCGATGCACTGAAAGACGAGATGGCGCGCGACGCGTCGCTTCCACTCGCGACGAACCTCATCTTCGGCGAAGGTAATCCCGATTGTGATGTGCTCTTCGTGGGCGAAGCGCCAGGCATGAACGAAGATATCCAAACGCGCCCGTTCGTGGGACGCGGCGGCCAGCTTCTGCGGCAGATGATCCGCGAAATCGGCTGGCGCGAGGAAGACGTCTATATCACGAACATCGTGAAGCGCCGCCCGCCGGACAACCGCGATCCTCTCCCCGAAGAGATTGCGGCCTACCAACCCTATCTCACGCGCCAGATCGAAATCATCGATTCGAAAGTTATCGTGGCGCTCGGGCGCTTCTCGATGAACTATTTTCTTCCTGACGCAAAAATCACCCGCGATCAGGGGAAGGCATTCCGCCTGCCCCGCCCTTTTGACGGGTCACAAGGGCGGGGCGAGACCGTGCTTATCGTGCCGGTGTTCCACCCCGCGGCGGCATTGCGGAATCCGGAGGTGAAGAAAGAGTTTGAAGCGAGCTTCAAAAAATTGCCCGACATCATCGCGGGAAAGGGAACGGCAATAGTCCTTCCCCCCGCGAGGAAAGAGCCGCCGGGACCGCCGCCGCAGCCGAAACTTTTTTAAGAATCCTCTGCGGGGTATAATTTTCGTATGGATTTCACCCCGGTCTATCTCGTGCACCACTTTTTCACGAGATTTCTTGATTTTTTTCACCATTGGTACGTGCATGGCTCGCGCCGCTTCGCGCACGCGTTCATTTCGCTTCTGGAACAGCTGGATGAATACTTTGCGGTGAAGATCACCCTCCTCCATTTTTTCGAGCCGCTCTACAAGGATTACTCAGTTATCGGCAGGATATTGGGGATCGTGTTCCGCTCGGCGCGGATCCTCTTCGGGAGCGCGGTCTATGCGACAGCAGGCGTCGTAGTGGGCGCGCTCTATCTCCTCTGGCTCCTCATTCCGCCCGTAATCCTTTTTGAGGTCGTGACGACATTTCCGCGGAGCGTGCTCCATACTCCATGAACGAAACTTCTCTGCCTCAAGGAGCCGTGAATCCTGTCTTTGATGATCCGCGATTCCGGATGACGGTCGTGGGACGCATCGCGGTGCGCGTCGCCGCGTACCTTGTGTATCTTCTCTTGGGCGCGCTCACGGTTACCTTCCTCATTTCTGATGTGGAGTGGTTTTTCTGGGTCGGGATGTTCCTTGTACTCGTGCTCGGCGATCGCCTCGTGCATCTCCGCGAGGCGGATGAGCCGCTCTCGGAAGCGCCGCGGCAGGGGACGGTGAACGTCGCGCGCTACACGGTTCCCGCCGCGTCCTCGCTTCTCGAGCGCGGATATGACCGGAGCGTGCTCTCGGGGCGCCCGTTCCGGCTTGAGCTTTTGCGCGTGGTACTTCGCACGCGGGAGATGCGCGAGGCCTTCGCGCGGCTCGACGTGTCCCTCGACGAGGTGCGGCAGAAGACGGACGAGTACCTTGCTCAGCCCGGAGAGGTCTCCCGCCTCGACCGTGCGGCGCTCCTCGCGCAGGGAGAGGAACTCATGCGAGGCGCATTCCGCATCGCGCAGGGGAATAATCCGCGATTCGTGGATGTGGGCGACCTTGCCGCGGCGCTGTTCTTTTCGGATGATCTTTCCATCCGAAAGCTTCTCGTCGCCTTCGGGTTCGAGGCGCAGGATATCGCGGAGGCGCTTCAGTTCGCCTACGTGAAGCAGGAATTCCGGAGGCGGTCCCGGATTCCCGAGACCTTGAGCGCCTTTATTATGGGAGGCCAGCGCGGGATGCGGCATCGCGTGATGAACCGCGCGTGGACCGCGCGGCCGACGCCGGCGCTTGATCGGGCATCGACCGATCTCACGGACCTCGCGCGCCGCGGCGCGGGGGGGTTCCTCGTGGGCCACGACGAAGAGTACGGCCGGCTCCTCGACGCGCTCTCGCGGCCCGCGAGTCCGAACGCGCTGCTAGTCGGCGAAGCCGGCGTCGGCAAAGAAACGATCA
>OBEQ010977554.1_pt1 | contig 23202 bp, 21 predicted proteins | sample 1670901 | NCBI WGS metagenome assembly OBEQ01 (sample SAMEA104232315, study PRJEB22302) | groundwater metagenome | biome: forest; feature: aquifer; material: groundwater | place: USA | collected 2011-08-07 | depth 5.4 m
GCAAAGACAGTTACAGTAACCACCGGGCTCTAAAGCGAAGTGCTACTCAGGACGGGGTGACGTCGCGCGCATGGCCGATCCATTCGGTCACGGATTCTGTTTTGTTCAGTTCCTTGGTCGGGGATATGATGAAATCGCGGACTGAGCGTGGCGCAGCGGTGCCCGACAAAGGCACTCCAGCGGACGCAGCAAAAACCCCGCGAAAGCGACGCATACTGCGGTTCTAGATGAAGCGGCCACAATAGCTAAAACAATGCAAAAACAAGCTGTGAGAAAAACACTTTATATTTTGGTGGCCGTCCTGGTCATAACTGGAGTGGTGATGGTCGCCCTCAGGGCGGTCAACCTCGCTCAGTTCTTTAACGGCGATGCCTTGCCGCCCGCCGACACGCATGACGATGTAAGTGTTGCTCAGTACGACCTCGGTTTCGCTCAGCGGCCCGGCCTGACACTGCTTCACATCGTGCCGGGTCTGATCTTCATGATCCTGGGTCCGCTTCAGTTCATCGCACGGATTCGTCTTCGACATATCAACGTCCATCGCTGGTGCGGACGCATCTATGTGACGTGCGGACTGCTTGTGGGCGTTACGGCGTTGATGTTGGGCATCGTCGTCGGCTTCGGCGGACCCACGGAAACATCGGCCGTCACATTTTTCTCTCTGCTTTTCTTGGTTTTCCTGAGTCTTGCTGTTTTTCGTATTCGCCGCCGCGAAATCGCCGCCCATCGCGAGTGGATGATTCGCGCGTTTGCCCTCGGCTCGGCGGTGGCCACGATGCGTCCGATGATTGCAATAATGCTCGCCGTCACCGGTCTGTCGTTTTCGCAAAGTCTGGGAATTGCTTTCTGGTTGGCCTTTTCAATGCATCTCGTTATTGCGGAGCTTTGGGTAAACATGACGCGCGTGAAACCGGTTATGGCGAGTGTCAGCCAATGAAGAGCAACGGCGTCATCTTCTATAAAGAGCTGTTCAGTGCTGTCGCCATTGCGCTCACCTTTATTGCGTATTTCCCATACATCAGGTCGATCATTCGTGGCGCCATTAAGCCGCACGTATTTTCCTGGGTCATTTGGGGCACAGCGACATTTGTCGTGTTTCTCGCCCAGCTGGCAGACAACGGCGGTGTGGGGGCCTGGCCGATAGGTGTTTCAGGGGGCATCACCATATTGATTGCGCTGTTGGCGTATGTGAAGCGCGCTGATATTACGATCACCAAAACAGACTGGTTGTTTTTTGTCTCGGCGATGTCGTCTTTGCCGTTTTGGTATTTTACGTCTGACCCATTGGTGGCCGTTGTGATCCTCACCACCGTCGACGTGCTCGGGTTTGGGCCGACGGTCAGAAAGGCCTATGCCTCCCCGCATTCTGAATCGTTGCCGTTTTTTGCCCTGTTCGCCGCCCGCAATGTCATTGTCATTTTGGCGCTCGAGAACTATTCGGTCACGACAGTATTGTTTCCTGCGGTCTTAGCAGTTGCATGCGTGCTGTTGGTAGCGATGGTGACGTATTGGAGGCGCGTGCTCCCAGCTGATAGCACAATGCACGCATCGGCTGACAACGCCACACCGCCATAAGTCGGGGGGAATATTGTCGCCCTTGCACCGAGACGTTGGTATAAAGCGCTAAGTGCAGTGCTTCCAGGCGCGGTTGTTCCGGCCCGACGAGCGCGCTGCTCGCGAGGAAATCGGGTTGTGGTCGACCGTGTAAAAGTGGACTATTGCAACGAAGGGAGAAGGTTCTCGCAGGCCCACATCGGCGGCAGAGAACATTGCGGCTTTGATACCGTTTGCATTTAAAGGATAACCAGAATGTTGCCGCTGCTGCGTTTGCTGAGAAAAATTCTGGGCTGGGTGGATTTCACCGTTTTCACCGCATTCCTGTACCTGCTGTCGTGGTTGCCGTGGCGCGGCAAGCATCCCGTGGCCGGCTGCTTCAACGCATGGTGTCGCGCGTTTGTGCGCGCCATCGACATCGATCTGCGGTTACATCAAAAGAATCTTCGGCCGTTACCGGCGCGCTTTGTGCTGATTGCGAATCATCCGTCCGCGTGCGAGGACATCGGCATTCCGGCGTTGTTTGACGTGGTGTGCCTGGCCAAGTCGCAGGTACAGGACTGGTTTGTGGTCGGGCGCATCACCAAAATCGCCGGTACCTTATATGTGGATCGCAACGACCCGGCGTCGCGCCACGAAGCCGTCGAGAAGATGGTGGAAACGGTTAACGCCGGACACAACCTGGCGCTCTATCCCGAAGGCGGTTGCAAGGGCCGACGCTTGTTCGAGGAATTTAAATCCGGCGCGTTTGAAGTAGCGATGCGCACCGGCACCCCGATCGTGCCGGTGTTCCTGCACTATGAAGCGCAGGAGGATTTTGAATGGCTACCGCCCGACACGTTGCCGCAAAAGATCTGGCACATGGCGAGGGCGCAGAACAATCGCGCCAATTATTACGTGTACGACGCGCTCGACCCGAAAGACTACGCCGACAAACACGCCATGAAAGAAGCGGCGTATGCCCTCTACGTGCGCTGGAACGCCGAATATCTGGAATAAATTACTGTTTGCGCGGCCCAACGTTAGGGTGTGGAGCGCAGCCGACAACTTCTTTTTCAGCAACCTGCCAGGGTTCGCTGCGATACGGTAGGCGATGGAATGACCGTGGAGTCGGTCCATCGGCTTGTCCTCGGCATCGTTCAAGGTGAGGAAATTATTTTCGGCATCCTTGGGCCTCGAGGTGGCGCACCACGCGGTGACTGATCGTGTGCGGGAGTGCAGTCAGTTCTATGGTCGAGGGCGACGGTAGGCGATGAGCGCGCGGGCGCCCTGCGCTACCGTGCCGTCCTCGTACGGCGTTGTGGTAAGCACGCGCAATTTCTCGTTGAGCACGCCCGGCTGGTGTCGGAGAAATTCCACAAATGCATCGCCCGGCAGCGCCGGAGCGATCAGGCAACCCTGCATTTCCCGGCAACCCTGCTCGACCAGGAACTGCCGCTGTTCGTTGGTCTCGACACCCTCTGCGATCACGTTCAGGTTCAGGCTCTGTGCCAGCGCGATGATGGTGTGTGTAATCGCCGCGTTATGCGAGTTCTCCGGCAGGTCCTGGATGAAGGAGCGGTCGATCTTCAGCGCCTGCACGGGGAAGCGCTTGAGGTAGGCAAGCGAGGAGTAACCGGTCCCGAAATCGTCGATCGAGAGTCCCACCCCGAGCGCGCGCAATTCCGCCAGCCGTCCAATCGCTTCTTCTTCGTTGGACATCAGCGCCGTCTCGGTGATCTCGATCACCAGGGCGCCGGGTTGCAGTCCGAAATCGTCCAGCGCCTGCTTCACGACGCGAATGAACGACGGCTGCTGAAATTGCTTGGCCGAGACATTCACCGAAATGTGTTTCAACGGCAATCCCATTTCGCTCCAGGCCTTCAACTGGGCACAGGCTGTTCTGATGACCCACTCCCCGATCGGCATGATCAAGCCGCATTCCTCGGCAATCGAGATGAAATCGCCCGGGGGTATCAGGCCGCGATCGGGATGTTGCCAGCGGACCAAGGCTTCGACGCCCGTCAACGCGGCGGTGCGGATATCGACCTGTGGCTGGTAGTGCAGCACCAGTTGATTCAACTCGACCGCGCGATGCAGCGCCCCCTCTAGCGCCAGGCGTGCCGAGGCGATTTCGTTCATCGATTTGGTGTAGTACTGGAAGTGGTTCTTGCCGTTCTGCTTGGCTGAATACATCGCCGTGTCCGCGTTCTTGAGCAGTGTTGCGGGATCTTCTCCGTCAATCGGAAAAATGGCGATGCCCATGCTCAGGGTGGCGTATATCTGATGATCGCCGATCGGGATCGGCTCGCGCAGCGCCTCCAGAATGCGATGCGCCACTTTTCCGGCATCGCCCTCCTGGGAAATGTCGGTGATCAGGATCGTAAATTCATCGCCGCCCAGACGCGCCACCGAGCCCAGGGCAGGATCGCCGGCGCTGGCGATCAGATCGCTGCCGCGCAGGCAGTCCTGCAAGCGGCTTGAGACACCGCACAGTAATTGATCGCCGGCAGCGTGGCCGAGCGTGTCGTTGACACGTTTGAAGCGATCGATATCGGTATACAGAATGGCGAGTTTTCTGTCATGGCGCCGCGCCACGGCGAGCGCATCGGCCAGGCGCTGGCTGAACAGCAGGCGGTTGCCGAGGCCCGTCAAGGAATCGAAATAAGCCAGCGTTCGCAGTTCCTCGCCATGGCGCACCAGTTCCTGGCGCATGAACTCCAGATCCTGAGTCAGGCTGGAGACCTCGACAATCCCGGTTTTGATATCGAGGGCTTCGTTGGTATGGCCGATGGCGACACGCCGCGTTGCATCGCGCAATTGGCGAATCGAGCGGCTGAGCAGCGTACCCGCGCCCCACGCCAGCAACAGACTCGCCGCCAGGTAACCGATGATGAGCAAAGCACCACGCTGATAGAGCATGGCGATACGCTGCTTGACCGGCCGCTCATCGAAGCCCAGGCGCAACGTGCCGCGCAGCTCGCCCGCCGTCCGGCCGATCGGCATTGAAACAAAATACACATCGTCGCCGTGCTCGCCAAAACTGAAGTCCTCGATGAACTTCAACGCGGCCGTGTCCTGCGGATCGTTGCCCGGGATCACCGCGCCAGTCGGGGAAGTCAGATCGGCGTATGCCACCTCTCCGCTCAGCACCCAGTCCTGCAGCATGGCCTGCGCCGTTGCCGGCGAGCGCCGGTCCTCCAGCAGCGTGCCGAACTGTTGCGAGCGGGAACGGACGTAATTGACGAACTCGTCCTTGATGTCGTCGGCGACGATTTTATGTATGCCCAGGGCCAGAACCGGCACCAGCAGCGCGTGCATCAGCAGCGCCGCCAGCACCATGCGGCTGGTGAAGCTGGGAAAGATGCGGGCGAAAAGATTCATGGGGCGGCGATGATCTTTATGTCCGCCAGACCGGTGGCGGTTTCATGCGACATGTAGGTAATCGACCTGGGTTCATTGGTCAGGGCCTCGACAATCTGGCTCAGGTTCGCATACTCCGGGATGCGGTTTCCCCCGGCGCGGTATACCCGGCCCGCCATTTGGCGTTCATAGGCTTGCGCCGACATGAACAGCACATGCTGCAAAAACATTTCCTGAATCAGCGGGTCCGCGGCATTGCGCAATGGGATGACCTCATGGCCGTCCTGAATCAACGGTATGCCAAGATAGACGCGCCGGATTTCCGTCGGGGTCAGCGTCGTCAGCGTCGACTTGGCGCTGGCCACGATAACCAATCGAGGCGTGACGGTGTCCGCCGGACAGGCTGCCGTCCAGCACAGGGCCAGCACCACGAGCGCCATGGTGTTCCTCATGATCAGAACATGGCGCTCCACTGTATTTCCAGCGTGTCGAAGGTGACACCACCGACCGTCTGGTCGCGGATCAACTCGAACTTCAAGGCCTGGTCCTTATAAAAATCCCAGCGCATGCCGGCGAGTTGCCTTTGTTTGGGCAGCCCCGGAAACAAGTCGGTGTAATCCTTGGTCAGGCGCGACGAGATGGATTCCTGGCGCGCGAACGGCGTCCAGACATTAGGCACCAGCTTGTACTCAGCCTGAATATAACCGGCCCAATACGACGGCCATTCCGCGCCGGCGTTTTGCGACAGCTGGTGCGTAATGCGCATCGCCTCGCCGAACAAGCGCAAGCGGCCGATATCCCGGCTGATATAAATACCAGCGAGGTTCTGATCGACCTGCGTGAAACTCAAGTCTTCGACCGGAATCCTGGTGCGTGCCAGGAACACACCATACTGATCGTCCCGGGTGGCGTCCGGTCGGTAGGCGAGGCGGGCGACAAGCGCCAGCTTGTTCAGTGTTGGATGTCTGATGACATCGACCGGCTCGAATTCATCGCCTTTGATTTTCGGGCCCGACGCGACGCCCAGATCGTATTGCAGCCCGGCGTCGCCGATGGCCTGTGTCCCTTGCAGCAGCAGGCCGAACAAGTGAATCGGCAGCGGCCCGCCTTCATCCTCGAACTCGAGGATGCGCGGACGCTCGGCGCTGGTTTCCATGTAATGGCCGTGGTGATGCTCGACATTCCAGTAGCCGATCGGGTTGTGGTAGCGGCCGAACCAGACGGTGTGCGTGGGGTTCAGGCGCCAACCCGCTTGCAGCCGTTCCATATCCTGCCCGTCCTTGTCGATCTGCAGCTCGCCCAAAAAACGTAGGTGCTCGAGATCGTTCGAATAGAACAGATCGCCGATGACCTGATTTTTCTTGATACCGGGATTATTGTCGGCTTGGTGGCGTTCCTTGACGACGGCGAGGGTCGGCATGAACATGAATTCGCCGGCCACGGCCGGCGTTGCGCCCACCGCGCAGGCGATTAACAAAGGCAGCAGCAGAAATCCACGCGCTTGCCTCGCTAGATGATGCATGACCGCCTCCTTAGTACTATCCACGGCGTTCCCCCAGGCACCGCATGCCCGATGCAGATTCCGGCTTGTCATGATGAATACTTGCAACACGCATGCCCGACCAGCGCATCGGGCGAGAAACCGAGGTAATTCGCGTCAAAGTGGTTGACTGACAGCACTGTGCCGGCGGCATCCACGGTGAAGTACATCGACGGCACGCCGTCATCGCGCACGCGATAGCACGCTGCGCCCTCGCGCAACGCCGTTTCCGCGCAAGCGCGCGCCGGGGTCTGTGGCAGTAATCCCATGGGGCGTTACTCGCTTAGCGACACGCAACGGGCGTGCGAGGAATTGATTCAGTAACGGAACGGGACGATGTCAGCAATGGGCGTGCATACTGCGACGCAGCGCTGACGCATGCGTCGATCGCACCTATCAGCGTGTAGTGAAATGGGCACGTCACTGGAAACTCCCCGTCGTTAATTAAAGGTGGGGATATTCCTTGTGAAAGCGACAGAGCCGGGTTACGAGGGACCGCAACGCCGGAAGACCACAACACCCCCCATTACGTTAACACGAATGGTTGGCGCACCTAGGCTGTGGTTTGACGGAAGAAAAAAAATCCAACATTCCGTCGGCGGCACTGGAAGTTGGCTAAACCGCTGCTAGTTTGACTACCCCAGCCGATACTTGAGGAAAATGCCCGGTCTTTGCCGCTCATTCCGGCGGCATTTTGCGCTTACCGCCGTCAGCGTCGATAGCAACGTCGGTGCGCACGGCGTCTTCCGGCAGCGTCGTGCGACGGGCTACTTTTTCCTGACGGTGGCCGTCCGCTGCACGCTGTCGGGATGATCCGTTTCGGCGCTGCACACGCGGTTACGCCCGATATTTTTGGCCTGGTATGCTGCTTCGTCCGCCTTGGTAAGCAGGCGCGATGACACGTGTGGTTCGGGGGGTGCCGATGCGACGCCGATGGATAAGGTGACAGCGTTCATGTCCTTGCCTGCGTAAACGTGAGTCAGGCGCGCGGCTTCTTCACGCAGGCTCTCGGCGCGTTGACGGGCGATGTCGTGTGGGGTGTTGGTGAGGATGACAACAAATTCGTCTCCGCCATAGCGGCAGGCGATATCTTCCTTGCGGATCGCGCGATGGATCAGGCCCGCAACTTCCCGCAGTACCATGTCTCCGGCTTCGTGGCCGAACATGTCGTTTATCCGTTTGAAGTGATCCAGGTCGATCATCATCAGCGAAATCGGCTGGTTGACGCGGGTCGCACGCAACGTCTCGCGCTGCAAGGCATCGTCGAAAAAGCGCCGATTGTAAAAGCCGGTCAAACCGTCGCGAAACGACATGTTTTCCAGGCGATCATGCAGTTGCAGGTTGGCCCAGGCAAGACCGATGCGATCGGCGATCTCGGTTGCCAGCATTGAATAGTGCTCTGCCGCCGCGTCCTTAGCGTCCCCGTCGAGCAGATTCGATATGTGCAGAATGCTGAATGTCTGTCCTTGGGCGACGAGGGGAACGCACAGGTAGCGGTCATGCGCCGGATTGGCATGGCGACAGGGCGGCACGCGTTGCGCGCGTTGAAACAGGTATGGCGAACCGGTCCTGAGTGCCCAACAATCATTTCTATCGATGCTCGCGACGCTGGTATCGTCGCCCCATGTCACATGGCTCGCCAGGGTGTCGTGTACATTTTGATCGAAAAACAGAATCCGGCCGGTCGTATCGGGAAAGAGTTCGGGCAATCCAAGGTGTAGCACGTCATAAAATTCCTGGCTCGATACGCAGCTTTGCAGCAGCGCCGTGGTGCGGCCCATCAGGTTCGCTTCGTGGCTGCGTGCCTCGAGACGTTCGGTTTTTGTGTGCAGTATGTCGTTGGTTCGTGCCAGCTCCAGTGTGCGCTCGTGAACGATCTGTTCGAGGTCGCGATTAAACTGTTGGAGTTGCTGCTGCGCCAAAGCCTTATCCGCCTCGATGCTGAAGCGATTCAGCGCGAAGCTGATATTCGAGGCGATCCGATTCAATAGATCTATCATCGCGGGTTCGAAGAACTTGGTTTCTCCGGATAGCAGGATCAGCGCATAGATGACTCGTCCTTGCTGCACCAGCGGGAATATGGCGACGCTGGCGATCCCATGCTGCGCCGCCAACGCATGCCATGGCTGCAGAGTGACATCCTCGGCGACATTGTTGGAAACGTGGAACGTTCCATGGCGAACCGTTGTGCCCAGTGGCGATCGACCTTCCACGGTGTCCGGATCGAGCGGAATCGCCAGATCGAAAAGGGTCGCCAGGCTCGCGTCGCTGGCTTGCGTGGTCACCGGCTTCAGGAAACGCGCGTTATCGATGACCTCGCCGACAATGGCGATCCGCGCGTCGCCGATCTCGACGGCAAACCGGCATGTCGTCTGAAAGATTTCGGTCACCGAATCGGCATGCATGACCGCATAGTTAATCTCGCTCAACAGCTGATAAAAACGGTTCAGGCGCTGCAGCGCCAGCTGGTTGGCCTTGCGCTCGGTGATGTCGCGCATAATGCCGGTGAAGACGTGTTTGTCCCCCTGATGAAATTCGCCAAATGAAATTTCCAGGGATATCTCGCGCCCATCCTTGTGCAAGCCGGGGACTTCGACGCCGCGCCAGGACATGTGTTTCTGGCTGGTCGTAAGATAGTTTCCGAACGCCCGCTTGTGGAGATGCCGCAGATACTCCGGCATCAGCATGGTCAGTTCCCGGCCGATCATTTCATCGAAGGAATAGCCAAATATCTTTTCGCCGGCGGCGTTGATGTACGTAATCACGCTGTGCTTGTCGATGGTGACGATGGCATCGGTCGCGGTCTCAGCGACAATGCGGTATCGCTCTTCGCTCTCTCGTAGTTGCTCTTGCGCTTGCTTGTGCTCGCTGCGATCTTCGGCAGCCCAGATCGTGCCTTCGCTCGTGTCGTCGGGGTTGAGGGCATAGGCGTGAAGGTGGGCCCAGAAATCGGTGCCATCCTGACGGCGCATCCAGAGTTCGGTCTGAAACGGTTTTCCCTGAGAGAGCAAGGGGTCCGCGATCCGTCCCAGTGCCTCATATTCCTCGTCGGACCGGTAGAGAACGCGTTCCGACATGCCGATGCATTGTTCGCCGAGCAAGCCGTAGATTTCGCCAAACTTCGGGTTGTAGCGAGTCATGCGATGGTCGCGCGTGAATACGACCGCGAACGGAGCGTCTTGCATGATTGCCTCGATTTCGCGTCGCGTTCGTTGCAGCGCGTCTTCAACCTGGATGCGTACCGATTGCTCCTGGTGCGCGCGTCCACGCCACCAGACAAATATGAAAATGCCGCCGGCGCAGGCGAGCACGATCACGCCCACAGTCAGGATCGTGGTCGTTTTACGCAGGCTACCGACAGCCTCTTGGCGGTCCATTTTTGCGACCAGAACCCATGGCGTCGCGTTGATTTCGCGAGCCGCGGCGATCACTTCGTGGTCGCGGTAGTCGAGGCCGTGCATGATGCCGCGTGCGCCGCGCACCGCGGCCGCGACCACGAGCTCAGGATCGGAAACTGGAACACTGAATGACAGCGCGGTGTGCGGGCGGTGGCGCAGTTCATTCAGAAAAACCGCGCGATCCGCCTTTCGCATGGCGACCACGAATTCGCCGCTTGTGCTCGAGGTGGGCCAGGTTTGCAACAGCGGAAACAGACGTTGCGAGATGTTGACACGCAGTACCGCGACGCCGAACGGCTTGGCGTCCGGTTCATCCAGTACGGTAATCGGGGTGATGATATCCAGGACCACGGCACTCGATTTTGCCGGGGTACGACGATGCACGTGGCCGATCCTCACCTTATTTCCAGCGAGTGCGTCACGAATGAGGGCCATGTCTTCGGCGGCGACGGGCGTTGCATCGGGTAGCGAGACGAGTCGTTGCTGCAACCCCGCGTCCAGAAAAATCACGTCGCCGTAGTTGGCGCGGGCCAGGATTTTGACCAGGCGAGAGAGGATCTTGATTTTGGCGTCATCGTCCGGCGCACCGCGTTTGTACCAGGCGCGGAGTTCCTGAACCAATGTGACATGACCGTTTAACGCTTGCGCATCGCCGCGTCGTTCTTCCAGAAATTGTTCGATCTGTTTGGCCTTGAGGTCGGCGATGGCGGTCAGGCTCTCGCGCGTCATTTGCATGGCCTGCTCGCTAACGAGGAAGTAGCCGATATATCCGGCGCTGCCGACGAACACGAGAAACAACAGGAAGATGCCACCCGGCAGATAGTTGCCCAGGCGGTGGGCGAACGCGGAAAGATGTCTCGGTCGTCGATGCATTGGAGGCTCGGGCGTATCCGCCCCAAGACACTCGTTTGCACGGTTTATGCCACGGCGCCTGACGGCCGTCGCCGGAACCGCAAACGGCCTGACAAAACAGTGAGAACGGTCTGTTTTAATTGCGAAAAATGAAAGCAGGGTATAGGAAAAGCTTCTTTAATGGTAGCGGATGAGACTGTGCGCGGTGAGCGAGAGGCGGTTCTCACCGATGTTCGGACGGGTGCTGACGTGCACCAGGCGTTCGAGTTTGTCGCGCGGGTGGCGTGGACGGCCACACCCGCATGCCGGGAGAAGCCGGCCGCTTTTCCTATCGCACCGCGGGTGGATTCGTCGTCGGTGGGGTCAGGGTTTGGAGCGTGAAGGGCTTGCGATCCGGGTGCGGGCCGGCGGCGATGCGAGCAATTTTCCTGCTTGTAACTCAGCAAAGGTAAGCCCCGGCTTTGCCGGGGATCAGTTAACCGACACAGATTATTATCCAGGCGCTACCCGTCACGCCTGTTTGATTTTCTTCCAGGGTGAGTTTTGCATCCAGACATCGAACTGATCGACCGGCAGTGGCCGGGAGATGAAATAGCCTTGCGCAGAGTCACAGCCGATCAGCTTCAGCGTCGCGAAGATCGTTTCGTCTTCCACGCCCTCGGCGGTGACATACAGGCCAAGGTTATGCGCCAGCTCAATGGTACTCCGTACGATGATGGCGTTGTTGGCGTCACGCATATTGATGACGAACGACTTGTCGATTTTCAGATGGCGCACGGGTAATTGTTGAAGATAGGCGAGTGAAGAATAGCCGGTTCCAAAATCGTCTATCGCGAGCTGAACGCCGAGGCGATCCAAGGCGTCCAGCTCTTGTTTGGCCCGCTCCGGATCGAGCATGATGGCGCCCTCCGTGATTTCCAGCGTGAGGCGCTCGGGTGCGGTACCGGTCTTCTGCAATAGCTCGGTCACCGGGTAGGTCAAAAATGAGTCGTGCAGGTTACGCGCGGAAATATTGACCGCCATATCGAGCCTGATCCCGGCCTCGCGCCACTTCTTCTCCTGGACCATGGCGGTTCGCAGCACCCACTGCGTCAGATCGTCTATCAGGCCGGTCTTTTCCGTGGCCGGGATAAATTCATCGGGCATGATCAGGCCGCGCTTGGGGTGCAGCCAGCGGACCAAGGCCTCGACGCCGACAATCTCGTCGTTCAAGAGCCCGATCTTGGGCTGGTAGTACAGCCGCAATTCATCGCGCGTAAGCGCGGCGCGTAGCTCCGCCATCATGCCCAGGCGCTTTGGATCGTAACGGTCGAATTTGGCGTCATACACGATATGCGTCTGGCGCCGCGCCTTGGCGACATTCAGCGCCACGTCGGCGTGTTGATACAAGGTGTCGGCGTCCTGGCCGTGCTCGGGGTAAAGCGCCACGCCGATGGTGGTGCGTACGTCCAAGGGAATGTCGGCGACGAAAATGACCGGCGCCAAGACGTCGGCGATCTTGCGTACCACCAGGTTGATATCCTCCGCGCGGGCCAATCTTGGCAGGAGCACAACGAATTCGTCGGCCCCCGGGCGCGCCACGGTGTCCAACTTAAACAGAATCTGTTGCAGCCGTTCGGCGATATGGACCAGCACGCGATCGCCATTGCGATGTCCAAGCGTATCGTTGATGTCGCGAAAGTCGCTAATGTTGATGAGTACGATGGCGAGCGGTTCGACGTGTGTGTGCGCGTTCTCGATCGCCGCCGCCATGCGGGCAAACAACAGGGCCCGGTTCGGCAGATTCGTTACCGGGTCGCGATACGCCAGGCGTTGCACCCTGGCGTCCGTGTATTTGCGTTCGGTGATGTCCTGGACCACGCCGATCAGCTCCACCGGATTACCGGCGTCGTCAAACACGACGTCCGCGCGCTCGAACACCCAACGCTCGCTGCCGTCGGCCATCTGTATGCGGTGATCCATCGAATACGACGTGCGCGCGGCAATCGCGTCTTGCACCGCTTGCTGGATCGCGCCGGTGTCCTCCGGCGGGATACATCGGAAAAAGGTATCGTTATCGATCGGCGTGCCTTCGGCGATACCGAAAATACGATAGCACTCGGGCGACCACCACAGGCGCTTGTCCGCGCCCAGGCTCGACACCCAGCTGCCGATACCGCCGACACTCTGGGCCTGTTGCAGGAACGATCGATTCTTATGTAGTTCCGCCTCGGTGCGCCGATGTTCTGCCGCCTCTTTCTGCAATGCCTCGACGGTGCTGACCAGTTTCTCTGTGCGTTCCTGGACCTGACGTTCCAGATGATCGTGCGCCTGTTGCAGCACCTGTTCCGCCCGTTTCTGCGCGGTAGTGTCGCGCTCGATGGTGGAGGCGCCCAGGATATTGCCGGCCATGTCCTTGATGGGCGAGAGCGTAAGCGAGGTATTGAAGCGCGTCCCGTCCTTGCGCATCCGCTCTGTCTCGTACTGCACCAGGGGTTCGCCGTGCCGAATGTTTTCCAATAGCCGCGCGACGTCATCGTTACGTTCAGGCGGGGCCAATATCGACATTGGCTGGCCGATTGCCTCGACAGCGGAATAGCCATACATGCGCTCTGCCGCTTTGTTCCATGACAAGATGGTTCCGTCTAACGATTTGCCGATGACCGCATCATCAGTGGATTCGACAATCGGTGCCAACCAACGCCAGGACAATTCGACGCGTTTGCGTTCGGCCAGAATCGCCGCGAGGATCACTCCGGTTATCGCGATAACGGCGAGGAACACGTGTAACAACAGCAGCGACTCATTTGGTGTTCGTCCGCCGAACGGCCCGACATCGCGCACCGTGCCCCAGATGGTTATGGCGGACAGTGCCACGGCTACCGTAGCCGCTTCGCGCGGACCGAATCGAAGCGCCGCCCATACGACGATGGGAAGGGCGAAAAACGCCGACGGATAGTTCTGAATGCTTACCGGAGCCAAACGATTGAACAGGATCAGACCGAAGACGATTATCGCCGTCATCAACAGCAGACCTTCGAGTGCTCGCCCGCGACCCCAGTGCAGGCTGGGATCTTCGGCCCACAGCATCAGTGCGGATCCAACCAGCAGCATCCCCGTGGCGTCGCCGAGCCACCATGTCAACCACACCGGAAAATAGTCGGACCCGGCAGCCAGGCCGTTCAGTGCCAGGGCGGTAACACCCACGGTTGCGCTCACCATTGTGCTGGCGAGTGCTGCCAGCACAACAAATTTTAGAATATCGCGCGGACGCTCAAATACCCGGCGACCGCTGGCAAAGCAATTGATGAGATAGGCGGCGGTTAAACTCTCGAGCGTGTTGCCGCCGGCGATCGCGAGTGATGCCGGAAAAGAGCCGGAGGTCGTAATGTTGACCAGGAATGCGCCCAACATAATGCCGGGCCAGACGCGATAGCCAAGAACCATGAGCGCGGCGAACGCGATGCCGGTGGGTGGCCAAACTGCCGTGGCGCTGGGATTTACAAAGGCCAGCGCCAGCCCGAGTTTCCCCGCCGCAAAGTAACACAACGCCAGCAGTACAAGTTCCAGCAGGATCGGCCGCCTGCTGAGTACCTGTTCTTGCCCCACGGGTCTGGCGATCATGTTGTTGATTGTTTTAATTCCCGGCGCCTGGTTCTGTTCTTGAAGGATTGCCGTTCACTTCTGCATCCTCTTTCTCGACGCCGTTTACGTCAAGGCGCGCCGCAGAGGAGGATCTCCCGAGTATAGGAAGTATAAAGGCCCCGCGGTCGAACTGCCGTCCAATGTCGTCATCCGCGCGCCTCCTCGGCGTGACGCACCGCGTAAGGAAGACGGTCGCGGGGCGGTGGTGACGATCACGGCGGCTGGCCGGTCACTGCAAAGGAAAATGTGGCCGGTGTACGAGCGCGATCGGACAGTACGTTGCGCGGCATCTGTCCGTGCCGGAAGCCGAACAGCTGGCCGACTCATGCGGCGGCTGATCGCGAAACCGAAATAAAGTCCGCCGCTGTTTTACGGCAGACTACGTCGAATCTTTTTTCTGTGTTTGCATCGCTGCTCGTTTGAGCGCGCACTCTTTTTTGCGCTCCGGGAGCTTCTCCAGCACCGCCATGCTTTGCCTGGCAGAATATTTCGACCAACCCAGTATTTCTTTAAGCGTGCGATAGCACCCGAGACAGATATCCGTCTCGGGGTCGAGCGTGCAGTGCCGAATGCAAGGAGAGTCCGGTTTACGTAGTGCCACAGTAGTACGATGCCCGTTAATACGGCTGGGCACAACCAACCCGGGATATGTACCGGGCTGCCGAAGACAGCTTCAAGCGTTCAGAATTTCAGGTTGGTCAGCGGGTCGGGATATTCACGATTCAATCGATCGAGCCCAACGAGCTGATTGCCGGCGAGGACGACAAGCATCTGGATTTTCGGGTGTCGGTCTTCAAAGTACGCTCGATGGTGCAGCGCGCCGTAGACACCGGGCGTTTGTAGGGCCAGGCGAACTCGCCGGCCGCATTTTTTTACGAACCCTTTCGAACGTAACCCGCGCGCAGATTGATCGAGCCGTCCGCCTGTTGCAGGCCGTAGACAAAATAAAGCACGTCCTGCCCATTGATGGTCGCTACGGTTGGTTCACCGACGACGGTTACGTTGCCGCTCTGAAACACCGTACTGCCGGGGGCGAGCAACAGGATCGGCGAACCCCATGAGGTGGCGCTGCCGATTGCGCCACCGTTATAGGGAAATGCCAGCAGCCGCGATCCTTCGCGCAGGATCAGTTGCGAGCCGTCGAAGTACGGCTGGGTATTACCGTTGCCACTGGTGTTGAACAACGACGCGAAATTGAGCGTGCTCGCAACACCCCAGGAACTACCGTTCCACTGCGAGACGTGAATGAACTGATTCGCCGCCGATTGCGTTTCGTCGTCGTAGAACAGCAATGACGGCGTATTGCCGACGTAGTGCACGTGCGGGTTGCCGCGGTGGACGTCGGTGCCGGAGATCGTGGCCGGGTTAAGAACAAAGTTACTGATCTGCACCACACCGGAATAACTGACGTTGCCCAGTGTCTGTGTCACGCCGGGTGAAAAATTGAAATCGTAAACGTGGGCAAAGTCGCTCGCGGTGCCTGCATTACGCGGATCGTTGAACGCCACGAACATGCGGTAGGTGCCATCGCCGTTGGCGTGCACCGACGGCCCCCACGGCGCAAAGCATCCGTCGTTGCCGGTAAACAGGAACACGAACGGCTCGGCGTAACTGCCATCGGACTGGCGGCGAAATCCGTACTGGGCAATGGGAGGCACCGGAAACGGGGACGGATCGAAATTGAGTGACGGGCAGCCGTGATGAATCGAGGTTGCGCTCAGCACGCGGTTCGCGCCCGGCATATTCGGGCGCTCCGGCGCCGCGACCGGACCGAGTGGCGTTTGACAATAAATGCTGTTCGGACCGAGGCTGCCCGGATTCAAAATGAAATCCAGGAAACAGGTAAGCGTCACCGGGTAATACTGGAGAAAGAGATACTGCCCGTCGGGAGAAACGGCGAGCGAATCCTGTGTGCCGCCGGTATTGACCAACCCCTCGACGGAAAACGGCTGACCCCAGCCGCTTCCTACCTGCCCCATGACGATGGCGGTGCGTGAGGTCGAGGTGTTGCTGCCGGCGACCATGGCCGACACCGTGACGCGATACTCGCCGGTGACGAGAGCACCGGCCGGGGTAGTAGCCGGCGTGACTGTCGCCTCGCTTTTCCCATCGCCACGCAGCGTTGGCGGCACAGAGATCGTGCCAAGGGTTGTGGATAGAGTCGGGGCCGAGGAGAACGGAACGACGGCGCCACCGGAATTGCTCAACCACACGACCGCCTTGAACGATCCGTCGGCAGGCGCGGTGTTGCGGGTGAAATCCAGATTCAACACCGGCGACGACGCGGAACCACCACCGCCGGTGCCCGAACTGTTTGAGGAATGGCAACTCGACAGAATGAAGGCGATTCCGAAAAGAAGCGGAACAAAACCGAGCGCTGACGTGTATTGATCAAACCGAAACCGGCCCATGTGCATCCCTTGGTGTTCTTGGATTTTCCTGAATAGTAGCGGAATCCGGAGCGGGCCGCCGATTGGACGTCGCCCGGCGAAACAACTACGCCGTCCACGCTAGTTAGCTACTATTCCTGCATTCGGCTCGGGGCCGCGGTCGTGCAAGCGGCGAAATCGGGAATGGCGATGACAACGGCGACGGGCAGCAATTTCCGTATCGACAAATGGCTTTGGGCGGCGCGGCTTTTCAAGACACGCTGAGTATAGGAAGTATAAAGGCCCCGCGGTCGAACTGCCGTCCAATATCGTCATCCGCGCGCCTCCTCGGCGGGACGCACCGCGTAAGGAAGACGGTTGCGGGGCGTCGGTCTGCCGGCATTTTGCGAAACAGCTGGAGGCCCGAGTATGCGTGCAGGATATCGGGCGCGATCACGCCGGGCCCGGTGACGTGCGCGGAAACGCCATGCCTGGCCGGGCGCATCCCGTTTTTTATTTCGCGCAAAACAAAAGGCCGCTCTCGCGGCCTTTTGTCGAAGCGGTGTCTGCCGACACTATTTTTTCATCAACAGGAGCACGCCGGTAGCCACTGCCACAACGCCGAGGACCACGTGGTCGTACGGGAACGTAAAACCGATGACGGCCTTGAGTCCGACGACGATAAGGTAGACCGCCAGTAACAGCATGCCAATGTCTTTCATGATGTAACCCCCATAAATAAGGCGCTTTGGGAGACTGCTATGCTTTTAAAGATAGTCCCGGTATCCATTAAGTGAAAGGGAATTTAAACCGGGCGCGGTCTCTGCAACGCCAAAGTTGTGGAGAGGTGGATCGTTAATTTCAATTCTGCAGAACATGGCTCATTCGCTGTCTTCCTCGTACGGTGAGCGTTTATAGCGCAACACCGAGGCCGCTGATGCGGCCTCGGTTTTTTTTTGCGGGACGGTCGACTGGCGCTTACTTAATAATCACCGTTCTACCGTTTCAGGGATCGGAAAATGAAACTGCAGGGTTCCTGCTATTGCGGGCGCGTGACATTCACCGCGGGGTCGCACACCCCGTATCCTTATATGCGCTGCTACTGCTCGATCTGTCGCAAGACCGCGGGCGGCGGCGGATACGCCATCAACATTATGGCGCAGGCCGACACGCTCGAGGTACACGGCAGCGAACATGTGGCCTTTCACCAGGCGCGCATCGAGGACGCCGACCGTCTCGGCGAGTTCAGCACCAGCTCCGGCAAGCGCCACTTCTGTACGCGCTGCGGCAGCGCGCTGTGGATTGCCGATCCGCAGTGGCTGCAATGGATTTATCCGTTCGCCTCCGCGATCGACACGCTGTTGCCGAAGCCGCCCGAGACGTTTCACATCATGCTTGATTTCGCCGCGCCGTGGGTGCGCGTGCCGACGGGTAAAGGCGAGCGCCATTTTCGGACCTACCCGGAGGAAAGCATCCTCGATTGGCACAAACGTCACCGCCTGTATCAGCCATAGCGGCGCTGTCGAACGGTTGACCCGCCGCTGTTTCTCCGGGAAGATCGGCGTCGAAACCGATCAACTCCGATCGCGAGGAGCAAACACATGAGCAAAGGAATGGACAAGAAGAAGGAAGCCAAGAAACCCGCCGCCAAGACGTTGAAGGAAAAGCGGGCAGAAAAGAAGGCCAAGAAAGCTGGCCGCTGATTTGAGTCAGCAAAGGAACGCAGCATGGTTCCAGCAAAGGCCGCCACTGGGCGGCCTTTGTGCTTTTCACTGCCCTGTGGCGCGCCGGCCCTTTGTATAATCGGTTTTGAATGATCCTCTGTAGCGCAGAAAAAACCGCCGCACTTTCGCAGTTGCTCGCCCGTTATGGCCTGCGACTGGAACCGCACGCGGTAGACGCAGCCATCCCGGGCAGTTACTGGGGTGCGCCCGAGGCCGGGCTGGTCGGAACGACGGTACACATACGTGCCGACACACCGCTGCACTCGGTGTTACATGAAGCGGCACACGCGATCTGCATGGATGACGAACGCCTGAAGCAGTTGCATACCGACGCCGGCGGCGATTACGACGAAGAGAACGCGGTGTGTTACCTCGAGATTGTGCTGGCGGGGCAGCTCGAGGTGGCGCCGGAAAAAATCTGCGCTGACATGGACACCTGGGGCTACACCTTTCGCCTGGGCTCGGCGCATGCGTGGTACAAGCAAGATGCCGAGGATGCGCGCCAGTGGTTGTTACACCGCAGCTTGATTACTCCGCAAGAAACGCCGACGTGGAAACGTCGTGGACCGGTTGTGTCAGGACGTTAGATAACGGCAACGACCGTTGCTCGTGCATTTCTCGACCTCCAGATGTTATCGGTGTAACGTAGTTTCAGAACAGCGGAGACCATAACCATGAATTCCAGCCACACTATTTTTCCAGCGTTACGCAAGTTGTTCCCGATTATTTTTTTGGCGCTCGCGCTAGCGGGCGGACCGGCGCATGCAGAGTCGATTAAAGACGACGCAAAAAAAACCGGGCATGCCGTAGGCGAAGCGGTGCATGAAGTCGGTCACGAGGCAAAAAAGGTGGGCAAGGAAGTCGAAGAAGGCGCGAAGAAAGTCGGGCATACCGTCAGCAGCACCGCAAAAGAAGGGGTCGAGGCGGTGAAGGAAGGCGGTAAGGAAATGAAACGCGCGGTGAAGGGCGAAAAGTAACAGCGCGCCATCGCATTGCGCACATACGGCGTGTGCCTGCGGCGGCAGGTTCGAAAGGTTGTGCGTAGGCGCAACCCTCGCTAAGGTTTAGTTTGCGTTCGGCACGGTAACGCAAAAAAAGGACCGGGTACGCGAATCCAATATCGATAAAACCGCGTATACCAATGAATGATGCGTAACCGGGAGGTGGGGGATGGAAAAGCCGATCGCGGTCGTTAAAAAAATATACGAGGCGTTTCAGAAGGCCGACACGTCTGCGATCCTGCAGCGGGTGGCGCAGCAAGTCGATTGGGAGTTCGTTTCTTCCCCGAAGGTTCCTTACTCGGGGCGACGCAAGGGTCTTTCCGCCGTAGCACAATTCTTCATCGACGTTGGCCGTACCGAAGACATTATCATTTTCGAACCGCGCGAATTCATAGAGGCCGGCGAACATGTGATCGTGCTCGGTTTCAAGCGCGTCAAGGCAAAAGATACCGGCCGGGTGTTTGAGAGCGAATGGGCGCACATCTTCACTGTCCAGGATGAAAAAGTAATCCGTTGCCGCGGCTTTTTCGATACGGCTGCGAGATTCTTCTAAGCGACAACCCATCGGTTCGGGGTCTGCGCGGTAAAAAATACGCAAGCAAAAAGCATGAACCAGTTTGTTCTCACCACCCGCTGGATTATCCCGGCGCCGATTGATGCGGTGTGGAGTGCGCTGCACGATGTGGCGCAATGGCCGAGCTGGTGGAAATACGTCAAACGCGTGACTGAACTCGAACCGGGCGACGCCGCGGGGATAGGCGTGCGACGCCAGTTTGTCTGGGCCACGCGCCTGCCTTATTGCGTTACCTTCGAGATGTGTACCACCCGCGTCAAGCGTCCGGTCCTTATCGAGGGCAGGGCGAGCGGCGATCTCAATGGCAGCGGCCGCTGGGAACTGCAGACGGTCGACAACAACACCCTCGTACGCTACGAATGGCGCGTGAGCGCAGACAAATTGTGGATGCGGCTGCTGGCCCCGCTGTTACACCCGGTTTATGTGTGGAACCACGATGAGGTCATGCGCGCCGGTCGCGAAGGCCTGTTGCGTTATCTGGCGGTAAAGCGTCCGGCAGCGCGACACACGTCGTAAGCGCCTGGCACATTTGTATGTCCGGGTTGGCCGCCTGAACCAAAACGGACGCACCAACCCGGCTCATGCGCCAAGGTCGTTTCGGCGCCTGTCAAACGACCACAGCAGACCTATACTGAAATCTACATGAAGGAAATCTGATAACCCGTCGAACGGAATCGCGTGGAGCATGCCATGCGGAAGCGACGTAGAAGCGCACAGGGGTTCCGAGGCACCTTCAATACAACGTCCAGCGCATTTCGTGGACCGCTCGCTGCACCCCCTTCCTTTTCCCGACAATCGACGCCGCGCGCGCCGATCAGCCTCAGTGTTGCGCTGGTGGTGGTCGCTTTTTTCATCCTCGCCGGCGAGGCCGTGCTGTTTATCGACGAGGCCCACCGCATCCTGCACGCCGAGACGCAGCAGGAAAGAAACGGCATGCAGCTGTTCCATCTTCGCCTGGTGCTGGAAGACCTGCGCGATGCCGAGCTCGGACAGCGCGGCTTTCTGCTGACCGGGCAAGAATCGTATCTCGAACCGTACGTCGCAGCGGTGCGCGATATTGACCGCAATCTTCGCAACGTACGCCAGATGTTTTTCGACGAACCGGCAACGCTCGCGCTACTGGCGCGGATCGAGGAACTTAAGCAAAAGAAGTTCGACGAGATGGCAAAGACCATCAGCGAATATCGCCACGGCGGCCTGCAGAGCGCCGGCGCGCGGATCCGCAGCGGTGTTGACAAGCAGTACATGGATGAAGCGCGTGCCATTCTGAACCAGCAAATGGACGCGGTGCGTGCCCGGCGCACGGAATTGAACAAGGACACCGCCAACCGGGTTCGCTATGCGGGCCACCTGCTGCTTGGGATCGCGCTGTTGCTGGTAGTGATTGTCGGCTATGCGATCAAGGAACTGATTTATTCGTCGAAGCGCAACGCCGAACTGGCGAAACAGATGGAAGTAGAGGCGACCCACGACGAACTCACCGGACTGCCGAATCGGCGCCTCCTGATCGAATGGTTGCGCAAGGCGCTGGCGCGTGCGACGCGCAGCGGCGGTAGCGTCGCGGTGCTGTTCATCGATCTGGATGGCTTCAAAAACGTAAACGATAAATTCGGCCACGAGGCCGGCGATGCCGCGTTGCGGGCGGTGACCCGGCGTTTTACCAGGACGCTACGTGCGCAGGATACCGTGGCGCGTTTCGGCGGCGATGAATTTGCCGTAGTGGTGAACGACCAGTCGCGTGCCGATCTGGAGCGCCTCGCGCAACGCCTGACGAAGACCTTCAAAGCGCCGCTGCGTAACGACCTGCCGGCCAACGCCTTGGGCGCCAGTATCGGTATTGCCATGTACCCCCAACATGGCAAAACGCTGAACGCACTGTTGCGCGCCGCCGATCGGGCCATGTACCAGGCCAAGCGCACCGGCAAATCGCATTACTGTTTTGCCGGCAGCGTGGGACGGAGCCGCATCAAACGCCCCGCTTAGCGGCTGTTTTGCATTTCTAGGTAAATCGCCGTTAGCCAAATAAATGAACCCACCGAGACGCGCGCGCCGGCGTCGTTTCTACAATGGTTGCTCGCCTGCAGCCATGGATGACGCACCGATGACTTTCCTGCACCTATTACTGGCGTTGTTCGCCTTCGCCGCCGCCGACCTGATGATGTCGGTTCTGGAAAACCGTTGGCACGGCGCGCGCCTGTTGTTTCTGGCGCCGCTGCCGGCGGCAATTATCGCCGGGGTGTTTGCACTGACGTACGTGGTCGTGATTTCGGTGGATCGTCTCGAGCGTTTCTACTGGACTGCCTCGCTGATGCTCGGTGTGTGGGTGGCGGGCGTGTTCTATTGCCTGGTTGTGATGGCGGTCAGGAAATTTTTCGCATCTCCGGCCCCACCACCCGCGTCCGCGCCCGATCAAAAAATTTCGTAATTACCCGCTAGACAAACACGGCGATCTCGACGTTGTCGTCCTTGCGGATGATATTGATACCGACGTCGAGCGCGTAGCGCGTGAGCTTCAGGTCGAGCGCGCCGCCGGCCACGCGCAGATTGCGGATCTCGAGCCACTGCAGGTAGTCCGGTAACACCGGATGCTGGAAACGCAGCTGCGGTTTTTCGGGAGAGAAACTCAGTCCCAGACACGATTGCAGCAACAGGAACACCGATCCCGAGGCCCAGGCCTGCGGCGAACAGGCGACCGGATAGAGCGTCGGCGCATGGCCGCCGATGCGCGCGAAGCCGCAGAACAATTCCGGCAGGCGATGCAGATCCATCACCGCGCTGGCGTCGAAAAGCCCCGACAGAATCCGCAGCGCCTTGCCCGCAAATCCATAACGGGAGAGCCCGGCAGCGATGAGCGAGTTGTCGTGCGGCCACACCGAACCGTTGTGATACGACATGGGGTTGTAGCGTGCCTCGTTCGAGGCCACTGTGCGGATACCCCAGCCGTTGAAGAGATTCTGCGACAGCAGTGTGTCGCCGAGCACGTGCGCGTAGGCCTCGTCGGCGATGCCGGTAAAAAGTGCGTGACCGGCATTCGACGTACGCACGCGGCACTGCTGCTTGCGCCCATCGAGGGCGAGCGCGTAGCTGCCGATCTCGGCGCACCAGAATGCCTCGTTGAAGCGTCGCTTGAGTTCTTCCGCTTCGCGCTCGAGCTCGATCGCACGCGGATGTTGACCGAACAGCCGCGCCAGCCGCGCCGCGCCGTACTTGGCCCCGTCGACGTA
>OBEQ010589730.1_pt1 | contig 23201 bp, 3 predicted proteins | sample 1670901 | NCBI WGS metagenome assembly OBEQ01 (sample SAMEA104232315, study PRJEB22302) | groundwater metagenome | biome: forest; feature: aquifer; material: groundwater | place: USA | collected 2011-08-07 | depth 5.4 m
CCCAACGACATCACGAAATATACACCGGCTTCATTTGAACCTAGTATTGATTATTGCGTAGTCAAAATTCCGCGTTTTGCATTTGAAAAATTTGAAGGCGTCGACAGCACGCTCACCACTCAAATGAAATCCGTGGGTGAGGCCATGGCCATCGGCAGGACATTTAAAGAAGCCCTTCAAAAAGGATTGCGCTCTTTGGAGATTAAGCGGTTTGGTTTCGGTGGTGACGGCCGCGATAAGTTTTTTGGTGTGAGTTTTAAAACACGTGAAGAGTATTTGAAATTTATCGAAGAAGCTCCGCATGATAAAGAATTAAGACAAAAACTGGTCCGTACGATTGGGGTGTCCAAAGAAGACCGTATCTTTTATCTCAAGGCCGCTTATCTTGCGGGGATGACCACCGATGAAATCTATCGTATCTCTCATGTTGACCCCTGGTTTTTGGAACAGCTCAAACAAATTATCGATTTAGAGACCAGCCTGCTAGCCGCCTTTGGCGATTCTACAAAACAAGCGGCCTTGCTCAAAAAGGCAAAGCGTTACGGCTTTTCAGACCGTCAACTTGCTTTTTACTGGGGAAAAACCGAAGCTGAAGTCAGAGAGTTTAGAAAATCCCATAAAATCATCCCTGTTTATAAATTGGTCGACACTTGCGCTTCAGAGTTCAAGGCCTATACGCCTTATTTCTATTCGACTTATGAAGAAGAGGATGAACTTGCCCCGAGTGATAAAAAGAAAATAATGATTTTGGGCGGCGGCCCGAATCGTATCGGGCAGGGTATTGAATTTGATTATTGCTGCGTGCATGCGGCCTTTGCCTTGAAAGAATTGGGTTATGAAACATTGATGGTCAATTCGAACCCTGAAACCGTGAGCACGGATTACGATACTTCTGACAAACTTTTCTTTGAGCCTCTTACCTTGGAAGATGTGCTGAATATTTATGAAAAGGAAAAACCTATTGGCGTGATTGTGCAATTGGGCGGACAAACGCCGCTTAATCTGGCTAAGGCGCTTGAGGCCAATGGAGTTAAAATCCTTGGCACTTCGGTGCAGGCCATTGATATTGCCGAAGACCGCGATAAATTTAAAAAGCTGCTCGAAAAAATTAATTTGCGCCAGCCTGCTAACGGAACTGCACGCACTCTGGATCAAGCCTGCGAAGCTGCGAATAAAATTGGTTATCCTGTCGTCATTCGTCCTTCGTATGTTTTGGGCGGCCGTGCCATGGAAATTGTTTATGACGAATCTTTTTTGAAAAAATACATGGCCCATGCGGTTGAGGCAAGCGATGAGCACCCGGTTTTGATCGATAAATACCTGGAAGATGCTATCGAAGTCGATGTGGATTTGCTCGGCGACGGAAAAACATATGTCGTCGGCGCGGTCATGGAACATATTGAAGAAGCCGGCATTCATTCGGGCGATAGCGCCTCAGTCATTCCGCCTTTTTCTCTGAAAAAAGAATTGATCGATGAAATTGTGTTGAAGACTAAGCAAATTGCCCAGGAGCTACAGATTGTAGGCCTCATGAATGTGCAGTATGCCATTCAAAATGGGACGATTTACTGCCTTGAAGTCAATCCGCGCGCGTCACGCACGGTACCGTTTGTGAGCAAAACGATTAACGTTCCGCTGGCCAAACTCGCTAGTAAAATTATGGGCGGAAAAAATTTGCAGGAGTTGAATTTTACCCGCGAGGTCCATCCGGAACATGTTGCGGTCAAAGAATCTGTTTTCCCGTTTGTGAAATTCCCGGGCGTGGACATTATTTTGTCGCCTGAGATGAAATCCACCGGAGAGGTGATGGGCATTGATGTGGATTTCCCGCGCGCTTTTTATAAATCGCAGGAAGCTGCCTCGGCCAAAATCCCCCGGGAAGGAAAAGTTTTCGTGAGCGTGAAGTTGTCAGACAAGGCTAGAATTATTCCTGTTGCCAAAGCATTTCATCAAATGGGCTATGCTCTTGTGGCGACACGGGGCACGGCCGAGGCTTTGAAAGCTGAAGGCATTCCGTCCGAGATTGTTTTGAAAATTGCCGATGGCCGTCCGAATATTGCGGATTCGATTCGCAACCGCGACATTCAATTGATCATCAACACTCCGAGCGGTAAAGGGTCTGTGTTTGATGATGCCAAGATCCTTTCGCTCGCTGTTTCTTTTAATATTCCCTGCATCACAACCATCAGTGCCGCGCGCGCGGCGGTGACCGCTCTTGAAGCTGTGCGTGGCAAAGGCCTGAGTGTCAAAGCATTGCAGGATTATCACAAACCGGCCCAGCCGCAGAATCCCAAGGCGGATCCCGCGCGGGTCAGTGTATGATTGTTGATGAAACCGTTGCTATTTCCGAAAACCGGAAGGTCAACGGCAAATATTACAAATTAACTTTTCGTTCTAAAGCCCTTTCCCGCGCCGTCCAGCCCGGCCAATTTATAAATGTCAAAGTCACTCCCGCAGGTGATCCTTTTCTGAGACGCCCTTTTAGTTATTACCGCGTGTCCGGTAACGAAATCGAGGTTTTGTATGAAGTCCTGGGCCGCGGCACCGCCTTGTTGGCCCAGAAAAAAAAGGAAGAAACTCTCCAAATTACAGGTCCTCATGGACTCTCGTTTACTCAAAATATAAAAAAGAAAAAAAGAATTTTGGTGGCGGGCGGCGTCGGCGTGCCCCCACTTTTATTTTTGGCGGAAAAATGTAAAACAGATTTTATTCTGATCGGCACTAAATCCAAAGCCGAAGTCTTGCCTCGCGCGGAACTCAAGCGGGCCAAAGGCGAAATTCTTTATTCGACAAATGACGGGAGTTACGGGACAAAAGGCTATGTGACTGTGCTCTTGGAGCAGTTGATAAAAAAAGATTCTCCGGAAAATTTCTTTATCCAGACCTGCGGCCCAACTGTCATGATGGATGCGGTCATTCAAATTGCAAAGCGCGCGGGCATCGAAGGAGAGGCCTCATTGGACAAGCCTATGGCCTGCGCGGTTGGCGCTTGCCTGGGTTGCATGGTCAAGACGCATGAAGGATGGGTGCCGTCTTGCGTGAAAGGCCCTGTGTTTGCCTTTAAGGACCTAGTAGGACAAATATGAAAAATGTGAAAAGAAATACAAAAGTCGACCTGACGACGAAGATCAAAAATCTGATTTTTCGCAATCCAATTACGGTTGCTTCCGGCACTTTTGGTGTCAAAGACGAATATAAATCTTTTGTCGATTATGAAAAACTGGGCGCCATTATCACTAAAACAATTACGGTGCGACTGAGAGTTGGCAACCCCATGCCCCGCATTTGCGAAACTGCGGGCGGCATGCTAAACGCGATTGGACTCCAGAATAAAGGTCTCGAAGACTTTCTTGAAAATAAAATCCCACATTTTTCAAAAGTAAATACTCCTTTGATTGTGAATATAGCCGGTGAAACAACAGATGATTTTCGCGAGTTGGCCTGTGCGCTCGATAAACAAAAAAAAGTTGTTAAGGCTCTTGAGCTTAATCTCTCCTGTCCGAATGTGGAGCAGGGAGGGGCCGGATTCATGCGAAAAAAAGAACGTATCCTGGATGTTATGAAAAGTGTCCGGGACAACACAGACCTTCCTTTGATTGCCAAGCTTTCGCCGGAGTTGGGGGATGTGATTGAGATTGCCGGGCTTGTGATTAAAGCGGGGGCTGACGCGCTTAGTTTGATCAATACCCTGAAAGGTATGGCCGTGGATATCGAACGGCGGCGTTCGCGCATCGCCAACATCACCGGGGGATTGAGCGGCCCGGCCATAAAACCTGTGGCGCTTCGATATGTCTATGAAGTAAAGAAAAATTACAAAATACCGGTGATTGCTTCGGGCGGGATTTGCACAGCAGAAGACGCGCTCGAATTTTTAATCGTCGGCGCCGACTTGCTTGCCATCGGCACGGCTAATTTTGTGAACCCTTCGGCCACCATCATGATTTTAAAAGGAATTGAAGACTATTGCAGAAACAAAGGCATCAACCATATTGATGAACTGCGCGGGTCTTTTCATGTGCAGGCATCTTCAAGCTCAGGGATTGCGGGATGAAAAACGATCAGAATGCCCAAAAACTTATTGTCGCGTTAGATACTCCGAGTCTGGACATTGTAAAAAAACTTTTGAAAGAACTCAAAGGGGTAGTCTCTTTTTATAAAATTGGTTTTGAGCTTTTTACGGCACATGGCTGGGAAGCCGTGGAAATGGTGCGTAAAGCCGGAGGAAATATCTTCCTGGATTTAAAACTCCACGATATTCCGAATACGGTCGCAAAGACCGCGGCTGTGCTTTGTGAGCATGAAGTCGAAATGTTCAATGTCCACACACTCGGCGGATTTGAAATGATGAAGCAGGTGCGTGAAACCGTTGATGGCCGTGCGCATAAAAATAAGAAGCCGCTTGTTTTAGGCGTGACTATTTTGACCAGTCATTCGCAAGAAACACTTGCCAAAGACCTCAGGATTTCGGAAAAAATCGAAGATCAGGTCTTGCATTTGGCCAGTCTTGCACAAAAGGCGGGGCTCGACGGCGTTGTTTGCTCTCCGCAAGAAATCCAGTTATTACGGGAAAAAATTTCCAAAGATTTTGTGATTGTGACCCCGGGTATCCGTCCTCTGGAAAGCGCCAAAGACGATCAAACCCGTATCATGACGCCTCATCAGGCCATTGAGCAGGGCGCGAGTTTCATTGTCGTTGGACGTCCTATCAATGCCGCTGCAGACCCGCGGCAAGCAGCGCTTGATTTGATCAATTCGCTCTAATCTCCTTCAAAACAGGCAATAGCCCCGAAATGAGTGCTTAGACTAATTATTTCCTCATAGCTTGATGTTGTGATTTATAACATTCAATAAAACAAAAGATGAAGCTCTGGGGTCTCAAAAAGCCGTGGCTTTGCTGGCGGCGATCAATACGCTTATCCAGCGTCCTCAATTGCCTTATGGGGTGCAAAACTCCCGTGATATTCTGGCCCTTGCAGAGAATCTTGTCCTTGTCTCGCAGGCACAAGCTCTTATCGCTCAGGCTGCATAATTCGGCTATCAAATTACGGTGGGGTACTGCGGGGAATAGCTTAATATTTAATTCTATAACATCTTCTGTCTTTGATTATCAGGCCTTAAATTAAGCTTAAAACCCTTCTTCGTATTCTTGTAATTCAGAAAGTCCTGTGGTACTCTTTCTGAATCTTTTTCTAAAGTCTATTATTCCTCATGCAAAAACAATTAAAAAGTATCGCGGCGTGCATAACGCTTATCATTTTTTTGTCTCAAACCCTAAGCCCTTTACAGGCTTTTGGGGCCCAAACTTTTTCCCCTTCTGAAGTCAAAACGGTTTCACCCTTTCAGCTCAATATTCCCTCCGATTTGGGATCCATTGAAAACCTGAGTTCAGGTCCCGGGCCTACCCTCATCCATATTCAAACAGCCCACGGTAATTATGAAGCCCAGAAAAAGATCCAGTCCATTCTTGAACTTTTGAACAAGCAATACGGATTTAAATGGCTTTTTCTCGAAGGTAGCGCTTTCAAGCTCGATCCTGATCGGCTGAAATTTTTCCCTGATGAAATGGATCTTACTTTAAAAATCGCAGACGACCTGACCCGTGAGGCGCTTGTAAAAGGGGCCGAACTTTTTCTTTTGCAAAATCAGGAAACCAAGGCCTATGGAATTGAAGAGTTGAAAACTTATGTTGATAACGGCCGGGCTTTCAAAGCGGTTCTCGTCGAGCAGAAAAAGACAAAACAATTTGTAGAAGAGATGAATATGCAAATCGAGAGGCTGACAAGCCCGTATTTAAATAAAGATTTGCGTGCTTTTCTGGCGCGGCTCGAGGCTTTTGAAAACCAGACGATTCCGGTTACCGATTGGCTCGCGGCCTTAAAAAATGAGGCCCTGAAAAATCTTGAAACAGATCTGTCGGACCCCGCTTTTCAGATTGATTGGCCCATGCTGGTGCGCTTATTTAAAATGCATGAGTTTGAGGCCAAGATCGACCGGCATGTTTACCCCAAAGAGCGCGAACAATTTTTAGAAGCCATTCGTCATGTTGTCCCTAAAAATTCTTCTGTGTATGAACAAGTCGAAAAGTTTTTGAATGGAGATTTAACACAAAACGAATTGCCGGACCCTGAAACGGGCAGGCTTTTTGAGGCCCTTGCGGCCGCGCTCCCGCCACGCTTTGATTATTCCGCCTATCCTAATGTTAAAAACTTTGTCGGGCATTTGATCCTTCAAAGTGAGGTCAAGGCAGACCGGTTGGCCCAGGAAATAGAGCAACTCCAAAAACAAATTTCTGAAAAGCTTGCGGGCACTCCGCAAGAGAAAAAAATACTCGCTCTTTTAAACGATCAACGCCTGCTTAAAAAACTTTTCTCCCTCGAACTTACGCCCTCGGAATACGAAGCCCTTCTCAAAAGAAAAGAAGATTTACGGCCGGGCCTCGCCACACGAAGATTTTTGGAGATTGACCGTGAGCATCGCGTTCGTAACGCTAAGTTCCAGCATCTTGAAGAGATGGACAGTTTGTATACAAAGGCCCTTGAGTTTTACCGGCTCGCTAAAAAGCGCGATCAAATCATGATGGATAATATCAGCCGGCGTTTTAAAGAAACTGGTGCGGAAAAAGCCATAGTCATTACCGGTGGGTTTCATGCTCAGCCGTTTAAAGAATTCTTCTCTGGGCAGGGTTATAACTACGCGCTTATTGCCCCTAAAATTAATTCGATCCATCCAAAAGACCGTGAAGTTTATATCCGTTCGGTTTTTGACAAAGGGCTTAATTTTTCAGCTTCAACCTGGGAACAGCCTTTCGTGACGGACAATCATAAACAAATGTCCGAGCGTGAAATTTTTCGTTTTGGTTCAAAAATCGTGCAGGTGTTGGGAGAAAAAGGGTTGCGGTTTAAAAAAGGTAGCGTGGAAGTCCGGCCTTATGACGAGGATCCTGGTTATCAACTTGTCAGCCATTTATTTGGCAAGCAAGTGCTCGTCCCCGTAAAAGAGGGCAAGAAAGTTGAAATAATCAAAATCAAAACGCCTGTTTGGACGACGGACGCAAGCCGCAAGCCGCGGATGCTTGCCTCCGCCCGCGCGGAATTGCGCCCCAGCTCCAATGAGCCGGGACAGAAAACATTCAGAACAGGACGTTCTGAATTGCGTACGGTCACGAAGATGTCTGAAGCCGAGGCCAATTATTATTCCCATTTTGCTCAAGCAGTCACGAATTTGGATCTTCAGCAGGCTGAAGACATTGCCATTTTACGTTCGTTTCAGAGTTTGTTAATAGGTATTCCGAGAGAATATCTTTATGGCCCAGACCCGGTCACAGGAATCCCTAGAGATTTAACTCCGGTCATTGAAAAAATAGCCAAAATGGAAAAAGACCGCGACATTTATCAGGCCTTCAAAGATCTTTTTGGTTACAAAGACGGAGAATCGGGTCCTGTTTTTCGAGCGCCCGAACTTTTGCGGCTTTTTAGTTCGCAGGAAGACATTTTTAATTTTAGAAGTACCGGTCTTGATGTGAAGCTTGAAATTCATTCCCGCCTTAGCAGAAAAATGGCGTCTATTTTAAATCCCGCCATTGAAAAAATTTTCCACCTCAGAAAAAATAGCAGGCAATATAGCGCTGCGCTACGGGACATTGAGGACATTTCCTGGATGGGATTTTCCGGACTCGCACTACAAAGACTTAACGAGAACCTGCAAAAGCCGGGACTTACAAAACCTCAAAAGAGTAGAATCAAACAAGCCATTCTAAGGGTCGAAAAAATCGAGCAAGATACCGGCCGCGCAGACTGGCCTTTTGGAAGCCGCCAGGAACTCCGAAGTCTGGAGGATCTTAAAAACGAAGCTATTCAGATTCTGCAAAGGGCCTTGCCATTTACTGCTGAAGTCGACCGCAAAGTAAAAACTGCGATTGAAAATATCCGTCAGAATAAGTTTGCGGATGCGAACTTATCCGTGGCTGAAGTCATCGAACATGTCACGAACAAACCCCATTCATTTGAAACTGATTCGCCCTATGTGACAAGGCTTTGGAGTGCCTATGCTCTGATTAAAAAAGCATTTGATCTGGAAGCAAAAAGTGGAAAGAGGGCGGAACTCCGCTCAGCACCTGTTTCCGATGAGGAACTTAGAAGAAGAGCTAGAGGAAAATTGGACAATTTATTTACGGCCGCAGTCGTTGCTTATGCAACCCCTAACGCCAAGCCTGCAAAGCTTATAGATAAGAAATATCCAAACAGTCTCGAAGTTCTATTGGAAGAGTTCCGCGCACTCCTTGACTTGGCCCGTTCTGAAAAAGATCCCCTCGCCGTGCAAATTCTCGCTGTTGTTGAGGCCCTCCTCAATGAGGCAGAGCGTAAAGTCCAGAAACAAGAAAAAGTTGAAAGCATTAAGGCCCTTTTTGGAAGAACGCAAAACCAAGGTTTGTTCGATGCGATTGAAAAGCTTCACCTCAATCAGAACTTATTGCCGTCAAAAGATGGAAAATGGAAATTTGTGGAAGTCGTGCGGGTGGGGGATGAGTGGACGGTGATTGCAAAAGATGGCCAGGCGCTGGTCCGTATCAACGAGACAAAAAGAGGAACCGTTTTGATGATCGGGCAGGAACAACGTATGGAAATTGTGAAACCTTCTTCAGCCGCTTCAATCCGAAGATGGTTTGACGAGACCTCGTTTCCCGTAAGTCTGAGTGCCCAAAGCGTTCCCCAAAACTTGCTTTTTGAATCTGCGGTCAAAGAACAGGGTGTGCTTTCTTTTACCCCTCGGTATGCAAAAAGTGTTGAAACAACTTTGGGTACTTTTGATTTAATTCTGGATGATTCGAAAGCTATGGCAAACTCTTTCGCCAACTTTTTTGAAGCATTGATTGCTTCAACGAATATTCCCCAAAACGTGCCTGTTGGGCTTCTGGCGTGGAATTATAAAAACGAAACCCTCATGGATAAGCTCCGTAAGGATTTTGAGACATCCCTCCAGAATGCCTCCGGCCAAGACAAAGTTTTTCTCGAGCAACTCAAAGCAGCATTCGAAGACACGCTTGCTCAATTAGATAAAAAAATTAAAAATGGGCAAATCAATCCTGGTATTCAATTAAGGATCAGCCCAGACCAGAATGTTGTGGACCGGGCTTTAATGCCTCAGGCATTGCTCCTATCGACGCGGCCGCTTCGCGTTGGGGTTCTCGGTGCTACTGCAAATCCGCTTGTGTGGGGCCATCTCCTTATTGCACTTTTGAGCATGAATCAGCTTAATCTGGACACTGTCATTTTTCCTATCCCTGGGCCAGTCACTTACAAGCAAGTTCCTAAAGAACAAGAAATGCCCGTTGAGACGCGTCACAAGATGGCGCAGGCAGCCCTAAAAGATTTTTATCCTTTGCTCCGCTATTCCGGAGTCGCAAAAGAAAATAGTAAAACCGAGGAAACCATTCACTTGCTACGGCAATTGAATCCCGGACAGAAAATTGATTTTGTTTTTCTTGCTGCCGGCGAAGCCGAAGAGCGGACCCGTCGGATCATGCGGGATTTGAAACAGTATGCCAGCAAGTATCGTCTTGAAGAAAATCCCAGGCACACTTTGACCTGGGGCATTATCGAGCGCGGAGAGTTTGGCCGTAAGCTGGATGAAACGACTTTTGATCAAATGAAGCAGCAGGAAAAGTTTAATTTCCCGACAGTCATGATTCGCATGCCTTACCAAGGGCTCGATGAAATGAGTTCAACGGCCTATCGTAACAGTCTCAACCCCAAATATGTGCAGCCGGTGATACATAAACTTTATTCCGAATGGGCCAGTAAAAATAAACCTAAGGACCGAAGTGAATTAAGGGCCGAAGGGGAATTGCCTTTTGAGTTTGATGCAAAAAACATGATCATCCAACCTCTGAAGACATTGGCGCAGGCAAATGCCGCGCAGCAGAATCAACTCGTTAAAAATATTTTTGTTTATGCTTATGATGAAAAGCCGCTTTTACCCCCTAAATTAGGTGAGCAAATCATCGATACGTTTCCAGCTATTATGGCACTCAGAAGAAACTTTCCGGAATCGACCATTTATCTGGCATCGCATTTTCCAGACATTTTTTCGGCAAATGAATTTCAAGGCAAGGTCATCCCTATCGGCAAAGATGTGATTGATGTGTTCCGGTCAGGCATTACTAAAAGTGCTGATCTCAAAGCCCGGATTTTGGCTGAAAGAAAAATCGATCTTGTCATGGATCTTTCTGTTTCTCCTTATCATTTTGACGGAGTTTACGGACAGGATTTTGCAGCTTCAAGACCGCCTTTTATCATCAAGGCGCAGTCGCCGGTTTCTGGCGCTTCCGCATTTGCTCATACCTACATTACCTATCAACCCAAAACAGGCCTTGTTTTTCAGGACCGGGAAGGCAAACGATTCGAAATTTCCAATGAGACAGCACCTGTCAATAAAGTCTGGGATTGGGCCTTAAGCACATTCAATGCATTGGGTTTGGATGTTAACAAGGAAAATCTGGGGACCGTTCATTTGAATGTTGAAGAATCCATGGCGGCTTTTGCATTGCTTAAAAAATGGTATTACAAAAGAAATCCGGACGGCTATTTTGATCCAAAGAAGAAAATTTTTGTCATCAATATTTATGCCGTCACGCAACAGGACGTGCTTACAGAAAATGAGTGGGTCAATCTGATTGTTGCGCTTTTAAATGGAATCAACAATGCCTATTTTGTTTTTACCGCCGGTGGTCCGATGGACCCTGATGAACAACTTCTGAAAAGAGTGTTGGAAAAAGTCCAAGAGCATCCGGTCCTAATCGACAAGAAAAAAAGTATGAGCGTTGTTTTAGACCGCGAAGCCATTTATCCGCTGATCAATGATATTTTGGGTGTGGCAAGCGGGGTTGTGACGCCGGACACGGGCTTCAGCCATTTATCCTTTGTTTTTGGGGTCCCTACGGCGGTCATTACCAAACAGGAAGTTTTGGGTTGGATGCCACCTTCTGCCACGGCGGCTTCTTTCATTCCTAAATGGACAGATTACAGCAACCGACAGATTTTGAATCCGCGTTTTGAAGCAGAGATCGTGAAGCATATGCAAAAGTTGAACGCGGAGCCAGATACTCCTGAAGTAAAAGCAGCAAAAGCGGTTGCGGCTTCTACGAAGGGACGCGCAAAGATCGATGCGGCCCTGATCAAAAACCGTTTAATATTTCCACATGCTGAGATGGATTTGAAGGATGAATTGGCCCGTATTTTACGTGCTTTGGGAGCGCCTCCCGAGTTGATCCCTGAAATTGCTTTTGTCGATAGCGCTGCTCAACTAGGAATCGATGTGCCTTTATTTAATACGAAATTATATACCTCGCTTAGCGGGGCCAAGAAAACGAAGACCTATCTTTTGATTGATAAAAGCGTCCTGCAGGGGGAATCGGGCAATGAAACCGTGAAAGAAGACATAAAAGGTTTTGATGTTTTTCATGAAATTTTAGGGCATCGCCTGGCACGTTATATTTCAAAAAAATATGACAATGCAAACCGGACTGCGTTACTACTCGCGGGCAATGAAGACCGAGCTGATATTCTGCGGATCAAGGCCGAGGAAGAAGTTTTTTCTTGGGTTCTGACTTTTTTATCGCTAAGCCGCAGCCAGAATTATTTCAGATTAAAAGACGGTGTGTTGGAAAAAATGGAAAGGACCGGTGTTCATGTTTCAGACCAGGTCCTTTCGAGTGCGAAATTATCAGGGCTCATTTCAAATATTATCGATTATCTTTTGGACAAAAATGATGAGTTGAGCGTGCTCAGATACCGGGACATATTAAAAACAGACCGTGAACAAATCGCGCAAAATGTAAATGACAGTTATCTCGAGACCGTTTTAGAGATTTTTCATCCAGGCTTTGATGCGAGCCGCTCCGAAGTTCGTCAAGAACTTCGAATGAATGCAGTGCCTGAGGCATCGGCCTCAGGCCGCTCCGAAGTTCGTCAAGAACTTCGAATGAATGCAGTGCCTGAGGCATCGGCCTCAGGCCGCTCCGAAGTTCGGTCTGAATCCAATGATTCAGACACAGCCAAACGCCTTGAAGCTTCCAGCTTCGAGGGGCGTCAAGAACTTCGAACTCAAACTTTTAATGCCGTAGCGTTTGACCAATGGACTCCCGGTCCGGAAAAACTCTTTTCTTCCCAAAAGTGGGAAAACCCAAAAGCAACAAAGGCTTTGCCTTCTACTGGAATTGTTTTGCCACTTCAGGCGCTCAAAAAATTGACAGACAAAAACAATCCGCTAATCGTTTATTTGGGCAGTGGGGATGATTATGCGCTTTTCAATCTGACCGAATCAGGTCTTCAGGTAAAAATAGGAAAAACCGGAAGAGAGCAGATTGAACGCAGTGCCGTGGTTGAAAAAGGCGCTGTGAGTATCGGAAGGCTGCCGCTTAAAAGTAATTTTGCGCCGGAATTTAAAGACTTGCCGTTTGGCGTTGAATTGAAATCCGACGGGGTCTCGGTTTCGAGAAATCACCTTTGGGCTTTTTATGCTCCCGGAAATTCTCTGGTCCTTAAAGACCTTAAAAGTACCGCCGGAAGTTATCTGGAAAATGATCAGCTTCAAATGATGAAGCAACAACAGCCGTCCGTAAAAATTTCAAAAACTTTTAAGAGCATTCCCGTGAGTCAATGGATCCCGGATGCGGCGGTTCCGTTTTCTGCGAAAAAAAACGTGGATGCACAATCCGGAATTTTATTGCCGCCGGCAGGTCTGCTTTTTACGCTCCAGGAACTCAAAAATTTTAAGGGCGGTTTGATTGTTTATTTTGCCAGCAGGGAAGATTTTATGACCTTAAAGCCTGGCGTTACCGGTATTGAAGTTAAAATTTGGAAAGCCGGGAAAGAAAAACCGGAACGCGAAACCATCCTTGAATCAGGCGGCTTGGCCATTGGACGCAATCCTTTGAAAACTTCTCTTTCTGATGATTTGCCGGAATTAAGAAGTTTGCCTTTTGACCATGATTTGAAAGTCGAAGGAAACGTGGTTTCAAGAAATCAGGCATGGGTTTTTTACAATCCTGGGGAATCACTGGTCATCAAAGATCTGAAAAGTGCTTCCGGGACATTTGTGGATAAAACCCAGATCCAGTTGATCAAAAAGGGCGGTTCCATCGGCTCGACCAGATCTACGCTGATCACTCCTCTGGTGATCGAGGCCCTGGAGGTAAGAAAAAGCAATTTTATCAACGACAAAAACGGTACTTCATTATTGAAATCCATCACGTTTCGCTGGAATGACAAATCCGTAAAAGAATACCGCGAAGTCCGTATCGCGATGCGCCCGGGCTTGACGCTGGAGCATTTACCGGAACGCGCGCTCGATCACGAAGAAGAGTTCCTTTACGATATTTTTATTAACGATAAAAAAGTCGGCGAAGCCGTGATCCCTGTGGTCCAGGAAGAACCGGGCCACCCGATTGTGTTTCATCGCTCCGGCCAAGACGAAATCAGCCCTATTCAAGGCAGTCCGATGCTGCAACTTGTTTTGCTTCATTGGGTCAAGAATTTAAAAGGCCAGGAATTTACGTCGGCTAACAGTATTTTGCAGCCGCAAGTGATTCTTAAAGCTGAAAAACTTGCAACGGCCATGCGGGAAATTATTCAAAAATTTGGGCATGAACTTTATAACGGATTTTTAGATCATGCGGGCCCTCTTCTCAGGAATTTACAATTTAATCTGGAATCCGCACGCAAAAACGAGAAAAAAGATATGCTCGGGGAAAGCGCGGCAAGTGCCGAGGAATTTTTAAAAGATATCGCGATGGAATACGGGGAAAAATTTCCGGAAATTAAGACTATTATCACCCGTTCCGAATTGCGGCGTGAAACCGATGTTCCACGCACAGCAAAACAATTCGAAACTGGACGTTCCGAATTGCGTACCGCCGAAAGACTGGCGGGGCTGATTCGTTCGATCGAGATGCGCGCGCCAGAAGGCGAATTGAGGCAGGAAGCTGCTTCATTGGCCGATCTGCTGATCAATTTTTCCAATACGAATTTTGATGCCGAGCGGCAGGCCTTTCTCCGGAACGTGCGGCTTGCAAGCGATATTCTGGATTGGTGGGACCGTTGGGATCGGGTGCAATTCGTCAATCCTAATTTTGGCGATGATCATTATTCGATGACCATTGGCGCTGTTTTGCAGGCATTGCTTAACGAAGTGAACACCGGAAATCCCCTACCTGAAGAGTTTCTGAATAATATCTTTTCGACTTTGATTGATATGGGACAAACTGAGGTGCGCTTGCTGCCCGTCCAGGAACCCCGGTTCCAGCGCTTTTTTCAATTTATCCACGATCGCCTTGGGACGCTTCATCAAAACGCTCCGGAGGGTTTAGGATCAATTAACGAGTTATTGTTTGAATTGGAGCCATTGCTTCTTTTTGAGTATGCTCGTGGCGTGCGGATAAGACTCGCAGACACGGGCGAATATTTTTATCCTGCCCAAGTCCGCGCGACAGCACTGCAAATCCTTGATTTTCTGTCTAACTCGCAAGACTTCGAGGCCATCCGGGACATTTCTTCGCGTGCAAACGGTGAACTTCTTTTTGCTCAGTTGTCCGAAGCTGGATTTTTGGAATCGCCTCTGAGGCTATGGAAACAGGATTCTCTCGAGGAACGCGGCATTAATGAGTCGCCTCAGGATCAGGAATATCAAACCTGGAATCATTTGGCTTCGCCTGTGATTTATACGATGCGCTGGCTTGATTTGTCACGCAGGGTCCAACCTGCTGCAGAAACAGCCGGAGTCATCACCAGAGAAGATATGGATCGCTTGAGAGATCTCATGCAGGAATGGCTTGAGTCGGGAACTTTTTTCAGGCCCGGACCCGATGAGCTGGATAAAGAATATGAGCGTTTGGGCATTCTGCAGCTTTTGACGGAGATGCTTGGACATTATTATTATGGGGGAACAATCTTGGTGAAAGGCCAGAATGCTGCGATCAATCCCGCTACTTGGCCTTTCACCAATCGCTACGAAGGAAATCTTACTCCAGAAGATGCTGCCGCCCGCCGTGCGGCGCTTGTTCCTTTGATTTTGCGTATTCATGATTCACGGCTTCCCCAGCATCGTTTTACTGACATCGAAGAATATCAGAATATCGAATCTGCGGCGGGTTTTATCAGAAGAGCGCGCGGAAATTATCAAATGCCCGAAGTCGTTTATCCGCCGATGCGGGAGCTTGTCTCGCGGATCATGGGCCGCTATCGTCATTGGGAAGAAGGAACGTACACGGTTGAAAATTTACCGCGGGAAGCCCGGTTTTTCATTAAATTCATATTGGGCCGGTCTCCGAATGCAGCGTTTTTAAATGACGAACAAATTCGTCAATTTATCACGGCCGCAATCAGAAGAAATGCCATTGAGCAAGTTGAAGACAGATATGTCATTACCGAAGAAGTGCGTCAAAGGTTTCGCGATCTCGTGAATCGTTCTGATGACAGAGTGATTAGATCATTGCGGAACCGCGAGGCGCAAACACAAAGACAGTGGATTGAATATTCTTTCGAAGACGTCGAACGCCTTATCAATCAAAACCCTTATTCTGACTTGATTGCGGGTTTGCTGGTTCCTCAAGCTCCGACCGATTATGAAGATTTTGTTGCCATCCTAGAGGTTACGAATCAACCGGCCAGAATTATTCAGCAAGCGATTCAGGCTTTGGTTCAGATGGGCGCTGAGGCTTCCGGAGCGCTGCTCAATCTTGAAGCCTTGGTACTAAACCACAATCGTCCGGTGGCTTTGCGTGGTCAAGCTGCCAATGCGATGATTCAAATTATTAATGCCGCCAATCAGGCAGGCCCGGCCAGCAGAACCCATTTTCGAACTTTGCATATTTCCCAACTCACGAATGAGCTTTTGGATGGAGATAACACCGTTACATTGCGCGCAGCGATTGCCGGAATTTTGGGCAGCTTGCGATTGAGAAATTCAGCCGGAGCAAATGCTTTGATTCAGGCTTTGCAAGATCCCCTTCGCCCTTCGATGAGCGATCAACAAAAAGATATTTTTCTTATCGCGGCGGCTACAGCTTTGGGTCAAATCGGCCCCGTGAATAATCAGGTGATCCCAGCCTTGCTCAGGGTTTTATCGGAAGATCGGAAAAATATGTCTTCCAGGCGCCCTCTTGTCATTCAGGCTGCTGCCGAGGCTTTGGCTGCAATCGGAAGAAATCTTGGAAACGCATCCCATGACGCCGTGACTCATTTATCGATCCCGGCCATTCAATCAAGCGGCCGGCTTAAACATTCCGTGAGGGGCGCTGTTGTCCGGGCGTTTGGCGAAGTGGTAAGAGTTCATCAGGAACTTCAAGGCGGCCAAGTGGATGCTGATCTTGCCCATACCATTATTCAAACGATTGATACTTACGAAGAATGGCTTAAAAGAATTCCAATGTATGCCGCTGAGCGTGAAGCGTACCGGCAGGTAGCGGAAAATATACGACAAAATTTGCGTTCAGAGTTAAGGTTGCCAGCGATTGTCGAACAAAAAGAATTAAAAACGGAATATCCTAATGCGGGCTTGCAAAGCGCAAAGCCTGAATCAGCCGCTGCCTTCATTAATGATCTTGGAAACGATTTTGTTTTATCGGTCAGCCCTTGGGCGCAGCGGGACTCAAGGCCGTTTAGCCCGGAAGAAACAAAAGTTTTCACTCCTGCTTCGGAGCTCCCAGCATTCAAGCCTAAAGATATTAAATCAATACGCCATACTTTTTATGACCGTAGCAGCAGTGAAATTGAAATTTCCGCTGTGATTGAAGACAAGACCGGCAAAACTTACTACACCAAATTTGAAGGCAGCAGCACGACTTCTATTAAGCCGCTTAAAACGATTCAGCCTTTACCCAGTGTTCTTGTGGCGCCTTCAGTCGTTTTTCAGGCTTCGATGGGCAATCAGGGCGATCTGGCCGGAAATTTTACTGTTCTTTCAGAAAAAGAAAAAGGCTGGAAGTTTTTCGGCGCGGTCAATGAGCCCTGGAGTAAGAAAAGATACAAAGTTCTCGTGGAATTGGAAAACGGGAAACATGTTCTTGGCCAGGTCCGGTTTGAAGGAAATGTTTCAACAAATGAAATTCAAAAAGCATATTTCACTCCGCTCGGCCGTTTGCGCGAAACAGAACTGAAACCTAGGAAGACCCGTTTTATTCTTGCCGCGTATCCTTTGGGATGGGGAAATCTCACAAGCAAGGAATTGTTGCAGGCAAGTTACGATAAGACTGCCGACCTTCGCCACGTTTTCCGTTTTCCGTTTTTTAGTGGGAAACCTCTTTTTTATGATCAACTGGTGGCTTCAGAAGAAAAATTAAATGCTGCTTTTGCCGGCCAAGCAGTCGAGTTTGAACTTAAAACAAATGAAAAACAGCCGGTAGATCCTCAGGCTTTGTCCGCAGTGCTTAAATCTTTTGACTATCTGCCGATTGCAAGCTCTGACGAAGTCCGCCCTGGATATTATTTCTTGAATGAAAACTCTATTCGTATCGGTTTTCTTCCGGCGGCCTATCCGCTGAATGCTTTGGCGGTGAGTGCTGACGGTACCCGTGCCGCTTTTGTGGCGATTCAAGGCAAATCAGGTAGTTTGGGCGCCAATTACTGGACTGTTTTTGATTGGAGTAAAAAACAAATCAAAAATACTTTTGGCTGGGAACCTGTCGCTCTATTGGCTTTGGACAATGGCATGGATCCGACATGGAACCGTTTTAATCAAAAGGGTGAGATACAACCGCATCCTGTTCAGGGGCGCGGAGGTGTCAATGCGGCCCTGCTGGTTCTTGGAAAAGGCTCGACTGTTCAGGAAGTCCGTTCTGAATTACGGCCTGAAATCAATATTTCAGGCACTCCGCTCAGAGCTGGACGTTCTGAGCTGCGCAGTCAATTGTCAGCAGAGCAGCTGGCCGTGATAGACGAAGCTACCCGCCTTTTTGAGCTTGGTGAGCCGAGCCGGCAGTATCTGGTTGAAATGTTGAAGCAGCAGATTTATCCGGATCCGAATAAGAAACCCTTAAGAATTGTTCTGGACCGTGAAAATCCAAAGGGGGAAGAGAATTTTATTCTCGGGTCTCAGCTTACCCCTGAAGAAGCAGAACGTTTATTGGGCGCTTTCGAATATTCTCAGCTTAAAAAAGATGAATATGCCATGGCCGCCAAAGATGCATTCGTGAAAATTTATTCACTCGATGGTGGCTTGGGCGAAAGTCTGGGGCGCAAACTCTTCAAAAAAACCCTGGTCAAAACCGGTCTGTTATCAGAGGCGGATATCGAGCGCGATGCTAAAGGCGAAATCAAACTTGGGGCGAAGGGAACGGACCTTGGTTATTCCACCGAAGTCAACGGACACAAAGTTTATGTCAGCATTGCCGAAGCTAAGCTTTTACAACTTTTGCATATCGCGGAACAAGCTAAATTTTATGGTTTTGGGTTGAAGCCTCTGGTCAATAAAGATTCACTGCCTTCCTATGAAAAATTGTTTGCACGCACTTATCTTTACGACCGTCTGGATAAAAATATTCCTGACGACAAAAAAAGAACTTACCGGGAAGTGCTGGGATCAAATGGTATTGAAATTCTCGAGCCATTCCTCCAACAAGACATTCCCGGAGTCAACATGGCCACGCAAAATGTTGGGACGACGAAAGATGCCGTTTCCCAGCCCGGCGGACACGGGCAGTTGGGTTTTTACTTTTTATACGAACCGGAAAAATGGAAGCCTCGAGCAGACGGCAAGCCGCAAATTCTCTATTTTACAAACGGCGATAATCTCAACGCTAGCCGGCTCGACGAATATTTGATCGGCAAAATGGTCAAAGACCGGATTCCGATTATGAAACTTACTACGGTTGCGACACGCATTGATGTGAAGGGCGGTAAAGACGGCGTTAAGGTCGTTCGAAATGGAAATAAAACGATTTATGTGCCTCAGCAGATGGAAATCGCTGATGCGCGTACGGCTGGGCAGGAAGAGGCTTTTGTCTCTGCCGGACAGCCGGATGGCGTCAAAATTTTCGGTGAAGGTTCTTTAGGCCGTCAGCCTTTTAATACCAATATTATTCCGATTTTCGAAGATGCGTTGTTCCCGCTTTTAGCTGATCTTAAGGCAGCCTTGGGCGATGAAAAGTATTATGAAATTATTACGCCCACAAAAATTTCGAAACCGCTCAAAAAAGGCAAAGACAATCAAAACTATATGCCGATTGATGGCGCGATTGGCACAGTCATCCACAATGTGAATGAGTTTGTCATGACGGCCGAAGACCCTGCCGTGCTTTCTATTCTTGATAAACACAATATTCTTCCCGATGCGAGCGGCGCCAGAAGGATTTTGTATTTTGCAAACGTTCCGAGAACACCTTCTTTTACACCGGATAAAGTTCCGTCTGATGCCTGGATGCAGGATTTTAGCGGTTATTACAAATTAAATACCGAGCAGTGGATTTTGGAAGAAACACGTGAAGGCTTGGTTCCGCCTGATGTGGAATTGAAAGCAGACGACGGTTATTACAATGAATTGCAGAATTTAGTCGATAGTCTCGGCCGCAATGCCGACATCACAGGCCTTGATTCGCTGACCCTTCAAGGGCAAGTGAAGATGATCGATGCTATTTTGAAAGGCCGTGTGGAAATTATCAATGAAACGGGCAAACCCGTGGACTTGAGATCTGCAGAATATCGTGAGCGACTTGAAGTCGAGGGGATTCTGAAAGAACAAGAATTGGTTTTGGAAAATGTGAAAATTGTTTTTCCTGTGGGCGGGGGAATGCAATTCACACGTTCTGAGCTTCGCTCCGATGAATTCGATTTGCAATTATTTTTAAAGAGTTTTGACGGAATGATGAATGCTAAAACCACAGAAGCTCTTTTTGCATGGGAAAGAGCGCTCATTGATAACCCTGTTTTCTCCCAGACGATTTCGGCTGTCCCAATCAAGGTGCTTCAAAATAAGGGGAATATCATCATGGTCCCCAACGTTTCGATTGTTTATAGAAGTGATTATGCGAGCACCCCTGATGAGAATTTATCTGAAAGACACCCTCTTTTTTGGGTTTATCAAGGCATTGCAGAACGCAAATTTGTGAAGCTTTCGCCGTTTCATCCGAGAGTTCCAAAAAAATTCGATCAGCTTATTCCTGTTATGGATTTTCTGCGCAATGCTCAAAAAGGAACTTTTAAACTGTTCACACCGCCCAACTCCAACGGGGCGCTTGTTAAAGGCCCGCGTTCTGAATTGCGCCCCAGCTCCAATGAGCTGGGACAGAAACCATTCAGAACAGGACGTTCTGAATTGCGGACCCCCAAACAAGATGCGGATTTTCTTACCAGCAAAACGCCACGCTTGAGTGGTGTGGAGCCTGCGAATGTGCGGCAGTATCTTTCAACTCTTTCTGCAGCGCAAAATCCGCCGGCGCAAATAGTTGAACCCGCGGGTGCAGCAGCAGGGGCACTTTCTGTTTCTGCGGCAACTAAAGCACGTACTCAAAAAATATCCCGCCGACCATTTTTACTTGCGGCCGCTGCCGCCATTGTAGCCGTGGCAATGTTCATTTTTCAAGCTCCGGCACAAGCGCCCGCACCTTCAATCCTGGACCAGACTAAGGCCACTTACAAAGGAATGGACAGCCTCATTGAGCCTTCTACGGGACTTGTGGTGGACAAGGCCCGCATCAATGCAAAGAACTTTGTGGAATTGCAAACGGCAAATGTGGATTTCATGAAAACTTCGCCCACCAATATTGGGCTTGGTATCACGAGCTTGCTCATCGGGGTTGAGCGCGGTTTGATCACAAAGGCTGAGGCGGAAAAAAGACTTCTTAAAACGATTTCGACTCTGGAATCCATGGAAAAAATAAAAGGTTTCTGGTTCAACTGGTATGACCTTCGTAATCCCAAGCCTGGCTTTGCACCGAAAGTCACGCTGAACCGTTTTGTTTCTTCGGTGGACAATGGGAATCTCACCGCCAGCCTTATGGCCGCACAAGAATTCTTCAATGGAACTGACCTTGGAAAAAGAATTCAAAAATTATTGGTAGCACAAGACTCGAATTATTTCTACGAAAAAGAAAGCGGCTTTCTCAATCACGGTTGGGACGACGAAAAGAAAAAATTTTCCGAATATGGTTACGGCACGTTCAATACCGAAGCCCGGCTCATGGCTTTGATTGCCACACTGAACGGCGTTAATCAAAGTGTTTGGGACAAAATGTCGCGCGAAGTGCTTGCTGACAAAAGCGGCAAACTTCTGGTTGTAGCGCCATGGGGCGGGTCTTTGTTCGAAACATTATTTGCAGATGTGTTTTTAGGCGCTCCTGGAGCGATTGGGCAAAACAATACCGATATTATTACGATCCATATCAATAAAGCCGCTGAACTCAAATACCCGATTTGGGGATGGTCTCCTTCGCTCGATGAAAAGGATGACTATAAAGAATTTGCCGTTCCTGAAATTGGCATTCGCGAAAAAGGGAAGGGCTACCCGGTTGGCGCGGTCACGCCGTACTCGGCATTGCTTGCCTATCCCTATAATCCTGACGCGGTCACGAAAAATCTCGCGGCCATGAGAAAACTTAACCCCAGCGTTTATCATCCGAATTTTGGTTATCGCGACAGCATAAATCCAAAAACCGGCAATGTGCCTAAGGACATTTTGAGTCTGGATCAAGGCATGGGGCTCGCGGGTCTTGACATGGCGCTTCAATTGCAGCAGAAAAAGACCAGGGTCGGCGTTATTGAAACTTATTTTTGGAAATATTTGGAGAGAAACAAAAAAGCGGCTTTGGGACACGTTCTGCTCGCCGGGGAAGATAAAAAATTTACGGAGGCAAAAGAAGATTTTCGTGTCAAAGGGTCTTCAGCCGAAGCGAAGGTCACTAAAAAATTTGATTTGTTGGGCAAGGCCACTGAAGCAGGGGACTGGTTTACCAAAGGGCAGGGTTCATCTGCACGATTGAATATTAAAGATGCCACGCGCGGCCAGGTGCTTTCAATCAGTTATGACGTGACTCCGGCCGGTTCGTTTAACGGGACGTTTCATAAACATCGCAAAGTCGATCCTGAACAATACAAGGCGACACATATTGCGATTGGCGTGCGAGGCGATGCAAAATCGGGTTTTACAAAATCTTTTAAAATCGATCTCAAGCGCGGCGGAAGAACGATTCAAGAAATCATTGTGGAAGGCATTACCGACAAGTGGCAGGATATTATATTCCCGCTTAAAAAAGACCTCGGTGAAATCGATGAGATTGCGACTGTTTTTGAACACACCCGGGCAGACGTAAAAAAAGGCGTGCTTCTTTTAAGTGATATCAGCCTTGGCACAGAGCGGAAGGAATTAAGAAATAGCGCTGATCTGGAAATGGCGCGAGTCAATCTTTTGGTCGGGCTCAATCATTTGCTGGGGAAATTTAATGATGAAGTGTTGAATGATCAAGTGCAAGAATTAATTCAAACTCTTTCTTCTTTGGAAACGGCAGATCAAACCGCGATTCAATCGATTTTGTTTATCGCCAATACCATTTTAAAAGATGTTTTGGATGCGCTTGAAACTGAAAACCGCATAAACGAACTGTCTCAATATATTTCTCAGGAATTTTTCGATGGGTTTATTCAATACCTCCTTATTCTTATGAGAAATATGACAGTGGAAGGATATGCCGGCCCAGTATTTTTAAGTTTCATTTGGGGGTATGAGCAAAAAGCTTTGATTTTTGGGCTTTCTGACATGATCAAAACATTGATCCGCGTGGGAGATGCCTTTTCAGAATATTTATTCCCGGATATTAGCAACAATGAAAAAGAGCCTGAATGGTCCCGTAATTTCTATGTTTCTGTTGCCGTAGGCCTCAAAGAGCGGCCGAAAACCCTTATCTCTGATTTGATGAAAATCATACAAAATAAACAGACCGCCTTAAATGTTCGCTACCACGCCCTCAATTCGCTTAGTCATTTTGGAGAATCGGCAGCGCCAGTCATTCCTATTTTGATAGGTTTGCTGAAGGATCCCCAGTTTCCTTCTTCTTTGCGCAATCAGGTCATAAAAGTTTTAGGATGGCTGAAAGAATTGTCAACGTTGACGGTTCCAACTTTGACGGCTGTTGTCATCAATGACAAAGAAGGTGAATCAGTTCGCTTGGCGGCCTTAGCGTTGGCAAATATTGGCCCGGCAGCTCCAGCAGCCCTTCC
>OBEQ012355412.1_pt1 | contig 23179 bp, 22 predicted proteins | sample 1670901 | NCBI WGS metagenome assembly OBEQ01 (sample SAMEA104232315, study PRJEB22302) | groundwater metagenome | biome: forest; feature: aquifer; material: groundwater | place: USA | collected 2011-08-07 | depth 5.4 m
CCCCCCCAACCCCAAAACCCGCCCCCCCAGATTTTCCTAGTTCACCCCGCCCGAACTTCGGGCGGCATGAACTAGACGTCTTGACCCTTCGCACTGGCGTCTTTGCGCCTTGGCGATCTTTCCTCGTCAGTACTGCGGCGGACCACCAAACGCGCCCGGAGGCGGTGCGCCGTATCCAGCGGGCGGCCCGTACCCGGCTGAGGGTGCGTACCCGCCCGGCGCACCGTACGTCATGCCACCTCCACCCCCGGTCCCGCTGATGCGAACGTAAATCGTCGCTGCGGCAATGCCAATCACCGGTGCCGCGACGAGCGCAGGAAAGCAGCACGCCAGCAGGGCTGCGAGAAAGAGGAGAGCCGAGGCGAGCCCGAAGAGGAAAATCTTTCCCTTCTGACCCTTGGTCGCCGCCCAGCTCGCTTTCATCGCTTCGATCGGCCCCATGTTCTGATCGACGACGTAGAAGTACGAAAACGAGAGGCCGAGCGCCAAGATGACGCCCGGAACGATGAGGGCCAGGTAGCCGAGGAGAATCGCCAGCAGCACGAGGAACATGGTGCCGAGCATGGCGAAGTAGCGCCCTCCGCCGGAGAACAAGTCTCCGAACTCCGGCGTCATTCCGCGCGCTGCCGCGAGCCAGATTTTGACGAACCCCACTTGGAAAAAGGCGCCCACCAGTAGGCCGATGAACGTGCAAATGGAGTAGATGACCCAATACGTCTCGGACCCCTGCTCGACGGCGCGAGTTGCGACGACTACGGCCGGGATGTAGTTGGGCAAGCCGCCGATCAGGCGACCCAAGAGAAACGAAAATACGAGGGTGGCCCAGTTCGGCTTGAACACGTTCCACGCGTGGCCGAGTACCTCGCCGATTTCCCACGGCTGCGGCCCGCTTCCGCCGTATTGGGGCGCGTTGGGAGACGGTGCGATCGCCTGCGGGGCTGCATAAGGGTTGTACTGGCTCATCGGGAGGGGCAGGTTAGCCGAACTCGGAGAGGGTGGCGTTCGGGAAAGTCGTCGCCTATAGCGGACAGCCAAGAACTTGGGGAGGAAACCATGAGAAGTCAGAAATGGACGATGTTCGCGGCGCTCTGCGTCATGTCGGCTTGCGCGGGCGAGACGCCGCCGCCGAACGCACCCTCGAAGCCCGTCGAAACGACGGCCGTAAAGAGAGAGTCGCCCCCGGCGCAGCCGCCGGCAGCGTCCACGCCAGCGCCGTCGCTCGTGGAGCCAACCGTATTGAACGACGAAGACAAGAAGCGCGATGGCGAGCTCGCGGCGAAGATCGCCCCGTACGTCGACGCTTACTCGAACATCGACGCGCATCTGTCGAAAGACCGAAAAAAGGTGCTCTTTCGCTCCAACCGCGATGGGCTCTTGAAGGCCTATCTTGGCGACGTCGCCAAACCGAGTGCGGAGCCGAAGAAGCTGACCGAGGCGAACGAGCGCGTCACGAGCGCGCGGTTCACGCACGATGGAAAGTGGGTCGTCTTTGCGAGCGACACCGGCGCCGACGAGCAGTTCGCGATTTTCAAGGTGGCGCCCGACGGCACGGGTCTTACCAACCTCACGCCCGGCGAAAAGCTTCGCCGTGACGCCCCACACTTTCCGCGCCTGAGGCCGACGACGATGATCTACAGCGCGCGCGCGCTGAAAGAGACGGGATCGCGCGTGTACGTGCAAGACATCGGGGGTACCGAGCCCAAGGAAGTCTACAAAGACGACGGACAAGTCTTCGTCGTGAGCGTCTCGCCGGACGGAGGCCATGCTCTGATTTTGCGCAAGAAGTCGGCTTCCGATTCGGTCCTTTTTCGCCTCGACATCGATCGCGCCAAGACGGCGCGCATCTATCCGCGCGAGGGCAAGACGGTAAGCATCACCGACGCGAGCTATTCGGCGGACGGAAAGCGCGTCTTCGTCGCAACGGACGACGGGCAAGAAGGCTCGAGCGTCGTCATGATGGAGCCGGGCGCCGGCGTCATGTCGGGCCGCTACAAGGAAGAGACGGTTCCGACGGCGAACATCGACGAGATTTCGGTCTCGCCGAAAGACGATCGGCTCGCGGTGACCATCAACGCGGGCAATCGCACCGAAGTTCGCATTCTCGATGCGAAGACGCTCAAGCTGCAGAAGACAGTGAAGACGCCGCTCGGCGTGGCCATCGCCGGTGACTTCACCGAAGACGGAGCTGCCTTCACGCTGCGCATGGGAACGGCGGACAAGCCGAATGACGTGGTCGAAGTCGACGCCGCGACGGGCGGGTTGAAGCCCCTTCGAAGCGACGTGCGCCCGGGCTTGAAAGACGCGGCGCAGCTCGATGTCTCCATCGACAAGGCGCAAGCATTCGATGGCCTGACCGTACCCATCAACGTCTACTTGCCGAAACAGCGCGCCGGAAAGACGCTCCCCGTCATCGTCAACGTGCACGGAGGGCCGAGCTCCAGCTCGATGGTGAGCTGGAAGCCGGCGGCGGCATTCTTCGCGTCGCAGGGCTACGCGTGGATCGAGCCGAACATTCGCGGGTCGACCGGCTTCGGCCGCGCGTACGAGATGGCCGACAACAAAGACAAGCGCGGAGACGCCATCAAGGACGTCGAGACGGTCAATGCCTGGGTAAAGGCCCAGCCTTGGTGCGACAAAGACCGCGTGATCGCGATGGGCGGCAGCTACGGCGGGGACATCGTTCTCATGGCGCTCACCCGGCAACCGACGCTCTGGCGTGCGGGGGTCGACTACATCGGCGTCTCGAGCCTGACGACGCTCATGCAGAACACTGCCGGGATCGTGCGTGCGATTCTCACCGACGAGTTCGGCGATCTGAACACCGAGCGTGACCTTCTCGACAAATGGAGCCCGTTCAAAGACGCGAGCAAGATCGCGTCACCCTTGTTCGTCTACCAGGGGCAGAACGATCCGCGCGTGCCGCGCAGCGAGGCGGACCAAGTCGTCGCTGCCCTTCGGGCACAAAAGGTCCCCGTCGAGTACATGGTGGCCATGAACGAAGGGCACTCGTACGACCGGCGCGAGACCCGCCTGGAGCTCTTCGCGCGTGTCGCGCGGTTCCTCGGCGACCAGATGAAAGCGAAGTGATTCGCACGCGCTTCGCGCCATCACCCACCGGGGATTTGCACGTCGGAGGCGCCTGGACGGCGCTCGCCGCGTGGGACATGGCGCGAAGCGCGCGCGGCGCGTTCGTCATTCGGGTGGAGGACCTCGACCCGCCGCGCATCGTGAAGGGGTCGGTGCCGCGCATTCTCGAGGACCTCTCCTGGATGGGCGTCTCGTGGGACGAGGGGCCCGACGTGGGAGGACCATGTGCACCTTACACACAATCCGCGCGCGCGCCGTTGTACGAGGCGTCGCTCGACCTTCTCACGGTTCGCGGACTCACCTATCCGTGCGACTGCTCTCGCGCCGAGATCGCGCGCATCGCGAGCGCTCCGCACGCCGGAGAAGATGTGGTGTACCCGGGCACCTGCCGCGAGGGCGACCCGAAGCGCGAAATGAGGAGACCGCCCGCGATTCGGCTTCGCGTACCGCCCGGCGAGATCGGTTTCGAGGACGGGATGGTCGGTTGCTTTTCACATGATGTCGCGCGGGACGTAGGCGATTTCGTCCTTCGCCGCGGCGACGGCGTGTTCGCCTATCAGCTGGCCGTCACGGTGGACGATCTCGCGATGCGCATCACGGATGTGGTCCGCGGAGAAGATCTGTTGGCCTCCACGCCGCGGCAAATCCTGCTCGCGCGGCTTCTCGGCGCCGAGCCTCCGAAGTACTGGCACGTGCCCCTGGTCTTGGCGAGCGACGGCACGCGTCTCGCCAAGCGCACACCGGGCGGCACGATTCGCGAGCTCAGAAAAAAAGGCTTCGGCCCCGAGGACGTCGTGCGAACACTCCGCGCGGGCCTGTCCGTACGCGGGTCCACGTGGCGGATCCCCCAAGAGTGGTGTCGAACGCATATCCCACGATCATCTTGACCACGATCTTGTTGCTTTCGGCCGTGAGCCCTTCACCCACACCGACATTGAGCTCGAGGGCGTCGAAAGCGAGGAGGTTGGCGACCTCGTACAGGTAGTGCTCCTGCTTGTCGATCGGCAAAAAGCCGCTGAAAGGCCCGAGTCCCGCGTAGTGCTCGAGGCCCGCGCTGACCAGCCCGGCGATCTTCACCACGGCCATCGCCGCGGGCTCGAACTCGGGGCCGTGCTTGGCGTCCTCGCCCGCAAGTGACGTGCTCACGTTGGCGTTGAACGCGAAAAGGAAGCGCTCGTCTTCCCACGCCACGATCGGTCGAAGCTCGGTGCCCCAGCGACTCTTGTCGAAGCGCTGTGGCACGAGCGACAGCTCGATGTTCGCGCCGAGGCGCAGGTGGGGGTGCCAGGTCGGTGGCGTGACGAATTTCGAGCGGAGCTTCGATCCCGCCCATTGGAAACCTGAATCGGGGACGATCGCCGTCTGCAAATACGCGCCGAGCTCCCAAAACGGCGTGAGCCCGAGCGAGGGCTCGAGCGTGAAATGCGACTGATGGTCCGGTGCCGCGACGGGCGGGTCCGGCTGGCTCGTCCCCGAGGCAACGTGATTGATGTGCAGCTCGAGCCCCGGCTGCCATGGATCGTTTGCTGTCCCGTCGTACACCTGGATTTCGAAGGGATCGGTCGCGCGCACCGACGGGGCCACGAGCATGCTGGCGGTAACGATTAAAAGAGCGCGCTTCATGATTAGTTGCGCAGCAGCGACAAGAGCACTCCGAGCCCGATGCTCACGACAGCGACCATCGCGACGATCGCCCACGCGCGCGTCCCGATTTTGCCAGCCGGCACGGGTCGCACCGTGGGTGCGTTTCGGCCGAGTGCGGCCGGTGGGTCGGTGGGTACGGGGGCCGGGATGGTCGCGGCGTGAGCGTCCTCGCTTTGGGTGTTTCCCGTGGGCGAAAACGCTTCGGGGTGCACCGACGAGGCGTCCTCGGGCGCCGAGCGAGCGTGGACGACTGCTGCCGAGAGCGCCGCCGCGCTCGCATAGCGATCGGCGGGATCTTTCGCCATGGCGTGCAGGACGACGGCCTCCAGCGCGGCCGAAATTGCGCGCTCCGGTGCTTTTTCGCGGGGGCGCGCGGGTGTTGACGTCATGTGTGCGGTGAGAACGTTGAGCGGCGTCGCGCCCGAGAACGGCACGGCGCCGGTGAGGAGCTCGTAGAGGATGACCCCGGCCGCGTACACGTCGCACCGCGCATCGAGCTCATCGCCGCGTGCTTGCTCGGGCGACATGTACTCGGGCGTACCAAAGACCATGTTGTGCGTCGTGAGCGCCGTCGTGCCGGTGCCGCCGCCGGTGACGATCTTTGCCATGCCGAAGTCGACGACGATCGCGTGCGCGCCGCCTCGCAAGATCACGTTCGCGGGCTTCAAGTCACGGTGAATCACCCCTTGGGCGTGCGCAGCCTTGAGGCCCGTCAACACTTGCGTCATGACGTCGAGGGCACGATCGATCGGAAGCGGTCCTTCCTTTCTGAGCACTTCGTCGAGGGCGGGGCCATCGATTCGTGGAAGCGCGATGTACAGGAGGCCCACGTGCTCCTGGCGCGGGTCAGGCAGCTCTCCGAACTCGAGAATCGCACAGAGGTGGGGCCCCTCGAGGCGGCGCAAGATGGCGGCTTCGCGCGTGAAGCGTCCGCGAATTTGGCTGTCGTTCAACAAATGATTGTGAATGACCTTGAGCGCGACGGGCTCGCGCTCGGGTAGGCGAAGCGCGTCGTACACGACGCCGGTCCCTCCTTCGCCGAGAATGTCGACGATCTCGAATTTCTCTCCGATCGTGCGACCCGCGCGGAGCGGCGGCGACGAGGCGAAGCCGGAGCGCGACATGCGAGCCAGTGTACACCGGCCTGAGCACTACTCACGGGTGTGTGCAGGTACGGGCCGGATTGCCGAAGGCGAAGGTGGTCTCGTCGAACGTGGCGGGCTGGCACTGAGGGGACCCGATGCCTTCCTGAATCATTGCACCCCGCAGGCCGCACGAATCTTTGGCGACACGCTGCGCGGGTCGAGCTTCACGTCTGCGGTGTTCGCGCGCCATGCCGTGCACGCCCCGGCAGCGGCACCGGGTGCGTCGAGCGCGACATACGCTTCGAGGAGCGCGCGGTGCACGACGGCGAGTTGCGGACGGGTGAGCTCTCCGGTGCCGAGTAGGCGATTTCCGAGACCGACGACCTCGACGTACCTTCCGCCGCGCCCGTGTGTGAGCAGATTCGAGAGCTCGGAGTCCGCGTGCTTTTGCGCCTCGTGCGCCGCGCCGCAGGCTTCGCTTCCCGCCCGTGCACTCGCGCGGCGCGCCTCGAGCTTGCCTTGCTCGGTGAGCGCGAGATCGACCAGCGGCACGAGCACGATCTCGCCGCGCCGGAGAATTCCGGGCTTTTTGCCGTTGTACATGTCGAGCTCCCACGAGCGGTTCGCGTCTGCGTAGTAGCGGCGCGCGAGAGAGGTCGTCGATTCGCCGTCCGTGGTGATCTGCGCGATGACCGCCGGAATCATGATCTCCGCCCCCGCCACCGGCGGCACCCACGAGACTGCGCCGTTCGCGCGCGCGAGCACGTCGGCGCGCTTGGTGTCGCCGAGCCATGCGAGGGACAGGTCGGACCACGTGTCGCCCTCGACGACGCGGTGGTGTCCGGGCGCCGGTATCTCGATGCGCATGCCGGCAACGATGGCGCTCCCGCCCTGCGCATCGAGCGCGTTCGCGCCTACTACGACGGTTTCGAAGCGCGCATCGCCATACGTGCGCTGCGCGATTTGTGCAAGCGTCTCACCGGGCTGAACCACGTGCGAGTACGCGTGCGCCTCACGCTCGAACCCGATTCCGACTCCGACTCCGATTCCGACTCCGACTCCGATTCCGACTCCGACTCCGATTCCGATTTTCATTGCGCATCCCCCTCCACGTGCATGGTCACGTCGACGAGCACGGTTTCACCGGGCGCGACGGTCACCTCGCGCTTCTCCTCTGGCGCGTTCGGATGCGCGAGCGTCACCCAATGCATGCCTGGTGTGAGCGGGATCGACCGCGCGAACGGTGTCGTTTCGACGTACTGACCGTCCACGCGCACCTCGGCCCACGGAGACGCCAGCACGCGGAGTGCCCCCGCTTTTTCGGGCGCGAGCGCGAGAGGCGCCGCGCCCACGTTCGCGCTCGCACGCTGCACGGGCGACGTCGTTTGCACGACGGCCGCGCCGATCACGAACGCCACACCAAGGGTGCCCAGACCAATCACCGTGCCCCGTAGATTGTCCTTTGCGGTAAGCGTCGTGAGGGGCGCCGGGGCGGCGCCGCGCTTGGCAGGCATGAGCCCTGCTTCCCCGAGCGCGCGCGCCACGACGTGTGCCGCGCCGTCCCGTGTCTTGGTGCGAACGACGTCCTCGAGGAGAAGCGCAACCTCGTCGGCCGAGCCGTGCCGATCGTCGGGTAACTTCTCTAGGAGGCGCATGGTGATTTTCTCGAGCGCACGCGGAACGTCCGGCGCGCGTGTTCGAATCGGCGGCGGCGGGTCTCGACGGATGCGCTGTGAAGCTGCGCGCTTGTCCTTCGACGTCGGCGCGTCGAAGGGGCGTATACCGGTCAAGAGCTGATAGAGGACCACGCCGAGCGAGAACAGATCGCTCCGCGCATCGACGCTCTCGCCGAGAATCTGCTCGGGCGACATGTACGCCGGCGTTCCAAACGCCGCGTGATCACCGGCGGGTGGTCCATCCTGCGGCGAGAACGGAATGTCCGCACTCGGCAGACGCTCGCGCTGGGCAATTCCGAAATCGCACAATTTGACTTCGCCGCGCCGTGATACGAGCAAATTCTGGGGTTTGACGTCGCGATGCACGACGCTGCGTTCGTGGGCATGAGCGAGCGCGCGCGCCACCTGGCACGCGAGCGCGGCGACGGCCTCGTGCGACAACCGGAGCTTGCGCGCCTCCGCCTTCTTGAGGAGCTCTGCGAGACTCCATCCATCGACATGCTCGAGCACGAGGTACATTTCGCTCTCGTTTTTCACGAAATCGTAGAGCAGGACGACGTTCGGGTGGCCGAGCTCGCCGAGCACGCGCGCTTCGCGTTCGAGCTGCGCGGCAAAAGGCGAGCTCGGACCGACGGTCGACTTGAGCGCCTTGATGGCTACCGTTCGCCCGAGCGGTTCTTGCACCGCCTTGTACACGGTCGAGAGCGCGCCCGATCCGAGCTGCTCCGTGACCCGGCACGCGCCGAAGGTGACGACGCTCACGGCCTCTCGAACAGCGATGTGCCCGTCATCGCCGCGGGCTGCGGGATTCCGAGGAGCTCGAGCATGGTGGGCGCAACGTCGCAAATCCGGCCGCCGGTCCGGAGCCTTTGGGCGCGGCTTGCCTCGTTCACGAAAACGAGCGGTACGGGATTGAGGGTATGTGCCGTGTGCGGCTCGCCCGTGGCCGGGTCCTTCATGAGCTCGCAGTTTCCGTGATCGGCCGTGATGATGACAGCACCGCCCTTGGCGATTGTCGCGTCGACGATGCGCCCCAGCCCTTCGTCGACGACCTCCACCGCATCGATGGCCGCGTCCAGAATTCCGGTGTGTCCAACCATGTCCGGATTGGCGAAGTTCACGAGCACGAAGTCGAACTTGGCGCTTTCGATCGCGCGCACGACGGCATCCGCCACTCCGCGCGCGCTCATCTCCGGTTTCTTGTCATAGGTCGGCACGTCCTTCGGGCTCGGTACCATCTGCCGCTCTTCCCCCGCGAACGGCTCCTCGCGCCCCCCGTTGAAAAAGTACGTAACGTGCGCGTACTTCTCCGTCTCCGCGCACCGAAACTGCGTGAGCCCTTCGCGCGCAATGACTTCTGGGAAAATGTCCGAAAACGTCTGCTTGGGAAACGCGATCGGTAGCCCAAGCTTCGCGTCGTACTGCGTCATGCATGCATAGTGCACGAGTGGCGGACTGTGCTTGCGCGCGAACGCCGTAAAATCCGCGCTTGCGAGCGCGCGCGTGAGCTCGCGCGCGCGGTCCGGACGAAAGTTGAAATGAAGCCCCGCGTCCTTTGTCGGGTCGATGCCGGCATAGTCGCCGACGACGAATGGCTCGACGAACTCGTCCGTCTTCTTTTCTCGGTAACTCGCCTCGAGACCGACGAGAGCCCCGCTTGCCCGCGGCGCGTCCGCTTCGACGATGGCCCGGTAGGCCTTTTCGACCCGTTCCCAACGATTGTCGCGATCCATGGACCAGTAGCGACCGCTTACCGTCCCGATGACCCCTTTTCCTTGGAGCCGCTCCTCGAGGTCGCGCAGGTATCCGAGCGCCGTACCGGGCTGAACGTCGCGCCCGTCGAGGAAGGCGTGCACGACGACGCTCACGCCCTGTCCGTGTGCGGCGTCGATGAGCGCGTAAATGTGAGTGTTCATGCTGTGCACGCCGCCATCCGACAAGAGCCCGAACAGGTGCAGAACGCCGCCCTTGGCTTTGGCGTCTCCAATGATCTTCGCGATGACGGGGTTCTCGGCGAGCGTGTCTAGCCGGACGGCGTTGTCGATGCGCGTCATGTCCATCACAGCGATTCGCCCGGCACCGAAGTTCAAGTGCCCGACCTCGCTGTTGCCCATCTGTCCTTCCGGTAGCCCCACGTCGGGACCGCTGGTGCCGATGAGTGAATGCGGGTACCGCGTGTAAAGCGCGTCCAGGCGCGGCGTCTTGGCCAGGCGCACGGCGTTGTCCGCTCTCTCGGCGCGCTCGCCGAAGCCGTCCAGGATCATGAGGACGATGGGTTTGGGGCGCATCGGCGGGAAACATACCGCAATGCGGCAGAAAAATACCCCTTGCACGTTGTTTCGAAAGTACTAGAAATAAGGAAACAAGCATGTCCAAGCTCAATCGCCACGCCGAACAGCTTGCCGCCCTGGGCCATCCTGCGCGCCTTGCCGTCGTGCGCTACGTGGTTCAGGGGCCTGAAACGGGCACCGCCGCCGGCGACATTCAAACGCACTTGGACATTCCGGCTTCGACGCTGAGCCACCACCTCGACCGTCTTGCCGCCGCTGGCCTCCTTTCCAGCCGCCGCGACGGCACGTTCATTTTCTACGCGGCCGACTTCGAGAGCCTTCGCGCGCTGACGTCGTATGTATGGGAGGACTGCTGCAAGCGGGGGAAGGGCTGCTGTTGAGGTCACGCTGGTTTTTTTGTCACGTGGTTCGGTATTTCTAGTAATAAGAAAGGATAGTTCTCATGAATATTCTCAAGCCGCACGTTTCTCTCAACGTCACGAACATCGACGCCTCCGTAGCGTTTTACGAAAAGGCGTTCGGCGTTCCGCCGGTCAAGCGCAAGCCTGGGTACGCCAAGTTCGATCTCGAGCAGCCCTCGCTCAATCTCACCATGCAAGAAGGGCCGCGCACGGGGGTCAACGCGAGTCACTTCGGTATTCAGGTGGCAAGCTCCGAAGATGTCGCTGCAGCGTGGGCGCGTTTCAAAGCGGCCAACTTGGAGACGACGACCGAGGAAAACACGTCGTGCTGCTACGCGCTGCAGGACAAGGTCTGGATTGCGGACCCCGACGGCAACGCTTGGGAAGTATTCGTCGTGAAAGGTGAAACGGAAACGATGCACGACTCGCCGCGCCCGCAAGCCTGTTGCGTGCGATGACATCGCTCGGGAAGCGCGCTTTCGTGGAGCTCGTCGCCACCGCCTTCCTGCTGATCGCGGTGGTCGGCTCCGGGATCATGGCCGAGCGGCTCGCGGGGGGAAATGTGGCCATCGCGCTGCTCGCCAACACCCTCGCGACCGGGGCGGCTCTCGTCGCCCTCATCGCGACGTTCGGCCCGTTTTCTGGCGCGCACATGAATCCCGCCGTCACGCTGACGGCGGCTCTGCAGGGGATGCACCCGTGGCCCGAGGTCGTGCCGTTCGTCGGCGCTCAGGTCACGGGCGCGTTCGCCGGTGTCGCTCTCGCGCACGTGATGTTCGATTGTCCAATTTTCTTCGCTTCGCAGCACGCGCGAGCGGGAACCGGTCAGCTCGTGGGAGAGCTCGTGGCGACGTTTGGTCTCATCTCTGTCGTGAACGCGGCGGCCCGAACGCGAGCTCCGGCCGTGCCGATCGCGGTCGTCGTCGGGGCGTACATCACAGGTGCGTATTGGTTCACTTCCTCCACGTCCTTCGCCAATCCGGCGGTGGCGCTCGCGCGCGCGGCCACCGATACCTTCGCGGGGATTCGGCCATCCGACGTGCCGGCCTTCATCGGGGCGGAGCTTCTCGGAGCCGCTGGTGCCACGGCGCTCTTTCACTGGATTGCACCACTGGGTAAAAATGGGGAGCAGCGATGAGCCCCAAGCAGCAGATGCCCGCGACCATCATCTTCGCCTGCGTCCACAACGCCGGGCGCTCACAAATCGCGGCGGCTTGGCTCGAGCAGATGGTCGACAGCGCGCGCGTGCGCGTTTTTTCGGCGGGAACGGCGCCCGGATCGCGTGTTCATCCGGAGGTCGCCGAGGCCATGGGCGAAGTCGGTATCGACATGTCGCAACGCGTACCGCGAAAGCTCGACGACGCGCTTGCGCGTCAGGCCACCGTTCTCGTCACCATGGGCTGCGGAGAAGCATGCCCTGTCGTGCCTGGCGCTGTTCGCGAAGACTGGCCGCTCGAGGATCCGAAGGGCAAGCCTCTCGAACGTGTGCGCGAAATTCGCGATGAGATACGTGAAAAAGTGAAAGAGCTCGCGAAGCGAAACGGGTGGGAAAAGAGCTAAGGCACGCAGCCGCCGTCGCCCCCACCGCCGCCGCACGTTTCGACGACCGTGCCCGCGCAGCCCCACGCCACGCAGGTTCGCCCGCTGCATTCGTTCGAGACCCGGCAGGCGCGCGGCTCGCCTGGGCCGCAAGCAGTCTTGCACGCGGTCTCCACGCCGTACGTGCGCACATCGGTCACGCAGCAGACGCCGCTGTCGCAGTCGGCGCCTTCATCGCACTCGGCGAGCACGCCCGAGCAGCTCGGATTCGCCTTGTCCGTACATGCCGGGGAGCTCGCCGCCTGGTAGCAACACACGCTGTTCGCGAGGGTGCATGTCCGCGTACCGCACTGCGTTCTGCCCCGGTCCGGCGGGAGGCCAGATTCGGGCAGTTCCGTCGCATCGTTTCCGGCCTCGGCCAACGGGGCGTCCGCGCTGGACCGCCCGTCGGCTTCGTGGACCGCGTCTTGCGCGGACGTGGCGCTGTCCGTCGCGTCGGGCGAAACGACGAGCTCGGCATCTCCGGATACGCCCGCGATCCACGCGCACCCAGCGCCGAGGAGAACGACGCCCACGGAGACGCCGAGCGTGCGGGCCCTCAAAATGAGCCCCCGAGGCCCGCCTCTTGAGGGCCCACGAACGCGTGCACAAAGGTCCGCGCGTTTGGCGCAGTGAGTAGGAGCACCGCGCCGGTCGCGACGCCGACGGCACCTACGGCAAATCCGATCGTCGACCAGAGCGCCAGGCTTTGCGCGTCCTCACGAAGCGCCAGTCCTTGCGCGTCGCATCGAATGCCCGCGCAATGGGTGCCGATCTCGCCTCGCTTTTCCAAGGTGAGAACGCCAAACACCGATCCGGCCAAAATTCCAGCGATTCCAACGCCACCCGCGACGAATGCCGCGGTTCGCTGGGTGGGCGGCGCGGCTTTATCCACTGGCTTGGTAGGTGGTGCGGAAGCTTCGATGTCTCGCAGCGTGGGCACCGGGATGACCTGCGCGCTGGGCTCGCGCGGGATGCGCACTTTCATGGTGTGCCGGTATTTCCCGGGAGCGCTCACCGCGATGGTGTGCTCGCCCGAGTCGAGGTACATCGGCAAGTACCAGCGAGGCTCGGGCAATGGCTCGCCGTCCAGCTCGACGCTCGAGAGCTCCCGCGCCGGAGGAAGCTGGAGCAGGACGCGCGACAGCTGCCCCTCCAGGGTGAGCGCGTGCTGATTGGCAAACTCGCGCCGGTCCTTCTGCCCCAGCTGCGTGGCCCACGCCGCGCCGTGGTTGAATTCGACCCACGCCGTCGCCGTCTTGCCTTGCCGCTCGTGGCACAAGGCGAGGTTCAAGAGAGTGCCGAGCTTGGGGTCGAGACGCAGGCTCTCGGTGAAGGCTGCGCACGCCGCCGCGACTTGCCCCTCGTCGAACTTCTGCATGCCGTCGCGAAAGAGCGCTTCCGCGCGCACTTCGTCTTCGGTTGCTCCGTGCGCATTGGGCGCGAGCGCGATCAGCGCCGCCGCACATGCAAGCACGAGAACATGCAGTCTCACAGCTTGTCAGAGTAACTCACTCGCGCGAGTTCAAGAACTGTGGCCTCGTGCTCGCCTGTGGTTTCGGTCTTCGATCGTTTCCTCCGCCGCCCCTTCCCGCGCCCGCGGGCCTGGGCGGCGCGGCGGATACCGCTGTCGCGAGCGCCTTGGCCCCCGCGTCGGTCGCGGAAATCTGGGGCGTCGAGACCGCAGGCGCAACGACGATCGGGCTTTGAGCCGTGGTGTCGATGGGGTTGGCGCGGGCCGAGATCACAGGTTTCGCCACGACGGGATTCAGGTACCCGCGCATCAGGACTGCGGCTCCGCTCATGATGACGAGTGCCGTCGCAGCCACCAAAATGCCCGTTTTGCTGCGCCTTGGTTTGGTTGAAGCGAAATTTTCGCTGCCGTCCCGGGCGGTCGGCATCAGATCGTCGGTGCGTGTAAAGGCGACCTTCGACGAGGGTACGGGGCCTAGTTCATCGAGCGTCGCGGTTGCCGGTGCACGCGGACTGTTGTCCCGCGCTTGCAACGCGGCGAGGCGCATGTCGAACGGCGTGGGGTTGATGCGCAGGCGCTCGCTCCGCGCGAGCGTGGACTCGATGGTCTCGACCAGCGGAGCCCACTTGCCCGAGCCAAAGGGCTCGAGCGCGGCCGCAAACTCGCCCACCGTTTGCCAGCGATCCTCAGCCTTGCGCTGCAGGCACCTGAACACGACTTGTTCGAGTGCGGCCGGTACTTCCGGGCGACGGTCGCGGATTTTGGGAGGATCCTTCTCGAGGATCGCCGCAAAAATTTCGCCGACCCCCTCGCCGTCGAACGGCGCGTTCCCGGCGAGCATTTCGTAGAGCACGATGCCGAGCGACCAAATGTCCGCGCGAATATCGACCCCCTTCGCGTTACGGAGCTGCTCGGGGGGCATGTAAGCAGGGGAGCCGAGGACGGCGCGCCCGGTGAGCGCCTTCTCGCGCGCGCTCGACGCGGTCTGTTTGGAGATGCCGAAGTCGAGGATCTTGATGACGTTCGAACCGTCCGGACGGACGGCAAGGAACAAGTTGGCCGGCTTGAGGTCGCGGTGAATGATGCCGACCGCGTGCGCCTGTGCCATGGCCGCGAGCGCTTGCAGAATGTAGTCGCAGGCGTCGGTGATGGGCAGCGCGCCGTTGAGCTTGATGAGCTCCTCGAGATCGCACCCCTCGAGGTACTCCATCACGAGGAACGGCACGTTGTTCTCGAGCGATCCCGCGTCGAAAACACGCGCGACATGCTCGCTTTGAAGGCGAGCTGCCGATTGCGCCTCGCGGACGAAGCGCTCGATGACCCCATCGCCTTTAGCCGCGTCTGCTAGCAGGACTTTGATTGCAACGAGCTGATCCAGGGCCTCGTGCCGGGCGGCGAACACCACCCCCATTCCGCCCTCGCCGACCACCTTCTCGATGCGGTACTTTCCAGCCAGGACGTCGCCCGGTTTGGGGAGTCCCGCCTGTGCGAACGCCAGGTTTTCCCCTGTGGCTTCTTGCCGCATTCGCCGGGTATTTAGTTTATCACAAGCATCATGCCGTGGACGTACGCCATCCTTCGGGGGACGCGAGTTCTGGCCCGTGTAAGGCGGGATAGGACGTTTGAGGTTCAAGGGGGACGGGTAGAAATACGGTTCAAGCCAAACGACGGAAAAGCCTACTTTGCAGCCGCTTCGAACCTCACGCTTGAGCCCAATTCGGAGCTCTTGGAGGACGCCGCATGTGGGATTGCGGACCCAGTGGCCAAGAATGGCGCGAAAGATGCCAAGGCCAAGGCAAAGGCAAAGGCCGGCCCCGCCCCTGCTGTGGCCCGACCGGGCGATTGGGTGGCCTACACCGATGGCGCGTGCTCCGGAAACCCGGGACCCGCTGGGCTAGGCGTGGTGGTGATCGCACCGGATGGAGAAATGCGTGAGGGGCGCGAGTACCTCGGCACGGGGACGAACAACATCGCGGAGCTCACCGCCGTTTTGCGAGCGGTCGAGGGAACGCCCAAAGACGCCAAGGGGGTGCTCATCCACACCGACAGTCAGTATGCGATCGGCGTTCTGTCCAAAGGATGGAAGGCGAAGGCCAATCAGGAGCTCGTGGGCACCATCAAAGCTCTGCTCAACAAACGCCCCGAAGTGCGCCTCTCCTACGTGCCTGGTCACTCGGGCGTGCCGCTCAACGAACGCGCGGACGAGCTCGCACGTGAAGCGATCCGCACGGGGCAATCGCAGCCGATAAAGTGGTAGGCTCGCCGCCGATGGCGAGCATCTTCAAGCCTGGGCTTTTCGCCGGGCACGTCGCGATCGTGAGCGGAGGCGGAACCGGCATCGGTCTCGCGACGGCGCACACGCTCGGCGAGCTCGGAGCGAAAGTCGCGATTTGCGGGCGCAAGCAAGAGCGTCTCGATGCCGCGGTTCGCGAGCTCGCCGCAAGGGGTATCTGCGCGTTCGGCAAGACGTGCGACATTCGCGAAATCGATCAGGTTGCGGCGTTCGTGGACGCGGTCGGAACCGAGCTAGGTCCCGTCAGCGTGCTCGTCAACAACGCGGGCGGCCAGTTTCCGACGACCGCGGAGCAAGTCACGCCACGTGGCTGGGAAGCGGTCATCCGCAACAATCTGAACGGCACGTTTTTTCTTACGCAGGCCGTGGCGCAAAAGTTCATGATCCCTCGAAAAACAGGCCGGATCGTGAACGTCGTGGCCAACATCGCGCGCGGCTTTCCCGGCATGGTCCACACCGGAGCGGCGCGCGCAGGCGTCGACAATCTCACCAAGACGCTCGCCGTCGAGTGGGCGCAGTACAACATTCAGGTCAATGCCATCGCGCCCGGGATCATCAAAACGAGCGGCACCGAGCAGTACCCGCCGCATCTCGTCGAGAACAGCCGTCAGCGGACACCGATGAAGCGCCTCGGAACGCCTGAGGAATGCGCAGAGCTCATCGCCTACATGGCGAGCGAGGCTGCTTACTTCGTCACCGGCGAGACGTGGTACATCGACGGCGGCGCGCATCTCTGGGGTGATGCGTGGGTCATTCCGGACGAGCCGCTCCTCGTGCCTGCCGCGATCGGTAGGCTCGCGGAGAAGTAGCGTGAGCGGGAGCGACCTCATCCTGAGGCCGGAGGGGCCGAAGGACCCGGCCGAGAACGCGGGAGCGCCAAAGCGAAGCATCATCCTGAGCTTCCGCTCGTGGCTGCGCGACTACTTCCTGGGCGAGGACCCAACCTTCGGCATTGCGCTGGTGCCGATGTGTTTTCTCTCGATGCTGCTCTTCACGCGCGACCCGCGAACGAACTTCATCTTCGACGAGCAAGAAGCTTTGCTCGCCAATCCGTACGTTCGAAGCATCGCCGACCACGCGAGCAAAGTTCGCTGGATCGACGCATTTTACCGGGATTTTTGGGGTCTCTTGCCGGATCGTAGCATCGGCTCGTACCGTCCGATTCCCGATCTCGTTTGGCGCGTGCTCTGGGGCCTCGGAGCGCGCGAGCAGACGCCGTTTTTGCATCATTGGCTGAACGTGCTTTTGCACGGCGTGAACGGCGCGATTGTCGTCGTGCTCGTGATGACCATGAGCAAGAACCGGCGCACCGCCTGGCTGGCCGGAATGCTCTTCGTCGCCAGCGCCGTGGTGACCGAAGCGGTAAGCGGCGTGGTTGGAATCGCGGACGTGCTCGGCGGACTGGGAGCGCTGCTCGCACTTCTCGCCCTGCGTTTGCCCATGGGGGCCATGCCCTTCGCGGTCTTCGCGGCGACGCTCTTCGGCCTCTACTCTAAGGAGAGCGCCCTATCATGCGTGCCGCTCGTTCCGTTTGCGGCTCTTCTTGCGGCGCCCATCACGCATCCGGAAAAACCGCGGCGGTGGGCGCGCGGTCTGGTTGCCCTCCTCGGAACGGGGCTCGCCTTCGTGTTCTACGTCGAGGCGCGCAGGAGGTGTTTCCCGGCGCCGCTCGCGCACGAGCTCAGCGTCGAGGCGAACATGCACAAGCCGTGGCTGGGCCGCACGTTCGCCGCGCTTCTTCGCTGGTACGCGCAGCCCGCGCTGCCGCGAGATCCTCTGAACAACCCACTCATAGAGGCGGAGCCTGCGTTGCGCGTCGCTGGCGGGCTTCGCGTGTACGCACGCGGCCTGTGGCAGGTCATCTTTCCATGGACCTTGTCGGGCGATTACTCCGCGCCGCAAGAGCCGATCCCCAAGAGCGTCTTTTTCCCCGAGAGCGTCGTGGGAATGCTGGCGATGATCGTGCCACCCATTGCCAGCGCGGTTCTTGCGATCCTCGCGTGGTTGCGCGCCAAGCGTGACTCCATGCCGCGCGTCGACCTGCGTCTTTTGGTCGGCATCGCGCTCGCGTGGGTCGTGCTTTCGTATTTTCCCGTGTCGAACATTCCTGTCGTCCTCCCCACGGTGCGCGCCGAGCGTTTTTGGTATTTCCCTGTCATTGGCACGAGTGTTCTCCTCGCGCTCTCGTTCGATCGATTGTTCGTCTACAAACGCGCGGTGGGGGTGAGCTTGCTCCTCCTGTTCTTGGCCGTGCAATCGGTGTCCGCCCGCCGCCACGCCAACGACTACACCGACGACTTGGTCTTTTGGGACTCCACGCGAAAGGCCGTGCCGAGGAGCGCCAAGGCGCATTTGAACTACTCGGTCATGCAAGGCGCGCGCGGAAGGCTCGACATACGTCTGGACTCCAACAAGACAGCGCTCGACCTTTCGCCCGAGTGGCCGATGGCGAGCGTGTATCTTGGGGACACTCTGTGCAGATTGCACAGACCTTTCGAGGCCTGGGCGTACTACGAGAAAGGCTTCGGGCTGGCGCCGAACGACGTGAACCTCATCGCGCTTGGCGTGCAATGCTTGTGGGACGAGCAAGGACTCGCGGAGAAATCCGAGGTGCGCGGCCTTCTCGAAAAGCTAGGGGAAGCGCATCCTGGATCGTGGCTCGAGTACATCGCACGGGACACGCTCGACAATGGCGAGGAGCATCACGGCGTAGACCCGAAGTACCGGCCCCGCGGATACAACGAGGGGCCCAAGCAGGAGTAGTTGGTCCACTCGAAGCCTCGGACGGCCTTTCGTTCTTGGACATTGGTGTGATGATTGGCGCGTGCGCGGCTCCCTACAGGAACCCGACCGCCCGGCCGCTGCTCAATTGCGCGCGCTTGCTCTCGGCGTTTTGAGGCGCATTCAGTCTGCCCCCCTTATGCGCGCGTCGAGCAGAATTCCAGCCGCGCCCAATTGCGAGCTCGAAAGCGCCATCGATTCGCCCCATGCCGCCACGTTCCCGAGCTGGAGCAGCCCATTGAAGACGCGCGAGGCGATGCTCGGTTCGCTTTTTTCGCCGTTGTAGTAGACGTTTTCGCGCCAAAACATCTCGCGCAAGAACTTCATCTTGTGCGCCGCGAAGAAGGTCGAGTCCATCATCTGCCCGAGCGCATGGTACGCGTAGCGAAGCTCCGCGATCTGGAAGCGGCGCTCGATGCGCGCGCGTAAATCGGCGTGGGTGAAGGCCTGGATGTGCTCTTTCGTCTCGGCGTACACGTCGTCGCCGAGCGCCTTTCTCCACAGCGTGTAAAACGAGAAGAGCTCGCCTTCGACGGGAACGAAGGCGACGAGCCTTCCGCCTGGTGAAAGAACGCGCGCGGCTTCGGAGAGGGTCGCATCGGGATCGGGGACATGCTCGAGCACGTCGAAGACGAGGACGGCGTCGAGCGAGGCGTTTTCGAAGGGCAATTTGCGCGTGGGGGCGATCTGCCGAAACGCGAAGCCCTCCGGTTTTTCGCGCGGCATGCGCACGTCGCAGCCGAACAGCTCCAGACGAGGACGATGCCTCTTGAGCGTTCGCAGAAGCTTGCCCCCGCCGCAGCCGATTTCCATCACGCGCCCCGACATGGGTACGTGATCGATGAGAAAGCGCGCCTTGAGCGATGGGAGGCTCTTCTCCGTCACATCGACCGCGTCGGTTCCCCAGTGAAAATCGGCGGACTCGCTCATTACTTGAATCTGTAGCGGAAGAACGCAGCGTACGACGGGAAGGCGTCACGCACGAAGCTGATCTTTTTACCCTCGTCGAAGCCACGCGCCACGTAGTTGACGGGTACTTCCATCGGAGCGTTGCCGTTCTTCACCAGCTTGCACGCGAGCTCGATGTCCAGATCGAAGCCGCTGCTCTCGAGATTCAAGCCTTCGATGCACTCTGCACGGAACACTTTGAACATGGTGTTCACGTCGGTGATGTTCTGCTGGTAGAGCAAATTGAACGTCTTGGCGAAGCCGACCTGCGCGGTATTCAAGAGGAAGCGCTTGATGACGTTTCCCTCGAAGCGGCGCACCTTCCAGTCGTCCAGGCCGAGACTGCGCGATCCGAGGACGAAGCTCGTACGGCGCTGCAAAATCGGCTCGAGGAGCGCGTCGTAGTCGTCCAGATCGTACTCGAAGTCGGCGTCTTGAATGAGAACGATGGTGCCCGTCACGGCTCGAAGGCCGGTGCGCACCGCGTGGCCTTTTCCGCGCGGCTTGTCCTCGTAGAGTACACGCACACCCGGGCGATTTTCGAAGCCTCGCACGATGTCGCGCGTGCCGTCGGTGCTGTTGCTCTCGACGACGATGATCTCCTTCTCGATCTTCACCTGCTTGGCGATGAGCGCTTCGAGAACGTCCTTCACGTACGCGGCTTCGTTGAAGACCGGAAAGACGATGGAGAGCTTCTCGGCTTGATTGACTTGTGTGTGGCGGCGGAACATCGCGCAGTGCGTTCCGGTGCGGAGCGTGGTCGCGAGTTTTGCCACAGGCGTGTGCTCGACCGCGGCGGCGAGGCGCGACTTGGGCGCGATTCGACCCATGAAATATTGGGCGGTTTGGGTCGTCGGTACTGGAAAATGGCTCGTGAGGACCATGCGGTGGCGCCACATGAGCGAGGTGAGATTGCCCGTGTTGTAGAAGGCGCTCTTCAGGTTGAAAAACGGTGGCCAGTAACGGCGCAGCACGCGCGCCGGCAGAGACTGCGCGTTCGAGTACGTGGCGACGACCCACGCGCGCTGCGGGAGCGCGGCGAGCAGGCGCTCGAGAACCACGTCGGCGCCGCTGCAGGCCTCCAAAAATTCGTGGAGAATGATGAGGCCGACTTGCTCGCCCTTCAGCCGCGCGAGCAGCCAATCGAGGCGCGCTTGCCCGGTGAGGCCGCGAAAGTCTTCGTCGGTCGTCGGCACGATTTGCAATCCCACGCGTTTGGCTGCGGGCGACTCGGCAAACTCGGGGAGCCAGCGCCCCACGAGCAGCGTTCGTTTGGGCGCGTGTCCTTCTACGCGGGTGAATTCCTTTTCGACGTTCTCGACGAGGTGGGCGAAATCCAACACGCAGAGCTCGCGGTCGCGCGCGCTGGAAAACTGCCCTATTTTGTCGATGTCGAAGTAGTTCGCCCCGCCATCGCTCGTGGGATTGACGTAGACCATTCCGCACGTCTTGCAGCGCACGAATCGGACGCCCACCTTATGGAAGAGGTACTCCGAGTTGTCGGCGTGGCAGACCGAGCAGTCGACGAACCGCCCGCGCGCGCGCGAGGCCGCAACGGCCGCGGTCGGCTCGAAGGTGTAGTCCCGGGGGTTATCGAGGGGTCTCGTCGCAGACACAGCGCGTGGAAGCTAGCACATCGTGGAGATTTAGCCGCGTTCCAGGACGGCCGGGTTCGCCACGAGCCACGCGATGGTCTTCTCGACTGCCTGCCGGATGGTGAGCTTCGGCGCCCACCCGAGCGAGCGGATCTTTTTGGTATCCAGAAAAATGAACGGACTGTCGCCGACCCATCCGCGCTCGCCGCCCGTGTAGCTCTTTGCGGGGGTGATGTTGAGGTGGCGCGTGATGACCTCGACCGATTGGTTCACGTTGACGTACTCGTCGGTGCCGAGGTTGTAGACGGCGAACCCGCTCGGCTTCTTCTCCAGGGCGAGGAGCATGGCGTCGATGCAGTCTTGAACGTAGAGGTACGACTTTCGCTGCTCGCCGTTGCCGAGAATGCGGAGCGCGGTGGGGTCTTTCCGAAGCTGCCTGTAAAAGTCGAACACGTGTCCGTGCGTGTACCTCTCGCCGAGAATGGACACGAAACGAAAGACCGCCGCGTCGAAGCCGTAGCCCGCCGCGTACGCCGAGATGAGTCCTTCGCCGGCCAGCTTCGACGCACCGTAGAGCGATGTTTGAACGGGAAAAGGGCAATCTTCCGGCGTGGGAAAGACGTTCGGCTCGCCGTAAATGGAGCCGGTCGACGAGAACGCGATGCGTTTCACGCCGTGCGCGCGCATGGCCTCGAGAACGTTGTGCGTAGCGATGGTGTTCTGTTCGAGGTCTTTTCGCGGATGCTTGAGGCCGTCGCGCACGTCGGCGTTGGCGGCGAAGTGGAAGACGACGTCGCAGCCGCGCATGGCTTCGCGCAGCTTGGTCTCGTCGAGCACGTCGGCTTCGACCAGGGTGTAGCCGGTCTTTCCGAGGTTGTGAGCGACGAAGTCTCGGTGGCCTGTCGAGAAGTTGTCGTACGCCGTCACGGAGTGGCCGGCGGCGAGCAGGCGATCGGCCATCGTGCTGCCGATGAAGCCCGCGCCGCCCGTGATGAGCGCTCTCATGGCCTGCGCTACTTCTTTTTGCCCCGATTGCGCCACGCGGAGTTGAACTCCTCGATGGTCTGCTCGGTGCGCGGATTCCACACCATCTTCCGCAGGATCGGCGGCGTGATGGTGGGCACGTGGCAGCCATTCTCCAGCGCCTCGTTCACGTCCATCATGTGGCGCATCGAACCGACGATGATCTTGGAGGCGAGCCCCTCGCGATCGAGTACGTCGCGCGTCGAACGGATGACCGGCTTTACGTCGTACCCCATGTCGCGAACGCGCCCGGAGAAGATGCTCACGTAAGTGGCTCCGGCGAGGGCGGCGAGATACGCCTGATTCATCGCCATGAGGCAGGTGACGTTCGTCTTGACGCCCTTCTTGGTGAGCTGATGCACGACGCGCAGGCCATGCTCGCTCATGGGGACTTTGATGGTGATGCGCTTGGGATCCCACGCATGGTAGTGCGCGGCCTCTTCCAGCATCTCTTTTTCAGTCTCGGTCGTGAGCTCGACGGACACGTCGCCCCAGCTGACGGCGATGATCTCTTTGATGCGCTCGCCGAGATCGGCATCCGGTGCCTCTTTGGCGATGATGAGCGGGTTGGTGGTGACGCCTGAGAGAACGCCCCATCCGAAGAGCTCCTTGATTTCTTTCGGATCCGAGCTGTCGATGAAAATAGCCATGCTGGGCGGGCTTCTAGCACGCTCGATCCTTCGACGCGAGCAGTAGCGTCGCTACCAGCGATCGCGCCGGAAGACGACCCCCCAACCCTCTACGTTCAAGGGGCCCAGGTTCGTAAATCCGCTGTCCTTTGCCGACAGGTCTCTCGTCATTGGATCGCCATGAGCGCAGTAAATCCATAGGGCGCCAGCGTCCTTGGCTCGCGCGATGAAGTCGGAGCCCGCGGGCAAGTAGACGATACGGTTCGAAAACTCATTGTTCCAGAACAGGGCCGGAAAGTTCCCATAGCTTTCGTTGAAGGCCACCACGGCGCCGCGGCCCAAGGTCTTTTCCCGTTTTTCGCCGATGTCGGTGTTGACGGGCGAGCCGGCTGGGATGTGCATGCCCGGGGAAAATACGCTGGTGGGGGTGACCTCGCGTTTTGGATACGGGGTCTTCGCGAGCAAGACGAGCTCGCTCGGAAGCAGGCACCAGCGGGGCGTGACCCAGAAAAACGTGATGAGCATACCGATGGCGCAGGCGGCGCCCAACCCCTCACGAAAGCGCTCGAAGCCGCGCCGCCCCCCTGCCCAGGCGAGGAGGGCCATCATCATGCCCACCGCGGCGATGTTGTAGCGCGATGCCCAGAGCGCCGGCGTCGTGGCAAGCATCGCGA
>OBEQ010456118.1_pt1 | contig 23178 bp, 23 predicted proteins | sample 1670901 | NCBI WGS metagenome assembly OBEQ01 (sample SAMEA104232315, study PRJEB22302) | groundwater metagenome | biome: forest; feature: aquifer; material: groundwater | place: USA | collected 2011-08-07 | depth 5.4 m
ATACCGACCATGCCGACCTCGATGTCGCGTTCGAAGCGACGTGCGTGCGCACCGGAACGGGTGAAGATCGCAGTGCCGTTGCCGTAGGGATTGCTGTTGACCAGTTGGATAGCTGCATTGAGCGTATTGGCGCGCAGCACGATCAGCACCGGCCCGAAGATTTCCTCTTCGTAAATGGCCATGTCAGCAGTGACATGATCGAACAGCGACGGCCCGAGATAAAAACCCTGTTCCCGGCCGGAAACCTTGAGTCCGCGCCCATCGAGCACAAGCTTCGCGCCCTCGGTGACGCCGCTGTCGATCAACTTCCGCACGCGGTCGCGATGGGCGGCGGTGATCACCGGACCCATGTCGATACCTTCCTGTTCGCCCGACCCGACCTTGATCTTGGCGGCCTTGTCGCGCAGCTTACCGACCAGCGCGTCGCCGGCCGCACCCACGGCCACGACCGTCGAGATGGCCATGCAACGCTCGCCCGCCGAACCGTAGGCCGCGCCGATCAGCGCGTCCGCGGCGAAGTCGAGATCGGCGTCCGGCATCACCACCGCGTGATTCTTCGCCCCGCCCAGGGCCTGCACGCGCTTGCCGTGGCGCGCCGCGGTTTCGTAGATATATTTGGCCACGGGTGTCGAACCGACGAAGGACGCCGCGCGCACGTCGGGATGCATGAGCAGCGCATCCACCGCCTCCTTGTCGCCGGGAATCACGTTGAATACGCCCGCGGGCAGACCGGCCTCGTGAAACAGCTCGGCCATGCGCAGGCTTGCCGAGGGCACCTTCTCGGAAGGTTTCAAGATGAAGCTGTTGCCGCAGGCGATGGAAACCGGGAACATCCACAGCGGCACCATCACTGGAAAGTTGAACGGCGTGATACCGGCGCATACGCCCACCGGCTGCAGCAGCGAATGACAATCGACGCCGCGGCCCACGTCTTCCGCCATCTCGCCCTTGAGCAGATGCGGCACACCCATGGCAAACTCGATCACCTCGATGCCACGCTGCAAGGAGCCGGCGGCATCGTCGCGCGTCTTGCCGTGCTCCTCGCAGGTCAGGTGGACGAGCTCGTCACGATGCTGCTGCATCAACTCGCGAAACCGCATGAGGATGCGCGCACGCCGCAAAGGCGTGGTATCACGCCAGCCGGGAAAGGCCGTGCGTGCCGCCGCCACCGCCAGGTTTACATCCTGCTTGCTGGCCAGCGGCGTGCGCCGGATCACCTGCCCGGTCGCCGGATTGAAAACGTCCGCCGTGCGGATACCCGCGCTCGCCTGCGCCTTGCCGTTGATCCACAGGGATAAGACCGGTTGTGTCATGGTGCACCTCTTCGAAATCAGCCAACAATAATAATCAATACGCGATAGGGCCCGTGCGCCCCGAGCGTCACGGTCTGCTCGATGTCCGCCGTGCGCGAGGGGCCGGAAATGAAGTTTACCGCGCGCGGCAACGCCCCCCGTTCGACGCGCAGCCGGTCCCACGCCTGCTCCATCGTCGCGACGATGCGCCCGGCCTCGACCACGGCGATGTGCGTCTCCGGCAACAGGCTGACCGTGGCCGGCGTCTGCGCGCCGGAGAGCAGCATCAGCGTGCCGGTCTCGGCGATACCGAGAAACGCACCGGTGACGCCGACCAGATCATCGCCGCGCGCGGCGCGCGCTTCGATCTCGATGCCGGCACCCCGCCAGTCGAGCGGCGCCATGGCCGGCCAGCATACTCCCTTCATCGGCAAATCGCGTTCGCGCAGGTAGCGTGCGATCAGGTTCGGAACTTCCGCGACGGTTCCGGCCTGGGCAAGGTCACTAGCAAGCTTGATGGCGCGCTCACTGAATAGCTTTACCAAATCATTTTCCAGCGGCGGTATTGGCCCGCGCTGGTGACGGCGAATCGCCAGGTCGACATCCACGGCCGCGGCCGGACCGCGCGCCTTGCCGATCCGCGCCAGGATATTTTCGCGCGCGCTCATGACGGCCTCCGGGATTGGTACAGATCGCGGAAAGTCCGGCCCGCTGGCGCGGGCATGTCGCGCCCGCTCGTCCAGCCGGTCACGCCGGGCAGATAATGAAACCGTTTCGCGCTTCCTGAAAACACCCGTAACAGACGTGCGGCCAGTCGCGTGCCCAGGGCATAAACCGCCGGGCGTTGCGCCATCCAGGCCCACAATCGGAGCGCGGCGCGTTCCTGCCACGGTCGCAGCTGCCGTTCCACTTGCCGGGTGCGCAGATGGCGCAGCAGGTCGGGGAGCGGAATTTTTACCGGACACACCACCGCGCACTCGCCGCAGAACGTCGAGGCATTCGGCAGATCGAGCGCATTTTCCAACCCCACGAACGACGGCGTCAGCACCGACCCCATCGGGCCCGGATACACCCAGCCATAGGCATGGCCACCAATGTTCTGATACACCGGGCAGTGATTCATGCACGCGCCACAACGAATGCAGCGCAGCATCGGTTGCAGTTCGGTGCCGAGCAATTTACTGCGGCCGTTATCCAACAGAATGATATGAAAGTGCTCCGGCCCGTCCGATTCACCCCTTTCTTTGGTGCCGGTCAGGACCGAAACGTAATTGGTGATGGACTGGCCGGTGGCGGAACGCGGCAGCAGCCGCAGCAGCGTGGAAACGTCCTCGAGCGTCGGCACCACCTTCTCGATGCCGGTGATGGCCACGTGCACGCGCGGGAGCGTGGTGGCAAGCCGGCCGTTGCCCTCGTTGGTGACGATCAGGACCGAGCCGGTCTCGGCGATAATAAAATTCGCGCCGGAAATCCCGAGATCGGCTGACAGGAATCCCGGCCGCAACACCTCGCGCGCTTCGCGACACAGTTCGGCGATCTGCGTGGTGCGCGGTCGCTGATGCTTTTCCTCGAACAGATCGGCAATCTCTTCCTTGCTCTTGTGCACCACCGGGGCGACGATGTGCGACGGCGGTTCGTGCGCGAGTTGCAGAATATATTCGCCGAGATCGGTCTCGAGCACGTCCAGCCCCTGGCTTTCGAGCGCGTCGTTGAGACCGCACTCCTCCGAGACCATGGACTTCGACTTCACCACCTTGTGCAGGCCATGCTGGTGCGCGATCTCCACCACAATGCGGTTCACCTCATCGGCGGTCTCGGCCCAGTGCACAACAGCACCGCGCGCGGTCGCTTCCTGCTCGAAGCGCAGCAGATAACGGTCGAGGTTGCGGATCACCTTATCGCGGATGTCCGTGGCGGCATCGCGGATTTCCTCGAAGTTCGGCAGCTCCGCGATCGCCGCCGCGCGGCCGTCGACGAACTTGGTCTGGAGCTTTTCCAGCGCCTTTTGCAGCTTTTCGTTGCGCAGGTTCTCGCCCGCCTTGCGCTTGAAATGCATCGCGGTTACTTGCATGTGCCATTATCTCCTGCGAGCACTTCGGCGATATGCAGCACGCGCGTATCGAGATCGCCGCGACGGCGCAGGCGGCCCTCGATGTTCATCAGGCAGCCCAGATCACCGGCGACGATGGCGCCGGCGCCGGTCTGGGCGATGTGCTCGCATTTGTTGTCGGCCATGCGCGTGGATATTTCGCCGAACTTGACCGAAAAGGTCCCGCCGAACCCGCAACAGGTCGTGGATTCGCGCATCTCGGTCAGCTTCACGTCCGGCATCCGCGCCAGCAACGCGCGCGGCTGCGCCTGCACACCCATCTCGCGCAGGCCGGAGCAGGAATCGTGGTAGGTCAGCGAACCGGAATAATTGCCGGGAATGTTCTGGAGCTTGGCGACATTGACCAGAAAATCGGTCAGTTCATAGGTGCGGGCAGACAGGCGCTTGATTGATTCGATGACGACCGGGTCGTCCTTGAACAGTGCCGGGTAATGCACGCGTATCATGCCGGCGCAGGAACCGGACGGCAGGACGACGTAATCGCAGCCGTCGAATTCCTGCAGGACTTTCAGCGCCAGCGCTTTCGCGGCCTTCTGGTCGCCCGAGTTGTAACCCGGCTGGCCACAGCAGGTCTGGGCCGGTGGTACTACCACTTCACAACCGGCCGCCTCCAGCAAACGCAACGCCGCAAACCCGATGCTCGGCCGCATCAGGTCCACGAGGCAGGTGACGAACAGGCCAACGCGCATCCGGGTCATTCTACATCGTGTGCCTCGGATTTGTTCAGCACACTCTGCTTCGCATTATGAAAGGCCGCGCGCTGGGAATTAATCGCTACCACCGCTATCGCCGTCAGCGCCACCTCCATCAACTGCATGATCGGCCAAATTATTAGTGGCGTCACCCTGTCTCAGAACTCCATCGTCATAACCACCAGGCCATGTGTCTTTATACCCGGCGGGTCGTGTCTTTATGGTTTCTCTGAGGAAATACAAAACCAAGATCGAGCCCAGTAACGGAATAAACCAGACCGCTAACCCCTGGAATATTTTCTGAGTTTTCTCAGAAAACCGGTCACGGATTATTTCAGCAGTCGCAACAACATTTAATATCAAAAGGAATCCTATGAGAATCCATCCAATAATCATATGTTGTTCCCGGCAAGTCGCATTGGGGACATTAAAGATCTAAACGTCTATAAACCGGACGAAAGATCTTTTTTCAAATCCTCTACGTCTTCCAGCCCCACTGAAATCCGGATCAGGCCGTCACTGATACCGGCATCAAGACGCTGCTCGGGCGTCAGGCGGCCGTGCGTGGTCGTGGCCGGATGGGTGATGGTGGATTTGGTATCGCCCAGATTCGCGGTGATGGAAATGACACGAGTGCTGTCGATCAGCTTCCAGGCCGCGTCCTTGCCGCCGTCTACCTCGAACGACACGATACCACCGAAACCGGACTGCTGCTTCTTGGCCAGTTCGTGCTGCGGGTGGGAAGCCAGTCCCGGATAGTAAACGCGCTTCACGCGCTTCTGTTTTTCAAGCCAGCGGGCAAGTTCGAGCGCATTCGCGCTGTGTGCCTTGACTCTCAAGCTCAGCGTCTCCAGCCCCTTGAGGAACACCCAGGCGTTGAACGGGCTCAGGGAAGGCCCGCAGGTGCGCATAAAGCCATAGACCTTCTCGCCTACGAGTTCCTTGTTGCCAATAACGGCGCCACCGACGCATCGGCCCTGGCCGTCGAGATACTTCGTCGCCGAATGAATCACGATATCGGCACCGAGCTTGAGCGGCTGCTGCAACACCGGCGTACAAAAAACATTGTCCACCACCAGCAGGCAGCCTTTGGCGTGTGCAAGTTTCGCGAGCCGCGCGATATCGGCGATCTCCGTCAACGGGTTGGACGGTGTTTCCAGGAACAGCAGCTTCGTATTCGGCTTGATCGCCTTTTCCCAGGCGCCGTAATCCGTGAGCGACACGTAGCTCGTCTCGATCCCGAACTTGGCCAGATAGTTGTTGAACAGCAGCACCGAGGCTCCGAAGATGTTGCGCGAGGAAACGATGTGATCGCCGCTCTTGAGCAGCGCGAGGCAGGTCGAGAGGATCGCCACCATGCCGGAGGCCGTGGCCACGCATTTCTCGCCGCCTTCCAGCGCCGCCAGACGTTCCTCGAACGCACGCACCGTGGGATTGGTGAAACGCGAGTAGATGTTCCCCGATTCCGCGCCGGAAAACCGCGCCGCCGCCTCCGCCGCGTTCTTGAACACGTAGCTGGAGGTGAGAAAGATCGGCTCGGAATTCTCGCCCTCGTTGGTGCGATGCTGCCCCGCTCGTACTGCGCGCGTGTCAAAACCCCATTGATCGATATCGTCGGACATGCCTGCTGCTCCTTCAATTCAAGGTTACGGCGCAGGCTTGCGGGAACGGCAGACAACAAAAAAGCCGCGAATGCGGCTAGAGCGGGAACTCTCGCTTTAGCGGCATTTGTATCGCGCCCGCAAGCTGAAGCTCAAATCGGCGCCAATCGAGACAAAAGTTATACCACCGACCCTGCCGTGTCAACATGAAAACATAAGCCTGACGAAGAGGTTATATGTGAGCTGACAAGCTAGCGGTGCGTCAATACCGCGAGACCGGTCGAACGAATTATCGGCCCATTCTTACTCAAGGTTTCCCTTCCCCAGATTGCACTTTGAACACAAGGTTTGAAGGTTATTCAGTGTTGTCTCTCCGCCCTTACTCCAAGGCACGACGTGATCGACATGCAATTCAACGCCTACCAATTTGGCCGGGCTTGCGCCGCATTGTTGACATGAGAAGCGGTCACGTTGAAGCACCCTGAATCTCAAACGGAGCGAAGGATCACGTCCAGTTTTCCTTGGTGCTTGCACAGCAGTTTGTTTGATACTCCCTGGCTCGGTCTCTGAAGCGTTTGCATATGCAACGAAACTCTCCAGAGCAGCTATCCAAGATCCGAAACGACGCTTATACGGGCTTTGTGAAAACTCTGAGACCTCATTTTCGAGATCACTTCTTCGGGGCTGCCTGCCAAGGTGCTGCCAAAGATTTAGAATGTTCTCAAATAACCTTTCATCGGAAATTTGGACTTCATTTGACAATTTGAGTCCCGCTCTTTGTAAAGCCTCATTCCAAGACCCAAATCGTCGTATCAGTGTGCTGTAATCGTATATACCCATTTCACCATATTTTTTCTGGGGTACTGTTTGCTGTCCGAGAACCTGCGCCACATTACGTAAGTCACCGAGCAACTCCTCGTCAGTGACAGGGGCACCTGAAACTCGCGATAGTTCAAATTTTTGTTTCGTCATTAGGTATTGTGGTATTACTCGGATAACTTTTTTGATTCGTTTTCAGTTTCGTCATACATGGTTGTGCTTCTCGTCCCTTGAGTCAAGCGGAACCCTGAGAAGGTTTTGCCAACCATCCCGTAGCGCGCGCCGAGTACCGCAGCCCCACCGGGAGCTTTTAAGCGAGCCCGTGTTTGAGCCCGAGGCGCGTTTTATGCGCCCGGCGAGTTGGCGAGCGCCCGGTGGAGCGAGGAACGGAGGGAACAGTCGCGCGCTTCGGGGCGTGTGTAAAAAGACAAATGAATTTGCAAATTGGACAAATGAATTTGCAAATGCGCCTATCACCGTTTCAGATATAGCAAAACAATTGCAATTTTTGTGTCAAAAAACCCGCCCTCAAAACAACTCTCCCTGCCACGACAGCTCCGCAGGATCGACCCGATCCGCCAGAACATCAACGTGGGTTACTGCTGCGGTTTGGATTGAATTCTGAATCGATAACCGTGCCGAGATTTAGGCTGCACTGGAAGACAACGAGCGCCAGTAGGATTGCGACGGCGATATAGATCGCCTTTCCAGCGCCGCGCGTAATACGCCAGCTTCTCTGAAAGATCGTCGGATTCGCCGGCGCACCACAGTGAAGACAACCATTCGCTTTATCACTAATTTCTTTCCCACACTCGTGGCATTTAATCAGCGCCATAGTATCCCCCGGGCCTAACCGTTTACCTTACTGCGCAAGATGGTTCGATAATAGCACCGGTACATATCCGTTCGCCTCTCTATAACTGGACCATCAATCAAGCTTGCCCAGCTCCGAAATCTCCGGAAACAAGAGCGCGACTAGATTATCGAAGCGGTGGTCCATTGTATATTCCGGATTGTCCTCTTTAAGGAGACGTTTGTAGTAGTTCGCCTTCTTCTTCCATTTCCCTGAGACGTCTTCCGATAGTATCTGATCGATCCGATTGAAGAAAAAAACAGCGTTGCGGAATGCTCGAAAAACGCTCTTGTGACCATCATGTATGCAATGGGCGACCTCGATGAGCTTCTTGAAGCGCCAGCCAATTGGTTGGCCGTATTTTGCGCTATAAAGAGCATTGAGTAGATATATCGGCCCATCCCCATCGCTAGGATTTCTGGGAAGAACGATACCGCGTGCTCTAAATTTTGTACGGATGTCTGCCCAGGAAACCTTGTCGTACTCGTCATACGTTCTTTCCGATAGCCAGAAGCTTTCGAACTTTTCCCTAAGGGCTCTGTCTGCATCGCTGGCCTGAATTCCGGCCTGTCTGTCGTAGTCGAAGAAAAATACCCGTTGTCGATCGCGATCAAGCGTCAATTCGGAAAACTGGACCATTCTTTTCTCGATGTGGGAGATCGTCCTTCCATTTACGTAAGTAGGTTTGGCCCATCGGCATTCGAGCGTGAAGACGTCAGTCTCTCTGGAAATTCGAAGCGTTTCTTCGTTAACTAGAAAAACATTGCGATTGTTGTTATAGAACACATCGTCCTGGCTAAGCCTAGTTGCGTCTTCATTGAATGTCTTGAAAATCCATAGAAGCAATCCCTTCTCCCGCAGATAAAATTCCCTTCGTCCGGCGATGATCCGTAGGAAGGTCGTTGAAAGCTGTACTTCAAACGCGATCCGGATGTCGCGGTAAATCGCTTGGACATCTGGTTTTCGCCATAGCCCTAGCTCTCGTCCTCTCCACCTCCCCTCTACGGCAACATCTGAGAACGATGGATCACACCTCAGGCTCTCTGCCACAATCTTCTTCATTTGGATATGGGCAAGACTCTCTTTTGCTCCATTGTATTTCCTGGCATTGATTTCAGCTTCACTTAACGCGCCCTTGGTGCGCGCCGGACAACGGCCATCCTCGATCTCGTGACGAAAGTGAAATAGGCGAACCTCCATGCGAGAGACCAGATGGACCGGAACGTAACAGAGCGGGCAGACGTAAATAGGGTCTCCCCTGTCAATGGCAGTTCTCAATTCCATTCTTAGGGAGATCGCTTTGGAATAGTCTGACCCAATGACATCACGCGCAGATATCAGTGAGCCCGAATTCAGGTCTAAGACTTCATCAATCTCGGGATCGGCGACTGCGAGTGAATGTTGGTTTGATTCCCATTTCATGATACGTCAGCGCTGTAGTTGGAAGCAGAATATTCCGCAAGTATGTACTTGACGCAAATTTCTGATTTATTAGGCAATGATCCTTTCATTGGGGTGGTGCTTTTGAGCCCACAAAAACGATGGGCGCGTTTGGAATTGCACCGCCCATTGAGATTGTCATTCCAGCTAACGGTAATGTCTTTGTGTTAAATGCACCGCCAATTGCTATAAAAGCATCACGGATCAAGGTTTTTTCGGGCGTCGGCGGGTCAGGTATCCAGAGACCAAATATAACTACACCCGAGTATGTGAGACCATTCATTGCGACCTTCCATTTAGCTTTGCCAAATATATTTGCTAATTGGATCGCGAATGCTAACGCCTCTGGATCTCCTGACACGTACTCGATATTAACGGAACCAGGTTTAACCGCGAGAGAACGTTCTAACCCCACAGCGGCATCTGGTGATAAAGTGCGCCAAGCCAATTGGGCTTTTAGCCGTTCCTGCTCCAGCTTTGCATCTGCCGCTTCTTTTTCCAATATTGCAGCGCGTTCATTCGCTTGTGACGCTATCATCCCTTGTGTAGCTAAATCTTGCTTAAGCACTTTATCTCGGATGTTGCCAGACACAACGATCGCGTACGTCGCAGCGACACCGATTAGGAGTGCTGCAACGAGAATCCAATTTGCCCAAAAATATACATCATCAGCAGACATCCCTTTGTTCCTCAAAATTCTTCTTATTCCGGTCACTTTTGTCATTGCCGCTAGCGTCGGTATCCTGATCTGCCGCGTTTGGGGCTTTTTCCCGATCGTCCCTGTGCCGGCTCTAATGCGGGCACATAACGGGGGGCACCGGTATGCGTGAGTAATTCATATGCCTCTCCACGAATCCGGTGCGCGCGCTTTTCTTCGTCGGTCAAGTCGGCAACTAGGTTATAGATCGTTGCAACCAACACAGTCATATATACTGTATGACCGATCCGTTGCTTCACCTCAATAGGTGAAACAACAAGCTCCTTAGCTATCAGCGCGTAATACTGCTTTTCGTCAAGGGGCAGCGCTTCGAGTACAGCCTTTCCAGCGTCTTTGTTCAGCTCACCTACACGTATCCTCGCCAGCTCAAGTTCGGTTGCAATTCGTGTCAGCAATCTTCCATCGACATGCAGCATCTTGGTGCTTTCCAAGTGCTGGCGCATATCGCCATCCCCAGTGAGAAGCCAAACCGGGGATACACCAGTCACCTTCACAATGGCCGCCAATGCATCCAAGCCTGGTTTCGTCTTCCCCGCCGAATATTCGAGCAGAGATGGATATGGGATACCTGATTCCTTTGAAAGACTCCTGAGCGTCCCGCTATAGGCCGCGATCGCCTCAACAACTCTCTCGGTCGCATTGGGGTGTTTTTTGCCCTTCTTGACAGATGCATGTTTTTCCATATATGTTCTATGTTATTCCATATATCACGTGGAAGGAGTCCTAAAGCATGAAAACCGCAGCCGACGTAAAGCAAGACTTTATCCGCCGTGGTGTGACCATTGCAAACTGGGCCAAGGAACGTGGTTATAACTTGCGCACGGTTTACAGCGTGCTCGATGGGTCACTGAAGGGCAACTATGGGATCGCCCACAAAATCGCGGTAGAACTCGGGCTGAAGGAACCTGCCCAGGATCGCGACACGAGCGCTGGTCGCCATCGGCGCGCTAGTTAACCTCATAAGATTTAATGCAGTGCGATCGAATTGAAGCCACCCACTCCAGCCATCGCCAGGGAAGGAGCCAAAGATGGAAACTGACGAATGGTTGGACGTCCCTGAATTCTTAGAGGTTGCAGATATAGATCGGTCTGTCGCCAGCCGCATTCTCAGGGCGGCGCATGAAGACGACAAGCCGTGGCGAGGAACAATCCTCAAAGTGCGAAAGGCACCAGGGCGCGGGCGAGGCGGGTTTAAGTATCAGGTGGCTGCTCGTTCACTGCCTGAAAATCTCTTTCAAGAATACTGCCGCCGGAAGATAGCCGCCGTTCCGTCGCGAGTGGTCGTCGAGAACAATGCCGACGGTAATGTTGTCACCGAATCCACCGATAACCAGTCGCATCCACCCGCAGTCGCTGCTATTCATGACTCCGATGCAAAACGGAAAGAAAAGGCACTCGCGCGATTCAATCAGCTTTCTCCATACAAACAACTACGCGCATGGGCGGTCTTCGATGTCCTCCAGGCATGCGATAAATATATTCAAGCAAACAACCTCGCCCGATGCCGTGGCGAAGAGATTTTCGCCAATGAGTTTTCACGCAGTCGTATTGACGTATCCGACAGAGCGCGAAAATTCGTCAAGGGGCTGAAGGCTCGCACGCTGCGGAATTGGTTCGCTGCTGAGCGTGAACATGGACTCTACGGACTGGCTGATAACCGCGGCGCCCTTAAGGGGAAAAGCAAGCTCGATGCCTGTCCGAAGATTAAGGAGGATATTATCGGCCTGTTGCTTGATAAGACGATCCTTAGACCGGGCCTCGTTTATGACTACGTCAAAGCGAAATATCCCGACATCGCTAAGAACTTTAGCTGCAAGACAGTCGAGCGCTTTATGGTTCGGTGGCGTAAGGAAAACGACCAAGTTTATTCCTGCCTGACGCACCCTGATCGCTGGAAGAGCGAGTACAAGACGGCAATCGGTTCGCAAAGCGAGGCCATCACCGCTCTCAACCAACTGTGGTCCCTAGACGACACTCGCACCGATATTCTCCTCACCGATGGTCGCTATTCTGCGATCTCTTTGGTCGATATCTACTCGCGCCGCAAAAAAATGCTCATCGTTAGGAGCGTAGATGCCATCGAAGTCGGAAGGCTGCTTCGCAGTGCAATGCTCGCGTGGGGAGCGCCGCAGGAAATCCTGATCGACAACGGCAAAGCCTATAGCAATGCACATATTGATGGCGCGCTCAGTAGTTTAGAGATAAAGGTCAATACCTGCAATCCATACGCCAGTGAGGAGAAAGGCATTGTCGAGCGAGGGCAAGGGCCATTCGGCCAAATGCTTGAGCTGTGTCCAGGTTTCATCGGGCACAACGTAGCCGACCGAAAACGAATCGAGGCCAAGCGCTCATTTGCTCAACGATCCAGCGACCCCAACAAAACGTTCGAAGTAAAAATGAGCGCCGCTGAGCTGCAAGAGTTTGCAAATCAATGGTGCGAATATCGCCATCAACACAAATCACATGCTGGACTGCCCATTAATCCAGAAACGGGTAAGAACTTCACGCCATTCGAAATAGCGACGGCATGGCGTGGACAGGTGCGCAAGATAGACGAACGCGCACTCGACATTCTGCTGCTCATGAGGAGTGAAATGCGCAGCGTCACCAAGAAAGGCATCCACATTAACCGGGCCAGATATTGGCATCCCGATCTGGTCCCCCACATCGGAAAACAGGTGATAGTGCGTATCGATCCTGAGGATTTAGGCAAGGCGATTGTGCACAGTGCAAATACGCATATTTTCATCTGCATCGCAGAAAACATTGAACGCAGTGGTTTGTCACTGAAGGAAGTAGCCGCAGTAGCTACCGCCACGCAGAAGAAATTTATAAAAGAGGAAACGGAGCAATATAAGGAGGCCAGAAAGGCGATCCGGCGAGAAGACCCAGTTAAGTACATCATGCAGCACAACAGGGAAGCGGTGGCGAAAATTGCGGCGTTCCCTCATCGACAAATTCCGCACTCCACGCCAGGTATTGAAGCAGCCACGGAGGCAGCGGAAGCCCTGCAGGAAGCGAAGGCCGAGAAAAAGAAAGTTGCGCGCCAACCAGTTAAGGCAGTCGAACCTGATGCGCCAGTTATTTCGTTAACGAGTCTCAAAATGCGCATCTGCCGCATTCTTCACCGCGCCATAACACCGGACGAGGCTTTACGGCTCGAACGGAAATATTCACAAGGAGTGAGCGAAGACCAGGTCGCGGCAATCGCCCGTAACCTCGATACCCTGCAGCTCGTGCCTGAGCCGGATCAGCCGGCGCCGGTCGAAGCGAACGCCAAGGAGAAATAGCATGCGACATCATGCGGCGCGCAACAGACTAGCCACCGGACGCTATCCGCTCAAGCTCAAGGGTGTCTTGGTGGGCCTCGGGATCGCTAAGAAAAAGTGGGCCGCCTGCATATTGCAGACGGGAGGCTACGCGAAGGGCAACCGGCTTTCTCGTTCGGCAGCCGAAGCAATCCTTAATCGCAATATCTGGCCGACCCTCACGCCGCGCGAACATATCGTGGCACAGACGGAAGCCATGCTCCGCGGGCTCGGTATCCCGAAGCCGATTCTCAAAACGATCTGGGAGGAAGACGTGCTCAACGAGCACCGCCACAAACACCCCGCCGGCTGTCATGCGACATCCGGCCGTCGCAAGCCGTCATATGAACTCGATCAGCCGTTGAAGGAGGTAATCATGCTCACCGCCACCGCTCGAAAATCCTTTGCATTATTTCGCGATCCTTTCACCGATGATGTCCAGAATGCCGACGACGTCTTTCTATCAGCCGAATTTCAGTACGTGCGCGAGTCCATGTACGCCACCGCCAAGCATGGCGGCTTCCTGGCCGTGGTCGGCGAATCCGGCGCCGGCAAGACGACATTGCGTCGGGACCTCATCGATCGGATCAACCGCGAACGCCAGAAGATCGTGATCGTTCAGCCCAAAATCGTGGATAAGGGCAGGCTCACGGCCGGGCTCATCTGCGAAGCAATCATCCGCGATCTTTCGCAGCAGAAGCTGCGCCAGACCCTGGAGGGCAAGGCGCGCCAGGTGGAGGAAATCCTGATCGGCTCGTGCCGTGCAGGGAATTCGCATGTCCTCATCATCGAAGAGGCGCAGGACCTGCCCGTCGCGACGCTCAAATACCTCAAGCGCTTCTGGGAGCTGGAGGATGGCTTCAAGAAGCTGCTCGCGATCGTGCTGGTCGGCCAATTGGAACTCAAGGCCAAGCTCGACGAACGCCAGAACTATGCCGCGCGCGAAGTGATCCGGCGCTGTGAGATCGTTGAACTGCCGGCGCTCGACAATCATCTAGAAGAGTACCTGACTATGAAATTCAAGCGCATCGGAAAATCGGCCAAGGATATTTTCGAGAAGGACGCCTTCGACGCGATCCGCGCAAAACTCACGCTGAAGCGTCGCGGCGGTGACGGCACCCTTTCGCTGCTCTATCCGCTGGTCGTGAATAACCTGGTCGTGAAGGCGATCAACGTTGCCGCCGAAATCGGAGCAAAGAAGATCAGCGCGGATTTGATCAACGAGTTGTAATTGTAGTTTTTTGTTAAACAAGGAGGCATCAATGAACGAATACATCAAGGAACGAGTGAAAGAACTGCTTGAGACGGCCGATCTTCTTGAACCCACAGGAAATGGGAGAGAAGCCACACTTAAATCTGATGCGAGAACGCGCCTCATGAATGCCGATAAAGAAATCAGACGCCAGCAGCTCGCCGCGATTCATATCGGCAAGAAGATGCTAGCGCTCGATGATGAAACCTACCGTACGATCGTTCGGACAATCGGTGGCGTGGAATCTGGCAGCGCCGCCGATCTCGATAACCAGGGACGCCGGGCCGTCCTGGACGAGATGCGCCGCCTGGGGTTCGTTGACGGCAAGGTAAAGCGCTCGCACGCAGGCCGGCCGCGCAACATGGATTCCCCGGACCGGGGCGCTCAGTTGGGCAAGATCGAGGCCATGCTGCTTGAGGCGAATCGGCCCTGGGCCTATGCCGATGCGATCGCGCGGCGAATCTGCGGGGTGGAAAAAATAGCCTGGTGCACCTCCGAGCAGTTGCGCAAGGTGATCGCCGCCCTGGTATCGAATGCGAAGCGTGAGGGCCGGCGGACGAAATGAACGCTTGGCCCAGGGGACCGGGTTGGCCACGGTAAGTGGTCGAAACAGCCCTTGGGGGGTGGTTTGGCACTTTATAGAGGCATTTCTGTGGTCGTCTGCCATTCCCCTCAAGGGTGGTCATCGAAGACGGCAAATTGATGTGATGTTCGCGGGGCCGGCCTGCTTGCCGGTAGCGCAAGACTTTTCAGAGGTTGCAAATTCGTTCCGCGATTGAGCGACGCGGAACGCCACTCACCGAGGCTGGATCGCCATAGGTGGTGGGTTAAGAAAGCTGGCGATCCAGGCCAGACGGCAGTTCACATGGTTCTGTCGTCTGGGGGCCGGTCATGTTCTTCGCGTAACGTGACCGGCCTTTTATTTTTCCCGTCCGCCGCCGAGCCGCAAAGCACAAAAAGTATTCTAGCAGTTTACTGTAGCCCTTCCGGCCAAGTGTGCTATGAACGGAGCGCGTGTAAACAATCTCATGTGCGATTTACAAAATATGCCGAGCAAAAAACAACTGGTGAAGCGTTGCCGGGTTATCGAGAACGCCGAGAAACTGGCGCTGGAACGCTATCGGCTGAAATTGCCGTTGAACTTGGACGAGATGTGCCTGGTCAGCGGCTTAAACAAGAATCGCGCTTACAGGTTGGGGATTAAGGGCCCGCGTTTTTATACCAGTGTCCCCAACGGGAAACGCGGAAACCGCATTTATCTGGCGGATGATGTCCGGAAATGGATCGAGTCTCAGAAAAAACTCACAGAATTGCGATACCGCCTGAAAGAGGCGGAGACATCAATTAATTAATTTACTGAGGATAGCCGACGTGTCCAAAACTGAAACTGATACCCGAAAAAATCTCTTATCGCGAATTTTCGAGCCATTTATTCGCAGCGGTGATCCCGCACCGGAAAGAGATAGCGCAGCGCCGGCTACCGATACGACAAACCTCGAAACCGCGATCGAAAAGAGCGTGGCCCGACTCAATGAGCTTCATGCTACATGGAGGAAGCTTGGTGGATTACGCGCGAAGGAAATTAGCAAGAAGGAATCGATCGAACAGGAATTGAAGGACCTCGACGCGCAACGCATCGAGGCCCTAACCGCCCACCGCATCTCGGGCAATGAATCTGACCTGAAGAGCGCCGACGGGCTGTATGGGCAGATTGAAAAACGGAAGCGGGAAGTCGCAGATATTTCAGGCGTCGCCAAAGCCATCGAACAAAAGATCGCCGCCCTCAAGGAGCCAATCGAGACGGCGGATCGCGGTTACCGAATCAACTTGGGGAAGTTCCTCGATACTCAAATGGACCGCCTGGTTGCGCAATACAACGCTATCACGCCTGAGTTCGTTCGAATCGTCACGGATATCGATGCGCTTTACAAGATGATGATCGAATACGGCTGCGGCAACAGCAACGGGTGGTGGCGTGATGCGCATGTGCCGACAATCAAGCCCCGTGACGGCTATATCTATCCACCTATCATGGACACGACAAGCCGCGAGTTCGACACCGTCTCGCGCCGCCGTGCGCTGGAGTTAATCGATTCCTTCAAGGAAGGCGGATACATGTCACGGTTCGATAAATAGGCGGAGCGTTTTAGAGGAAGCACACCGATTATCTAACGAGGCCAATTATGCACATACCAGAGACTTATAAAAATCGCCTTACCGCGCGGCCCCATATTCTCATTTCCCCCGGAGAGGACCGCCGCGATAAGGTCAAAACGATGCTCGATGATTTTTTTGCCGGCAAGGCGGATACGGCATCGTTCCGCGAGTGCTATGTCCGGATCACAGGCGACAAAAATGTCACTGGCCGGTTGAGCGACTGCAATCAATTCCTCATGCGCGAGTCACTGAGCGACGCCAATTTGAGCAATACACTGGGCGATACCATCAACCGAAGCATGGTCGCCGATTATCGCAACGAAAATCAATACGACGTGTGGCGCGCGATTGCCACCGTCGATCGCTTTGACGATTTCCGTACTGTGCGCCGCACCAGGCTCGGCGGTTATGGCGATTTGGAAAATGTGGCGAAGGGCCAGGCTTATCCGGCGTTGATCTCGCCTTCAGATGAAGAGGTGACCTACGCCCCGGCCAAACGTGGCGGCACCGAATCGATCACGCTTGAGAATATCAAAAACGATGACGTGGGCGTGATTCGGGCAGTTCCCAAGAAGCTCTCCAAGACCGCGAAGCGCACCCTGGCCAAGTTCGTGCTCGACTTCATCCGCACGAATCCGGTCATCTACGACGGCGTGGCGCTGTTTCATGCCACGCACGGCAACCTCGGCAGCGCGGCCCTGAGCGCGGCGGGGGTAGCCGCGGGGCGCATAGCCATGCGCAAGCAAACAGAACCCGGCAGCAATGACCAGTTGCCAATCTCGCCCCGCACCCTTCTCGTCCCATTCGATCAGGAAGAAACGGGGGTCAATGTTTTCCGGCGCAACACGAACAACGACAAAACCTTTGTTCAAAATCTGAGTCTCGATGTGCTGGCCGTGTGGTACTGGACGGACGTGAATGACTGGGCTCTCGTGGCCGATCCGAACGATGTCGCCAGCATTGAGGTCGGCTTTCTGGATGGTAATCAAGAGCCGGAACTCCTTGTGCAGGACAAACCGAACAGCGGCTCCATGTTCAGCCACGATAAGTTGACTTGGAAAATCCGCCATATCTATGGTGGTGCCGTGAAAGATTTTCGGGGGCTTTACAAGTCCATCGTTGCTTAATCGCTTCCCATGCCCACCGCCAGGGACTTTTTTCGAATTTGGGGATCGCTAATTGGGCCGTACCGTGGATCACGTGCTGGAGAAACAAAAAAGATTCGCATAATTGAATCCGACATCGCGCAGGAGAAACACGACATGAATATGCCTTGTACAGTCAGATTTATCGAGGCCGAACCCGATCACATCGATAGCAAGCCGGCCGCCGATTCTGCGCAGCCCATCAATGGCGTTACGCGCGCAGAGCTGGCAGAGACAGCGCGCATGATCGAGGCGCGCGCGGGCGCACGCTCGAAGATTGCAATATCTGGATTGCCGGATTTCGCCAAGACCCGCCTGCGCCAGCAGTTCGATGGTTTGGAGCGCTTCGCCGAGGCCGACGTGGAGGCCGCGATTGAGGGCGAACGCGACTATCTCTACCGCCTATATCAAACCGCAGTCATCTGAGGAGCGCGCAATGGTATTAAATGTCAGCTCCCCAATCCGAACCTTTCAATACACGGTCAAGGGTGACCCCGAACCGGAATCACCGACGCGTTTCACCCTACGCACGCTTACCTCGGAGGAGTATTCCGAGGTCACGGCGAACTCGCCGCTCACGAGTGAACAGATTGCTCAAATAGACGAGGTTTCCAAGGCGGCGCGCTATGAGGGCCGCAAACTGACCGCGGAGGAGCAAACGCGCATTGATGAGATTACGCAAAACGATTTGAAATATCCGCTTCGGGCCATGAAGCAGATGGCGCTGGTGGTGCGCTATGGCATGTTAAAGATCGAAAACCTGCAAGACCTCGACGGCAATCCGGTCGAGATGAGCGGCGCGGAGTTCGCCGGCCGCGCAGATCCCGGTGTGATGTGCGAACTAGGGTTGGAGATTCTGCGGATCACGCGGCTGCCGGAAGGTGCAGCAAAAAACTCTTGAGCGCTTCACCGAGGCTGACGTGGTGGTCATGATCAAGGGTGAACGCGACTATTTCTACCGCCCATATCAAACCGTAGTTATTTGAGGAGTCCACAATGGTTCAAAAAGTCGAAACTCCCGGTCGTACCGTCGAATACATACTCAAGGACGATCGCAAGTCGGACGCGCAGACCCACTTCATTCTGCGCCCGCTCACCTGGGAGGAGCATTCCGAGATCTTGGAGGAATCGCCATTCACGCCCCAGCAGGCAATCGAAATCTCCGCCGTCACTGAAACCTCCCGTTCCGAGAAACGCGAGCTGACGGCGGAAGAAGTCGCGCGTGTGAACGAGATCATGCCGAACAACTTGGCCTACCTGCGCCGGCTCACGAAACAGATGGCGCTCGCAGTGCGCTATGGCGTGACGAAGATCGAGAACCTGCAGGACTTCGACGGCAATCCGGTCAAGATGGGTGGCGCGGAATTCGCGCGCCACGGCTCTCCCGAGGCTATCCGCGAGCTGGGGGATGAGATCATGCGAATCTCGCGGTTGCCGGAGGGCGCCGCAAAAAACTGATGCGCGCCGCCCGTGCGCGGGCGGCGGGAAGCAACTGCAGCCAATGTCCCTATGCGTCCGCCTATCCGGCGCAGTGCGTGGCCGAGGTACCGCAGCAATGGCGTGATGACACGCCGGACACGGAAGGCCGCGAATGCCCGATATGGCTGGCGCGGCAATTTGAATTCTATTTTGAGGCTTGGCGCTGGCGTGAAAAAGGTTTTCTGCCCGCGCCAGGATCATGGACGGCGCAGCCGTATCACGTGATCGAAGCGTTGACCATTATCGACGCCGCCGTAGCTCAGATTGAACGCGAGCGCGCGGCGGCGATGAGAGAGGAGCAGAATAAATGGCGGTCGGACTAGGCAGTGGCGGCGAAATGCGGGTAACGATCCGCGTGAAGGACGATGGCACCGCCGTCATCGAGAAGTTCGGCGAATCCTCTGAGAAGAACGCCGATAAGGCCAGCGCCGCGTGGGAAAAAACCGGCAAGGCGCTAGGCGTCGCTGCCGCGGCGGCGATTACGACAGCGGCCTTGATGGTCAAATCGGCAATCGATATGGCCGATGCCACCCTTAAGGTCGCCGAAAAGATCGGCGACACCACCGAAGCACTTTCGGCACTGCAATACACCGCGCGCGCCGCCAACGTCCCCACCGAATCGCTCAATGCCTCGCTGCTGCTCATGGCTCGCAATCTTTCCGATGCGGCTCAGGGCACCGGCGAGGCGCGTTTCGCCATCAAGGATCTCGGGCTCGATGCGCAGGCGCTCGCCAACATGAAGCCGAGCGAGGCCGTAGCCGAGATCGCCCAGGCGATGGAGGATGTTTCCAAGCAGGGTGATCGCGTACGCATCGCGATGGATATTTTTGGCCGTAGCGGCGCGGATATGGTCAATGTCATGCGCGGCGGTAAAGTCGCGCTTGCCGCCTCAGCCGAAGAAGCGCAGCGCTTCGGCAGAGTCATTACGGATGATACCGCCAGAGCCTCCAGGCAACTGAAAAACGAAGTCCAGGCCCTTCAAGAAAGGCTGGGTGGCCTCGGCCTGGAAATGGCCAGGTACACGACACCGGCCTTGATTAAGATGGCCGAGGCGATGACCACCTTCGCCAATAAGGATCATGCCGTCTTTATCCAGGGGCTCTCCACGGCGATGAAAAGTGTTGCGCATGTCGCCATCGGACTGGCGGCGGCGATGGAAGATATCGGGCTGAAGATCGGTGCGGTCTCCGCCGCCGGCGTGGCCGTTGCGAAGTTCAATTTCGCCGAAGCGAAAAATATCATGCAACTGCATGAACAGGATTCGGCCGAGATCAATAAGCGCATGCTCGAATCTCAGGCCAAGCTCTGGCAGGAACTGCCAGCGATCGCCGCAAAGGCGAATGCAGACGCCGCCAATGCCTCGACCGGTGGTACGGGCACCACACGCAATTCGCGCCAGGAAGAGGAAGACGCAAAAAAGTTCGCCCAGGAGCGTGTGCAGTCGGCCAAGGAGATTCTCGATATCCATCGCGCCACGCTGAGCGAACAGACCCGCCTGGCGGAGGAATATGTGCAGAATTATCTGACGCTGAATCGGGCGCGCGCCAACGGCGTTATTCAAACCGATCAGGAACTGGACGAACGCCGTCGAGAGATCGCGGAAAAGTACGAGCTGGACATCACTGAAAAAGAACGGCAAGCGACCGAACAGCATGCCGCCCAGTTGGCCGCCCGCGTCGAAACGATTCGCCAGTCATTACAGACTGAAGAAGAACTGGCCGCAGAAAAATATGTCGCCGATTGGGAGGCGCTCAATGAGGCGCTAGGAGGAAAAGCCGAACTTGAGGCGCAATATCGGGAAATGAGCGCGGAATTGGCCCAACAGTACGAGAACAAATTAACCGACATCAAAGAAAAGGCCGAGAAAAAAAGGCTCGGCGTACAGCAGGTATATGATAAATGGAACTGGGAATCGGCGGGATTTTTTGCCAGCAAGATGGCCGTGCTGATGCAGACGAAGTCGGAAGCCCTTTTCAAAATTGGCAAGGCCGGCGCGATCGCGGAAACCATTGTCAACACACGTAAGGCGGCGATGGGCGCGTATTCCTCGCTGGCTTCAATCCCTTATGTCGGACCGTTCCTTGCCGCCGCCGCCGCGGCCGCCGCCATTGCCGCCGGCATGGCGCAAGTCCAGGCCATTAACTCGCAGCAAATCGGCGGAGGCACCGGCGCGGTTGGCACCTTCTCCGCTAATCCGAATACGGGCTTGCCCGAGTCTGGCGGAGCGAACACGCCCGCGCCGCTCTTGTCGCCGCAACAACAATCACCGACGACGACCGTGCAGATCAATATCCAGGGCAACGTTCTCGGCAACGAGGAATTCGTGCGCGAGACGCTGATCCCCGCCCTGCGCGCGGAAATCAACGGCCGCGATGTCGTGTTCATCAATTCGAATTCGCGCCAGGCGCAGGAACTCGTGGCATGAACGGCCTGATGACCGACCGTCCTATTCCCATCGGTCCCTGCGTAGATTGCTTGCTTGATATCAAGAAAAACGGGCCGAAGCGTCATCCGCTCGGGCTCGAATATTTTTACTGCCCGCATCATCAGGTCGGTGGCTCGTGGCAGATTAGCTTCTGGATTATTTTCACCCCAACGGCTGAGTGTGAGTATCTGCAATCAGTCGAGATAGCGGCACAAGAGCTAAGCCGCCGTGCAGCACTTGAGTCTTCGACGAAACAATCTTGAACCAATACGCACTTGAATGAATAGTGGGCCGAACCCCGGATCCAAAGGACCGGAACTACTTCTCGATCTGGTGTATCAGTCTGCGGACCTGTTGCAGAAGATGGCCGGTCTTCCTCCAAGAGCTGCTCAGGATATCGCCGTTGCCATCGCCACGCGAATGGCAGAAAAATGGGGAGGGGATGCAATCTACATCCCCAAGGGGACTTGGAACGGCCGCGCGGCGCTGTGCTTTAAGCTGGAGGAACGCGACTGGAAAATCTACCGTGAGTACAACGGAACGAACCGTGAAGAGGTCTGCGCCAGGCACGGCATCTCAACGTCGCGCCTCTATCAGGTCATCGCCGCGATTCACAAGCGCCGTTCGATGCAGCCGTCGCCCATCTCTAAAAACGCTGTTATCGACGGGTGATTTCTGAAAAAGGTTTTCATAAATCGAGGGTCAAAAGGTCACAATTCATAGGTCACAATTCGATGTCACGCCTGTTTAGCTTCTCCGCGACCTTTATGCGCGACTTTCCTTTTCCCGTCAAACAGTTGAGCATGTTTTCGCGCCGCGTGGCTGCGTCGTTAGGCATTACAGCCAGGTGGTGTTTTGATTAAATTCATCTGTCCAATGGTGACCTTCGCCTTCAACGGCGTTTCTCCGATAAGATATTGAAACGCTTGGCATCCCACGATATCCAGCTTTGTCTCGGAATATGTCACCTACGTGCAAGACTAAGTGTCGTCTCACAGCGTGCTTTCTTTGGTTTCTTTCTTTGCACGAGCAAAGAAAGAAACCCGCCCGCGGTGCGGGGAACCGCAATTAGGTTTTGAGATCGCGCGCAAGACGCGCGATACCATTTAAGACCTGGATCCCCGCCTTCGCGGGGATGACAGAAAAAATAAAAACCGCCGATGGCGGTTTTTATTTAACGAGGCTAATGTCGCTCAGCGAGCTTAGAGGGAGGTAAATCGATGATAACTCCAGGCGCGCAATGTTTTTCTTGCTTTTTATCGGGTATCGGGGGTCCACCGGCTTCGGTGCACTCTCTTACGACCACGCCGCGGCCCTCAGCGTTGATACTCACAGCAGTCGTGGTGCACCCACACAGGAACGCTAATATGCCCGTTATCACAAATAATTCTCTACCACGCATATTATGCCCCTAGCAGTTCCACCCTGGCTTTTTCGCGAGCTGAGAATGAATTACCTTGGGAAGCTCAACACTTCCGCGGTAACGAGATCGTTACCGCCCCCCTGCCCACCGGTGCTGCGGCTGGTCTTGGCGGAATCGTTGCGATGACGCTCGATGCGGTCGAGGTAGTCGCGGGTCACGTCGCCGGTGATGTACTCGCCGTTGAAGCAGGAACAATCGAAGCGCTGGATCTTGGGATTGCCCTCGCGCGCGGCTTCGATCAGGTCGTCGAGGTCCTGGTAGATAAGCTTGTCGGCGCCGATGACCGCCGCAATCTCGTCTTCGGTGCGGCCGTTGCCGATCAACTCATCGCGCGACGGCATGTCGATGCCATACACGTTGGGGAAGCGCACCGGCGGCGCGGCCGAGGCGAAATACACCTTGCGCGCGCCGGCGTCGCGCGCCATCTGGATGATCTGCTTGCTGGTCGTGCCGCGCACGATGGA
>OBEQ010109690.1_pt1 | contig 23172 bp, 27 predicted proteins | sample 1670901 | NCBI WGS metagenome assembly OBEQ01 (sample SAMEA104232315, study PRJEB22302) | groundwater metagenome | biome: forest; feature: aquifer; material: groundwater | place: USA | collected 2011-08-07 | depth 5.4 m
CGGCCGCGATGCTGTCCGGCAGGGTGTTGAAGTTCGCCTGGTACATGGCGAAGCGGGACGTGAGGTTGAGGCTCACGGCCGTGGTGTCCGATGGCTTGACGAAGAAGGAGGCGGTGGAACCGGAGTGGATCACCGAGTCCTTGGTGTCCAGGGTCTTGGCGTTGATGATCCAGTTGCGCAGGGGCTTGAGGGTCAGGGTGCGCAGCACCGTAACCGCGTCGCTACCCGAGACGGAGGCGGTATCGCGCACGGAGTCCGGCGGCGAGGCGCTGGAGACCGCCAACAGGATCAGCTTGCTCAGGTTTATCGTGGCGGACTTGCTCAGCACCCCAACCTTGCCCAACAGGATGGTGGAGTTGACCGTGCCCGGGGACTGAAGGCCCGCCCCGTCGTCCAGCGTCGTTCCCGAAGGGCTTTGTCCGCAATGGATCAAGAACACGGGGACGGCCAAGGCGAGGAAGGTCCTGATCATGCCGGGCATACTGATTCGCATTCGGTGGATTCTCCTGATGCTTTACCATTATGACGGGTGGCGAATGGGGAGGGAAATCAAAAGCGGATAAAAAGAGAAAGCGGCCTTGCGGCCGCCCTGTCCTAAGCGCCCGTCGGCGCCTCTAGGAACCTGAGGTCTATTGGGGGATTAGAGGACCGTGCCGGGGAGCGAGCCGTTCAGGATGACCTTACCGATTTTGCCCAGGGTCACGGTCAGCTTGCCGGTGCCGGTGGTGGGGCCGACCCAGTTCAAGGTCACGGACTGGGTGTCGTCGTTGCCGGCGGCCACGTTGAAGGAGGTGGTTCCCGTGTACAGGATGCCGGAGTAGGTGTGCAGGTCGCCGTAGGCTTCCAGGGTCACGGTATGGGCCCCGACCAGGATGTAGTCGAAGTACACGCTCACGTTCTGGCCGGCGGAGAAGTAGCCCGAGGCCAGGATGGAGTCGCTCTTGATGACGCCGTCGATTTTCAGGACCATGCGCTTCAGGTTCAGCTTGTCCTTGCCGGTGCCCGACAGGGAGGAGGAGATGCTGTCCGGCAGGCTGTTGAAGTTGGCCTGGTACATGGAGTATTTTGAGGCCAGGTTGAGGCTGACGGCGGTGGTATCGGCGGGCTTCACGAAAAAGGAGGCGGTGGCGCCGGAGTGGATGATCGAATCCTTGGAGTCCAGGGTCTTGGCGTTGATGACCCAGTTGCGCAAGGGCTTGAGGGTAAGCGTACGCAATACCGTGACGGCGGCGTTACCGCTCACGGTGGCGGTGTCGCGGACCGTGTCGGCGGGGGTGGCGGATGAAATCGCGGTCAGGATGAGCTTCTGGAGGTTGATGGTCGAAGTCTTGCTCAAGGCGCCCACTTTTCCCAACAGGATGGTGGACCGGACCGCGCCGTCGGCTTCCTTGGCGGAAACCGTTTCCTTATCGAGGGCGCCCATGGGGTTCTGGCCGCAGTTGGCGAAGAAGACCGGGGCGACGAGCGCCAAGACGGTCTTGATGGCGTTGAGTTTCTTGGTGTTGTTCAGCTTGATGTTCATGTTGTTGCTCATACCATGCTCCCTTGTTCCTTTCCTTATATCGAAGGGGGCGCCGAAAACCTTGATGGAATAGTTGAAGTGGATCTTGAAGATGTGCGCGAAGTCACACCGTTGGGCATTTTGGGGCGGCCCGCTTCATTCGAGATGGAAGATGCGGAATCCCGGCCGGGTCTCCGGATCCTTGGCGGGCAGCTTGACTTCCACGGCGAGAATCTTTTCATCGCGGCTCAATGCCGGCCACGCTCCCCGCTGCGAAGGCGCATCCGGAAAGGATAACGTGGCAATCAGGGCATTGGCCCGGTAGTCAAGTTGCTGTATCACCGCTACTTCGGATATGGAAGCGTTATTGCAGAAATAATGGTCGCCAACCATCCCATCTATCCCGTTGAACGTCCCTCCGAACCCGCCTGGATCGAATGGCCCCGTCTTTTCCCGGTCAATGAGTTGAATACGAAAAAGGTCTTGGCCTTGGCCGGATCCCGGCTCTCGGAGAGCCAGAACATCCCGCCGTTTTCGGCGAAGCCGAATGCGTATCCGTAAAGACGCGGCCTGGCGATCCCGGTCGGGCGGGCAGCGAATACGGTTTTGCCCTCGTCGCTGATTTCCGCATGCGAGACCGGATGGATCGCGGCAACCTGCTTGAGCGGATTCGCGGAGAGATCCATCACCAGGGCGGAATCCGTCCCGTCGCTTTGGATCAGCATGCGCTTGTCGTCGAGGCTGAAGGAGATCCTTCCTCCGCTTACGGGCCAGGTCATTTTCCGGAGCACCGCGCCGGTATGGGTATCGAAGACCTGCAGGGTGGATCCGCGCCCTTTCCCGCCGCGCCCTGGATGTCCACGCGCAGTACGCCCAGGGAGATCAACGCCGCGTACTTCGCGTCGCCGCCCCTTCTTCCGCCACCGTCACCTTTCCGCCGTCCGCCCCGCCGACGGAATTGGCGAACGCCTTCTTCATCAGCTTCAACCGGAACTGGGTCACTCCGCCTGACCCGGAAGCCTCGGCGCGCGCGCCGTCGAAGAATCCTGACTTCTTGGCGAGGATGACGGCGCGGCCCTTGGGGAACTTCGCGTCCGCAAGCACGAAAATGCCGTTACTGTCCGTGGTGGCCGTTCGCGTTCCGGCCGAGACCGATGCGCCGGAAAGCGACGTTCCTGCCTCATCCATGATGCGTCCGTACAAGGATCCGGTTTCCATTTCCCCCGCGGGAGGATTCACATTCGCCGTTCCCGGATCCGTGGGCGACTTGTCCTTAGAGCAGCTTCCAAGCAGGATCATTCCGAGAGCGAGGGTCAGCGAAGCAGCGGCGTGTTTTAAAACGGTCGGGCGCATAGGGTCCTGTACGGGTTCCCGAATGGACGCATCAAAATTAGGTACCTACGGGTTGATCAGGAAAGCTTCCCACATCGTCTAAGCTCAAAGAATCATGGCTTCGGAAGCGGTAAGGAGCTACTGCTTGGGAATGGACGCGATCATCTTCTTGGCCCACTTGTTCTTGGGCTCCACTTCCAGCACCTTGGTGAAGTAGGATTTGCCGATGACGTAATCCTTGTCTTCCACGCAGAGCTGGCCCATGCTGGCCCATAGGCGCACGTTGATCTTGTCCCCGTTATAGCCTTCCGACAAAAGCCCCGCCTCATAGGCGTCGCGCGCGGGCTGCTTCAGGTTCAGATCGTTGAACTTATCGGCCACCTCCAGGCACACCTGGGCGGGATTGGGTTTGAAGAGGCAGAAGTCCTGATCCTTGCCTTTGGCGATGCGCATGAAGTCGGGCTTGGCCACTCCGGGAAAGCGGCCCTTGTAGTCATCGAAGGCGTGTTCATAGAACACGAGATTGGATTCGACGGAATCGTTGTGCTGGTTGACCTGATGGAGCGAATCCAGGTTGAGGCTGACGGTGGATTTGTGCGTCTCGGTCTTGGTGCCCGCGCAGGCGCACAGGAAGCACAGGATGGAAAAGACGCCGGCCGCGAGCGGCAAGGAACCGATGGATGCAAGCGCCGCAATGCCTGGGAAAGCTGGAAAGGATTTCGGGGAACTACGGGTCATGGAAAATCCGGGATGAGGGGTAGCCCACAAGATACTGGAAAAGGTGCAAAAAGATCGCCCGTTCCCGCCCCATGTTTCCGGGGGAAATAGGACCGTTCCGGGGGCGAAACCGCCTGGTTACGGGGGCGTTGCGGGGATATTGATGCGCCGGAAATCTTTACAGCGGAAGCGGCGCAACCCGGAGCTTCCGGAAAAACCACAAAAGCCCCGGGCAGGCCGGGATCAACTGTTGCGTTTGAACCATCCAAGACTGATTGCCAGGATGCGTTCCACGGCACTCATCGCCAGCAACAAGGCCACGAAGAAAGCCTGCGCGGGCCAGAAAACATAGGCATAGGCGAGCGCGGCGGACAGCCAAACTCCCGTGCAGGAAGGGCAATAGACCAGCAGGCCCGTGGCCCCCAGGAATCCCGTCTTCTTGGGCTCCTCGACCAGTTTGCCGTCCTGTTCCACCTCGTCCACGAAAGGTGCGCGCAGGGGTTTGGTCACCACCTCGTTGGAAAGGATGTTGGAAGCGCGATAGGCGGCCAGGCCCAGCACGGTGAACTCGAAAAAACCCAAGGAGCGCAGGCGCGCCAGCTCATGCCCGAAACGGAACAGCAACACGGCATTGATCACCATGAATAGGGCCATATCCAAAGTGAGCCATGGGAAGATTTTCTTATTGCCCATGGACCGGCCGTTTCCCAATGAAAATCCCGCCTGTTTCTTCCATCGGCCCCCCTACCGGATACCCTGAGACCGCTGCGAGCGATTCATCGCCTTCCCTGGAAACTAAAATCCTGCCGGGCCCCTATTGGATATTTTCCCGGCCGGAAAAATCCCCTTGACGAACGTCCCCGCAGGGTGTACTTTACCAATAGGTTAATTAACCATATGGTTTATCATCATACCCCATCCCCCGATCGCCTCAGCGCCACCTTCGCGGCCCTGGCGGACCCCACCCGGCGGGCCATCCTGGCCTCCCTGATTGCGGGCGAAGCCACCGTGCAGAAGCTCGCCAGGCCTTACGACATGAGCATGCCGGCCATTTCCAAGCATCTCAAGGTGCTGGAACGCGCCGGCCTCATCGCCCGTAGCCGCGAGGCCCAATGGCGGCCATGCCGCCTGGAAGCCGCGCCGTTGAAGGAGGTCGCGGACTGGGCCGAAGCCTACCGCCGCTTCTGGGACGAGAGCTTCGATCGCCTGGACGCCTATCTCAAGGAAATGCAGAAGAAGGAGAAGAAGCATGCCCGGAAAAAATGAGACCGTAACCCAAGTGGTCGGCGAACGCGAATTCGTCACCACCCGCATCCTCAACGCCCCTCGCCGGCTCGTATTCCAGGCCTGGACCGATCCCAGGCACGTGGCGCAATGGTGGGGCCCCAACGGCTTCACGAGCACCATCCAGACCATGGACGTGCGCCCCGGCGGCGAATGGAACCTGATCATGCACGGCCCGGACGGCACGGACTACAAGAATAAAAGCGTGTTCGTGGAAGTTAAGGATCCCGAACGCCTGGTATATGATCACCAGGCTCCGCGCTTCCGCTCCACCGTTACTTTCGAGGATCTGGACGGCCGAACCAGAGTCACCATGACTTTGGCGTTCGAAACCGCCGCCGAACTCAAGCAGGTCATCAAGGCCTTCGCCGCGGACGAGGGCGCCAAGCAGACCTTGGGCCGCATGGACGAATACACTCGCCGCATGTTCTGGATCGGCAAGTCCGGCGAGGATTCCGAGCTGTTCATCTCCCGCGTCTTCGACGCGCCCCGCGCCCTCGTCTACGAGGCCTGGAGCAAGCCCGAGCTTTTCCAACGTTGGTTCGCGCCCGCGGGCATGACCATGCCGGGCTTTTACATGGACTTCATCAAGGGTGGCGCCATATCCATGACCATGGCCCTGCCGGACGGGACAAAGTTTCCAGGAGATGGCGCATACGACGACATCGTGCCCCTGGAAAAAATCGCCTGGACCTCCCACCTGCGCTTCCAGACTCCGCCCATGGTGGTCCCGACCATCGTGCGCTTCGCGGACGTGGAGGGTGCGGCCGGGAAGACCCAGCTGACCGTGCACCAATGGTATATCAGAACCGCAAACCCGGAAGGCGCGGAACAGGGTTGGTCCTCCACTTTGGAAAACCTGGCCGCCATGGTGGCCAGGCTTAAAGGTTGAACTGGCGGTGGGTCCATGCAATCTTCCCATAGGCCCACGGACCACCCCGGCGCGCATTTGGATCTAGGCTTCCGCGCCCCATACATTTAATTTCAATCCGAACACGGGATCATAAAAAGGAGCTTCCATGAGCACTCTGACCCAATCCAAATCCGCATCCCGGACCCAAGCGGGGGGAGGCATTGCGTCCTTCCTGGGACCCCGTTCGGAAGGCGCCTTCGCCGCCCTGCGCATCGTGGCCGGACTCGCATTCGGTTTTCACGGCCTGCAGATCCTGTTCGGCGTCATGCTGCCTCCGGAGATGGTGCCGAAGGCGATGACCCAAGCCTGGTTCGGCGGCATCATCGAACTGGTCACCGGCATCGCCATTGCGGCGGGGGCCTTCACATCGTGGGTGGCCTTCCTGGCCAGCGGCACCATGGCGGTCGCCTACATGCAATTCCATTGGCAATTCGCATTCAACAGCAAATTCTTTCCGGCGGCCAACCAAGGCGAAATGTCCCTGATTTACTGTTTCCTGTTCCTGTACATGGCCTGCCGCGGCGGAGGTATCTTCAGCATCGACGCCATCCGCAACCCGCTGCAAACCCGCAACTGAAGCCGAGAAATCCGCTATGACATCCACCGAACCGATCCTCGTCATCACCCGCGTATTCAACGCTCCCAGGACTCTCGTATGGAAGGCCCATGCGGAAGCTGAACATCTTGGGCAATGGTGGGGGCCCAAAGGCTTCGGTATGCAGGTGCTCAGCCTGGAGTTCCGTCCGGGGGGGAATTTCCATTATTGCATGACCACGCCGGACGGCACCGACATGTGGGGGCTGTTCACGTACCAGGAGATCAAAGCCCCGGAACGTCTGGTCTTCGTCAATTCCTTCGCGGACGCCGCGGGAAAGAAAATCCGCAACCCCTGGGACGCCTCTTTCCCGCTGGAAATCCGCAACGCCATAACGCTGACGGAAGCGGCGGGAAAGACGACTCTCGAGTTGCGCGCCCAACCCTTAGGCGCCTCGGCTGCGGAGAACGCGGTTTTCGCGGGCATGTTCCCGAGCATGCAGGGAGGCTACGGGGGCACGCTGGACAAACTTGCGGATGTGCTGGAGAAGCTGCGGGCTTGATCACCTGAGCCACAGCGCATCCGGCCAACGTCGGCCGACCCCACCCCCCGGCCACGGAACGGATCCCTTCGGCGAAGCGGATCTTCGCCCTTCAGGCGGAAGCGGTTCCCGGGGCGGGCCCGCCCATCAGGGCCTCCACTACGTCCAATCCCGCCAGTGGTCCGAAGGCCATGGACAATGCGACGGTCCGATTGAGTTCGACCACCGGCGAGGGCGCGGTGCCGGCCAAGGCATCGTACAGCGCCGCGATCTTGATCCAATCGGTTTCCGCGGCGGTGCGCGCCCGCGCATGGCAGGCCGCGATGGAAGCCTGCAAGGCGTAGGTTCCCAACGGACCGCCCAACTCCAACGCCCGTTCCAGCGCGGCCAATCCGCGGCGCACCAGCAGGGGATCCCAACGCGAACGATCCTGCTCCAATATCAGCACCGGCTTACCGGACGGCCCCACGCGGGCGCGCGAGCCAGGCGATAAGCCGGGGAGACTCGATGCGCCAAACCGCGTCGATCGCGCGATGGGTTTTGGAAAGGGGAAAACCGGAAGATTTCATAAAGCGGGTCGCGTGGAGTTTGCAAACGCAAACTCCGGAGCGACGAGCCTATTCGCCCTTGGTCTTTTCCAGGCCGGCCACCACGCGATCGGTCGATGCGCCGAGTTCACTCTGGGGATCGATGTTGAAGTCGGACATTTCGAATACGCGGCGGACCTCGATGGTTTCGCCCGCGGGGCAGGGGGCGCGGGTGGCCCATTCCACGGCCTCTTCCTTCGACTTGACCTGGATCATCCAGTAGCCGCCCAGCACTTCCTTCAGCTCGGCGAAAGGTCCGTCCACGACCTTGGGCTTTCCGGATCCGCCGGCCCCGAAAAAGACACGCGCGCCTTGGGAGCTTGCTTGCAGGCCGTCCAGGGCCAGCAGCACGCCCGCCTTGGTCAGCTCTTCGTTATATTTTCATCATCGCCCCCATGAACTTCTCATCGGGCATTTGTCCGGCTTCGGCGGCTTTGCTCGGGTACATCAGCATCATAAAACGCATGGTCGCTTCTCCTTTTTTTTGGCCGGGGGGCTCCCGGACGAACTTGACCAGCCTAAGCCTTGCCTCTACCCTGACGACGATTGAAGGATCGCAAAATCGACACGTCGAACCGATTTTTTCCGGAAATCTTTTGCGGACCTCTCCGGATCCGGAATAACGGAATCCGGAAATTCTAGCCTATTCCGCCCGAAATCAAATCGCCTTGTCCCGCTTCAGCAACCAGGCCAGGATCAAATGGAACCCGACCACGATGCTTACCAATTGCCACCCCGCCAAGGCGAAGAGGAATCCCCGCATATGATGCAGGCAGAAATTCGTGAGCAGGCCATAGCCCACCGTGGACAACAGGACAAAGAGGGCGTACCGCATCAGCCAATGCAATTTGCCCGTCAGGGTTTTGACGCCCGCATTGATATAGGGCCCGCCCACGACGAGGATCATGGCGGTGATGCTGATGGCGATTTCGGAGAGATGGTTGCGCATCCACTGCGCGGGGAAATGGGAGATGACGGTCCAGTTCATATTGAGGGGAATCTAGTTACCCTAAACCAAACTGATCTTGATTTTTTTCCCCAATACGACAGCCGCCCTTTCCAGGGTTTGCAGGGTAACGGAAGAATTCATGGGATCAAGCAATCTGTCGAGAGCCGATCTGCTCGTGTGCATTTTCTTGGCCATGGAAACCTTGGAAAGGCTGTTCTTTTTCATCGCCAGTTCGAATTGATGGGCAAGCGCCCTCTTGGCTGCGACCGCCTCGGCTTCGGCCAAAAGACCTTCCTCTTCAAGGAATGAATCGAAATCAGTGCCGCTATGTTTATTGACCACGGCATCAATTGTACCTTTAATGGTACACACCTTCAAAAAGATTCCGATTTGATTTTGGGGAATTAGCGGCCTCAGCTTCAACCTTACGACCCCATCCCTTTTAAAAGCTTTGGTCTACCCTGCCCATCCCCAACTGGGTAACAACCACTCCACAATTTCGCCCCGGTTTGCCTCCCCCATTGGGTACGATCGGGATACCTTTGGGGCGCGGGCGTGGGGTCCATTCCTATCCGACTCACGCGGGGAGTCCTACCCGATCGCAGGATGAAGGAGCGGACCATGAAATCATTCCGGATATTCCTCGGCCTTTTCTTCCTCGCCCTCTGCACCGTCCAGGGCCGGGCCATCTATCACGGCAAGCAGGTGCGGCAATTGCCCTGGCAGCCTTCGGAAATCCACCCCTTGTCCAAGACTTCCGCGGTGGCCGAACATTACTGGCCGCATCCCACCGGGAGCCGGCCCTTGGTCGCGTTGCTGGTGGACTTTTCCGACGCCCCGGCGGACTTCACCCCCGCCGAGATCGATTCCTTCCTCAATCAGCCCGGCTACAAGCGCTTCGGGAACAACGGTTCGGTCCATGACTTCTACCTGGACGTGACCAAAGGAAAGCTCGACATCCATTTTGTGGTGAAAGGGTATTACCGCGCGCTCAAGACCAAAACCTACTACGAGACCAAGGGCCAATGGGAAGGCGGCGATGAATTGATGGACGAGACATTAAAGGCCTTCGACAAGGACGTGGACTTCAAAACTCTGGGCACCGCGGGGGAAAGCTCGGTCAACTCCACCGCCTTGCTGTACGCCGGGGACGAGCACCCAGGCGCGCTATGGGGCGCCACCTCGGACGTGGATCTGCAGCTGGACGGTAAGCGCGTCGGCCGCGCCTTCTGGGCCGGCATAGGCAAGTCGGATTTAGTCATCTCCACCGCCTGCCATGAGATGGGCCACATGCTCTTCAACTGGCCGGACCTGTACAATGCCCCCACCGCGACCGGAGGCATGGGCGCCCACTCCCTGATGTCCGCCTATGCGGACGAGCACAATCCCGTGCCCCCGGACGAAACCCTGAGCGCGGATCAAGGTTGGATCCAGGTGCATGACCTGCAGGCCTCCAGCCAGGGCGTCTTCACGGTGCCGGCCAATCCCGATACCGTTTACCGGTTCGCCAATCCCAAGACCGCGAACGAAAGCTTCTTCGTGACCAACCGCAAGAACACCGGGCGCTGGGCCTCCCTGGACGGCAAAGGCATCCTGATCTTCCATTTCGACATGGCCTACAACGAGACCAGCGATGATACGAAGACGGCGGTGATGCTGGTGCAGGAGAAAGGCAAGGCCAAGCCGCCTCAGGGCTGGGCGGAACCGGCGCATTATTTCTACAGGGAAAACCAGCCCGTCTTTTCCGTGGCCGTCCAGCAATCCGAAAACAATTGGCATGACGGGTCGGCTTCCGGCATCCGACTTTACGACATCAGCTCCATCGGCGACCGGATGCTATTCTCCATCGGGAGCATCGCAACCGCGGCGCGCGGAATCGCCACGGCGCCCCGCGCGGCCTTACCGGAGCCAGGGCCGCGGGAACGCTACCTCGTGAACGGCGTGTCGTTGGATCCCTCCGGCGCCATGACCGCGTCACACCTGTGTACCAGGGGGTGTATTGCAACGGGCGTTACGGCTCGCTGACCACGGACGCGCCGGGACGCGCTCTCGCGCGCAGCGCGGATTGGATCAAGCTTTCCTACGTATCCCGGAGATTCGGTTCCACCGTGCCGAAGGTGGCGCCGCCTTGATGCGGCTGTTCCCGATGATCCGGCCCAAGCCGTCGACTTCCGCGCTTGGAGACTTGAGAGACGCGTCGGTTTTTTTGCGGAGCAACCCGGTCGTAGCCGGGTATTTGAAAAGGGCCAGGCCGAGCATCTTTCCGGCTTCATAATCTTCGAACTTGGCCAGCTTTCCGCTTTCATAAAAGTAGATGCTCTTGCCGGCGGTCGAACCGCTGCCGGTGGGCACCCGGTCCGATTGCGACACCTTGCCATCGGTATAGGCGTAGGTGGTCTTATACGTCGAACCGCCGCCGAAGTCTTCCCTGCGCTCCGAGATTTTCCCGTCCGCCCAGGTATATTCGATCTGCACGGAATCGTTTTTGACCAGGTCCGTGATCACGGTCCTGGTCTCGTTGCCGTTGACGTATTCCAACCGTTGATGGAGGACTTCCTGACCGTTGTCGCGCTGGATCTCCCGCACGAGCAGGCCGTTCTCGTAGATGAATTCGATGAACGTCTTCGCCGAATCCCCGCGGTTGGGGGACGTGGACACGAACGCGATATGCCCGCTCTTGTCCAATCCCCAGTAACTGATGGTCAGGGTGATCTTGTTGGTCGAGATTGAGGAATCCCGCACCGTGTTCCGGATCAGGGAGTCGTTGAGGAAATCATAACGCGCCTGGTAGGTCTGTACGGTGTCGGGCGGACTCCCCGCGTAGTAATGGTTCCACACGGTCGGAAGCGTAGCCCGATCGATGGGCATGGACCATATATTGAAGATCAGATAGGCTTCGAAAAAGACCATCATGGCCTCCTGAATCCCAGCATACCGAAATCGATTCTCGACGCCAAGCGAAAAGCGGCCTATTTTTTAAAATAGCATGGAAACCCCGACGGTGCCCGGGGACAGCGCTCCGAATCGACGCGGCGGTTGGACAAAACGTACGTTCACACCCGGAATAGCGCCGAAATCCCAAGTCCGTCCCCAAGCTCCCAAACTTCCAAATGCGCCTTCGCGACAGCGGAAAGACATGGACGCTACGGTTCGAAGTGGAAAGCGGAGGGGCGATCGACCGCCATCCCGGGAACGCAACGCCTGATCCGCGGAATCATTTTTCGCACTTCCGGGTGGCTGCATTCCAGACGCCCCCTGAAGCATGGCAGGCATCGCTGTTCACCCGTTTGGAAATGTACCGGCTCAGGAGCAGACCGGAGAGGATCATGATGAGGATGGCGATCCACTTCCTTACCGGTGAGATCTGCGTCGGAAAACGGCCCATCAATCGCATGCGTTCCATCCCTGGAAATCTAATCCTTTTCCCGGAGTCTGCTTTGCTTTCGATCAGGAATGGTTTTGCGCCGACGGAAACGGGTTCCGGTTTATCGGGAACGGGGGGATGGTAAATAGGGCTGGCTTCCGGGGGCAATTCGCCCAAGAGAATCCGGCACTCCAAAACAACCAATCGCTTTTGATTCAGAAAGTTCGCATCTGGATAATAGTGACCGCCATATTCATCTCCCGATTCAAGTCCATCCAGGGCCAGGATCAGAAGATAAAGGTTTCGGAGATCATAGGAAGGCCGCGGTCCGCTCCATCGGTAACAGGCCTCATGGGCGAATGCCAGGAGGTCCTGGAAATCGGTCTCTTCCGACACGATGGCCCGGGCCGCGACTTCCACGAAAGTATCCATGGCCTTCACGGGGGGAGGCCACTCCATGTCCATTTCGTACAAAGCCTGGAGTAATGTCTCCTTGGCTTCGAAATAGGTTGTCGCAGGATTCAGGCCGGCGAGGATGGCGATGCCGGTTTCCGTCGCACCCCGTTGCAGCCGCCCCAAAGCCCAGTCGATGAAATCCTTGCCGTTGCATCGGCCCAAGGCATCGAAGCCGAACAGGCGGGCGGTGGCGTAATCCATTTCCATGCCGGGTCTCAATCCGCGGGGAATCTCATTTTACCGGACGAAGGTTCGACTGTTCCGCTGCGAGCGCGATTAGGTCCTTTTCGTGCACCCCGTTTACCATGTAGCTTTTCCCGTTTTGGATGGGCACATAGGTGAAGTGCAACGCGTCCCCATAGTAACGCCGATCGACCCCGTCAAGGTTGATCATGGCTCCGAAATCCTCCGGGTACCTCCCGAACTTCTTCTTGTACTTGTTCAAGTCCTCGATGATAAAGACGTAATGGGGACTCCAGGTTTCCGAGGGCACCTGCCTTTTCGGAGCGAACGCGATCGAATCCGGCATCAATGCGTTTTTCCCGATATGATAAGGGAACATACCCGTTTCCAGGGTGTTACCGTTGACCAGCAGATACCGCCGGGGAAAGCATTTGGGGAATACGCCTGTGTCCAGGATGATGGAATCCCGTTTCACGGTATACCGGGTACGGCAATGAGGGGTACGGGTCAACAGGATGGTGCCCACATCCAGCTCTCCATCGGGATAGAGATAGACGTAGAGCCCGCCTATCGGTGCCTCCATTCCCGCAGTCAACACCGCGCGGTTGAAATCCCTTTCTTCAAGCAGGATTAGAAGAGTGATGGTCGAAAAGAGTGCGGAAATGCATCCGATCCAGATCGAGATGAGGGGATGGTTGCGGAGAAAGTTCACAGCAACCTGAGGATCCCGGCCAACGGGATATGCGCCCAATCCGGCCGGTTATTCAGCTCATACCCCAGCTCATATACGGCTTTTTCCATCAGATATGCCGTCAGCAAGGTCTTGCGGTCCCGTTCATCCGGCACGAAGGCGGCCTTCCCCGCCGTCGCCAGATAAGCCTCCAGAAAAACCGAACCCAAGCGCGCCGGCCACAATTCCACATAAGGCTCCAAAGCCCCCTTCTCCGCGGCATCCAAAACCACCGACTTGGGCCAGGCCGAGTGGATCGCGTAATGGAAAGACCGTAACATTCCCGCTACGTCCTTCCAGGGAGACCCTTTGCGCTTGCGTTCCGACATCGGCCGCGAGGGTTCGCCTTCGAAATCCAGGATCACGGCGTCCGCGCCGGTGTAGAGAACCTGGCCCAGATGGTAATCCCCGTGCAGGCGGATGCGCACAGTGGGAATCAGCCGCTCCCGCAACCCCGCGAAAGCGCCCTGCATCACGGCGCGGTCCGCCAGGATGGCCCGGCCCATCGCGGCCGAGGCTTCCGGCAGGCGCGGCAGAACTTCCGCGAGCAAGCCGCAGATCCGGTCCGTCAGTTCCCCCATTCCGGCTGCAAGGGAATCCTGATACGCGCGTGTGAAAGGTTCCGGGGCGAAAGCGGGCAGATCCGGCCGCGAAGCCAAGGCCAGATGCATCTCCGCGGTGCGCAGGCCCAGCAGGCGCGCGAATGCCAGGGCCCTTTCCGCCCCCGGCGGTTCCACGGGAGGAATGGCGGCCAGGTCAGCGCGTCCCGCCACAAGGCGATCCATGTATTCGACGGCCATGGAAAGCGTATGGCTCCACGCGTCCCGTTCATGGGCCACCAGACCTTCGGCGATGGCCACGGTCCAGGAGGTTTGAACGGACCCTGAGGGATGGTCGGACTTGGGGCCCTGGACGAAGAAGGAAGCGGCGGTATTTTTTCCTTCATCGAATAGGTATTCCAGGGCTCCGCAGAAACGGGGCACGTGGGAAAATTCTGCGTCCCGCGCGAAGAAGCGGAGGATTTCCGCCTCGGGATTTTCCCCCGCTTCCAGGCGGCGCAGGAATTTCATGAAATACCGGCCCGGAAAGATGATGGAAGTGTTGCTCTGCTCCGCTTTCAGCACCAAGGAAGGCATGCCTGCTTTCGGATCGCCGTCGGGAAACGCGTTCGGGCCCGGAACCCCGCGCAGCAGGCCTTTGCGGCCCTTCCACTCGGCCCCGGAGGCGATCAGAGCCAACATGCGGGATCGGAAATCCGGATGCTGGACCGCCTCATATAAGAGGGAAAGGGATCCGCCGGCCCGCCCTGGAGCGCCCGCCTCTCCCGCCATGCCGCCTTCACCAACCTCGCAGGGAGCGCCCGCTTTTACCGTCAAGCCACCGCAGGGTTCTCCCCCCGCTTTCCCCGAAAGTTCGGCCACGATCGCGCTGGGGGCGAATTCGCGCACCGCCTCCGCTTCAGGCCCGACCGCCCGGGCCAGGGGTAACAGGTAGGTTTCCCCGCTCCCATCACCGTATCCCACGCGAAGAAAGACCAAAACCCACTCGGCCCCGCCCGGAGGCGTCACGTGATCGGAGACGGACACGGAAGCGATCGACCGGCTTTTACCGCCGAACCAGCGGCAGCACGGCAGGTACGCGGGCAAGGCTTCGCTTTCCAGCCAGGCCTTTCCGCGCCCCTCCAATAATTCGTTCCAATCCATCGGGTTCATCGGATAAATCCTTTCCGCGCAACGCATCAGGGGCGGCCGGCCTCAAATCAAGATAGGTTTCGCTCCCGGTTATCCGGACCATCGTCCCCGGAAATTGGTATTTTAGCTTCTCCCCGAGGAGGACAGATGGAGCCGAAAAACCCCACCGAAAAAGGCGCCTGCGACCACTTCCAGCCCGCCGATCTGGCCAGGCTGGCGGAGGACTACCTGAACGGCAAGGCGGTCCCGCCGGAACGTTGGGAAGGCGCGCGCTTCCGCTACGGAGCGGGAGGCGGCTCCGGGCCTTTCAAAGCCGTCATCACGGAAGTGGAACGCAAACAAGGCGATTGGGTGGTGGTGCGCCTGGACCGCCGCAAAGAGGAACTCTCCCCCGCCGACGCCGGCTTCAAAATCGTCCGCGACGCGGGTTAAAACCAAGGCAAAAGAGGGGCGGCTGCGAACAGCCCAAAAGGGCTGTGAGCCGGGAGCGAGAGCCCGCGAGCGGTGTCGACCGCTACAACTGGTCCAACGGCAGGGCAATCGCTGCCGCTTCGCCGCGTTCGGAGAGGTGCGCGTTCACGAGTCAAATCCGGCCAAAATCCTCGTCCTTGCTTATTCGCCCAACCCTTGGTAAAATCGGGACTTGCGACCCCTACGCCTTCTCCGCATCGGCATGATGTTCGGCTTGTGTTTCTGCCCGTCCCGGGCCTGGGGCCTGCGCCCGGGTATCCCGCGCGTTACCTGGGCCACGGACCATTTCACCCTCACCATCGACGAGAAGAAACAGGATCTGCTGCCCAAGCTCGCGGCCCTGGCCGAAGAGTGCTATGGCAAGGAAAGCGCCTACTTCGGGTTTTCGCCTCCCGGACACATCCAGATGGTGTTCCTGGACGAAGGGGACTACGCCAACGGCTTCGCCTATGCGCCCGAGGGATGGGTGGTCATCCACATGCATTCCGCCGAGCATCTCTTGCGCGGTCGCACGCGCTGGCTGCCCAACGTCATGTCGCACGAGATCGGGCACATCTTCACCCTGCGGCGCATGGGCGAAGATTCGCGCTTCCTGGGCGTCGACGCCTTCCACACCTGGCGCGGCCGGAGCGGATCCACCTTTGACGAATCCTTCACCTGGCGTTACGGCCAGGTTCCTCCCTGGTTGGCCGAAGGCCTGGCCCAATACGCCGCCGCAGTCTGCGGCTACGATACCCTGGACACGCACAGGCAAATGCTGTTGCATGTCGCCGCTTCGTCAGGATCCCTGCTGAGCCTGGCGGAGCTGAAGGCCTTCGCCTGGGACGGCCGTCGCAACGAGATGATCTACGCGCAGGGTTACGCGCTGGTTACCTACCTCTACCAGACCTTCGGGCCCAAGGCCGCCAACCATTACCTGGAACTCTCCGCTACGGAAGGCTGGCGCGGCGCCTGCAAGCCCGCCTTCGGTAAAAGCCTCGAGGCCATCTACCAGGATTGGCGCAAAGGCCTGGAAGCCGCGTCGCGCGCCGCCGACAATAGCGGCGACGGGGACTTTCCCCTGCCGGAACCCCCGGGCCCCTACACGGTGGAATCCTTTCCCGTCCCCTTGTCCGGGGGCGCGTTCCTATATCTGTCCTCCGGGGACAACGACCATGCGCAAACCGATTTGTACCTGGCGGACGGCAAGGGCAAATCGTCGGAAGTCTTTTCCCGCGCCACTTCGATCGCTCCCGGCCGGGACGGGCATTCCGCCTTGTTCACGGCCACCCGCTACGCCGCGGATCAGGCGGACGTGGTTTCGGAACTGTATGCCTATGCGGGGAAAGCGGGCAAAGAGGGAGAAGACGGCGAGGTGCAACGCCTCACCACGGGAGGCCGCATCCTTCGCGGGTGCCAATCGGGTGGAACCGTCTACGGCATCCGCAACAACGAGGGCCGCACGTCCATCGTCCAGATCGCCGGAGGAGATTGGACCACGGTCTATACCCCGCCGGATTCCATGGAGATCACGGACCTGGTCGCGGGCCCGGCGCCCGGCAGCCTCACCTTGGGCACTACTTCCGGATTCGGAGCGGATCTGCGCGAACTCGATATCGCCTCCGGCGAATTATCGCCTCTCGCCGATTCGCCCCAGGAAGAACTCGATCCTATCTGGCGCGGGGATACCCTGTATTTCTCCGCCGACTACGGCGGGACGTTCGACATCTACGCCTTGGTGGACGAACAGGTCACGCGCCTCACGCGCGCGGCCGGCGGCGCGTTCCATCCCTGCCCCCGCGAAGACGGCCTCTGGGTTTCCGCCTACGGCCCCAAGGGCTTCCGCCTTGCGCGCATGAAGCCTTTGGGAGAAGAGGCGCCGCCCTTCGTGGTGGAGCTTCCCGTGCCCGGATGGAAGGCGCCCACGCCCGTGGAATACGAAGCCGATGCCTTCGATCGCACCAGCCTGGGACTGCTGGGATTCAACGTGACCCTCGGCATCATCCGCAGTCCGGGCTTCCGGGATTCCAGCTTCGACACCGCCTCCGGCAACCTCTCCAGCTCCTTCTCCTACGGAGACGGAACCCGGGCCCTGACCGCCATCAGCTTCTTCTGGCAGAACCCGGGGGACCTGGCGGAAGCGAACGTGCAATTGGGATTGACCCGGCCCTTGGATTATCCCGGCCCCATGCATCTGGACGCGACGTCGTTCGCGGTGCGCGTGAACGCGTTCCTGCCCACCCTGGTCGCGGGCGGCGACTATGCGACCTTCGATCTCCCGGATGTGAAAGCGGACGGGACCCGGTTCATCTTCTACGACGGATCCCTGACCGGATACGCGGGAATGGAGATGCAGTTCTCGGATTATTGGGCCGCGTCGGTCCGCGCGGACGTGGCCAACGATTTCGGATTCCGCGGAGAGGAAGGAGAAAAGGTGAACGACTCCGATCCGCATTTCGGCGGGACAGCCGATCTGGCCTACGCGAATCTGGAGCATGGCAAGGACGGGGTGACGCGAGGCTTCTCCGCCTTTCTCCGCGGGGAAATGGTGCCCAAGGTCAATCCCCATGTGCCGGACTACAGCGCGACAGCGGGCGCGACCCTGAACGGAAGCGTGCGCCGCGCTCTGTTCCTGGAAGGCAACCTCTACCACACCGAGGACTTCGGCGACCGGACCAAGCGCTGGATCTACGGAAACGCATCCGCCTACGGCGTCATCCCGCTGGGTATGCAATTGGGCACCCGGGGCGGCGCGGGAGTGTTCCTCGATCAGGTGCAACCGGGAATCGAATACCGCAACATGTCCCGCCTCACCACCGGCACGGGCGGCGGAGGCGGCTCCTCCCTATTGCCTACCGACTCGCCGCTGGCAGCGGAACACGGACTCTTCCAGCCGGGAACGACGGCGATGGGATATTCGCCGCGCGCAGGCGGACTGCACGCCCTGATTGACAGGAGAACGTCCCATGAGGCCGGAATGACGTTGTCGCTCAAGACTATAAGCTTCTTCGCGCGCCCGGAACGCTGGACCGCGGGCCTGTTCTTCAACGTGGTCGATTTCGGCAGTGAACCGGTGTGGTCGGTTTCGGTGTCGTTGTGAAGGATTGCGTCACGGATATCGGGGAGAATCGATTCCGGGAAGCGCAGCCTTGCCTGAAGCATCCCACCCTGGAAACCGTCGCTGCGGCCGGAAGAGAAAGCGGCCTCCCTCCTTGACCTGGCGGCTCTTACGCAATGCGGCGATTCCCGTGCCCACCCTCTGATTGAGAAACACGAAGGCGCCGTCCCGCCGCGCGGTGAGGATGTCCGGAGCGCCGTCGCCGTTGACGTCCTCGACGATCAACTGGGTGCCCACGCCCGCCACCGTATCGATCAGGTAGGGTTGATAGCGGGGCGCCTGTCCCGTCTGCCGGATCAATCTGAACCAATAGAGCACGGCGGCGGAATCGACTTCCGATCCCAGGCCTATCCCATGAGCGCCTTTGCGCTTTCCCGTGATCAAATCCTTGAGGCCGTCCCCGTCCAGATCCGCGACGGCGAAGGCGTGGAGTTGCGCGAAGGCGACTCCATATTGGGCGAGCTCGGCCCGCGTGCCCATGATCTTATGCTCCGTGAAATCCTTGCCACCGTTCCGGTTTTCATACCAGGCCAGCCCCCAGCCATGGGCCTGCAAGGTGCAGACGATATCGTTGTCGCCGTCCCCGTCCACGTCGTAGGCGAACATCTGCGCCCCGCCGAATCCTTCGCCGGGATTGTCCTGTCCGCCGAAGGAGCCGGGATGCTGCGTCCATATCGTCCCGGCAGGAGCCGATGCGGCGGGCTGTTCCCACCAGCCCGTGGGGAAAAGCAGATCGGGCCGGCCATCGCCGTTGATGTCGCCCGCGCCGATGCCGTGCGTAAACGCGCCCCAGGACCCCTTGGCGGTCACGGCGTGGAAGGTCCAATCCTTGGTTGCATCACTCCAGTCCGGTGAAGCCCATCCCCCATACCCGTTGGAGTTGGTGATCAGCTCCGGCCGTCCGGCTCCGTCCAAATCCATATCCACCATGGCCGCGGATTCGTTTTCCACCGGGGCGAAGACCTTGTGCTCGGCCCAGTTACCCGCGGCGCCTTTGGGGTTCTCGTACCAGACCGCTTCCGCGCCGCCCGGCTGGCGCAGGGACAAAATGTCCGGCCAGCCGTCCTGATTGAAATCGAAGATGAAAAGAGAATAGCAATCGGAGTCCCCGGTGATATCGAACGGCGTCGCGCGCGGAGTACGGAACGCGATCTTCTTGGCGAAATCCGGACCCGGATACCAGTACGGTCCGGAAATGATGTCCTGGATGCCGTCCTTGTTCAGGTCGCCGTGATTGATGCCTTCCGAATAGAATTGGGGGTTGAGCTGAACCTTGCGGAAAGGAACGGGCCCGGCGTTCCGGCCGTAGTCCAATCCCGCGGAAAGCAGCAGCGCGCAGAGAGCCCGCATGATTCGCATCGATATCCCCACTTCGAAACGGGAACGCGCCATGAAGGCCAACGCGTCCCTCCGGGAAATATACTGCGTCCATATCCGTCCGGGCACGGGTCCGGAGGAATTCCAGGCCAAAATGACCTGATCGCGGCCGGACCGGTCTGCTCAGACCTTCAGCACGCCCTTCAGCTTGGCCCAATCCACGGGCTTACGTAACATCCAGGTTTCCCTGGCCGAAATCGTCCCGCCCGGCAGCACGCCCTGGGAGGGACCCATCGATTCCATCTCCAGCATGAAGGCCTGCTTGCCCGCATAGAACGCCAGGTTGCAGCCCATAGGATATTCCGCGCCGTCCACGTGGGCGGTATGCTTGATGAAGCTGAGCTTTTCCCCGGGATCGGTCATGCCCATCAGGCCCTGGGGCGCGAGGATCATGCGTTTGCAAATAGGGTCCCCGGGCTTGATGACCATGCAATGCTCCGTCAGCTTGACGGCAGGATCATCCACGCGGGAGGTCTGGCCGCCGGCCCAGCGTATGGGATAGCCGATCAGGAAGATGTCCCACGCGCCTTCCCGTCCCAGGGGCACGCCATAGGTGGTCTTGGGACCGGGTAAAGTGCAGGTGAGGCCCCAAACGCCGCCGGACCAGACCATTTCCGAATCGTTGGTCACGCGGTTGTCGATCTGGAAGGTGTCGTCCGCCAGAACCTTGATGCCGATGGATTTCCGCGTGCGGAACATGGGGTGCGTCGCGCCCTGGATGTCCACGCCCCGGGCGGAAATCCGCACCGTGCAGGCGCCGTTATCATCCGCATAGGTTTCTTCCGCTTCATCCGCCAACGGCCGCATGGCCCAGACGCGGTGGCCGCCCATCAGGCGCCAATCCTTGCGCTGGTATTTGCGCGCGAAGTCCCAGAACAAAAGGTTGCGGCCTTCTTTCAGTGCCGAACCACGCCCTTTTCCTCCTGAATGCCGCGCGCCGAAGTGGGCGATGCGTGGACCCATGGAGGTAACCGCCACCAGCCGGGCTTTGGAGGTGAGGATTTCCACCGCCTCCATGCCGTCGAATTCCGTCTTGCGAATGCTCAATGCCATGAAAAATCTTTCCCCGGGCGGAATGTTACGATGGCGCCCTGATGCCGGTTGCGGAAACGGAAAGGCGCGAAGGCGCGCCCGACTCAGTAAAACCTAACGATGATAGCGCAAGGCGAACTTGGCGCGTATGTCTTTAGTTAGCGAAATGGGAGCCGGAGTTCAAGCCCGCGGACAGACCAGAGCACGTGCGCTCGGGAGGGGTGTCGATGGTTGCCAATGACAGCGGCATCAGGCGGCGGTTATTCATCCTGCCATTCGTCCTCGGATTCGGCGACCGGTTCGAAGACGGTGGCCAACTCGGTCTCCAGGCGGCGCACGCGATCCTCCGCCACGGCCAGGCGGTGCTCATAGGCCTGCTTCACTTTCTGGACCTCGCCTCCGCCTTCGATCCAGCGGCTGATGCCCTGGAAGAAGGTGAAGATGGGACGGTCGAGACGGCGGCAGCCGTTCACCCAATCGTATTCCATGTTGATGCGCACCCAGACCGACCAGGCGAGTGCGGGTACGATGGCGAACAAGATCCAGGAAGAGTTCCACAAGGTTTCCCGCATGGGGCTGTGGCTGAACCACGCTCCCAGGCCGAAGGCCTTGATCGAATCCATGGAACGGAAGATGAAGGAATCGAAGTGGTCGGAAAAGAATCGGCCCAAGGCGAGGATGACGGCCAGGGGGAGGAGGAAATCATAGAGGAAGAAATGGCGTTTGCTCATATCCATCTCCGGGACAGGGTGGGGCCCGCACCCGCGGGGGAAGTGAAAAGAACAAATTCAAGATCCTCTTGGCAAGCCTTGCAAGCCATTAATATCAAGGGGTTAGCCAGGATCCGGCGCCAGGTAACGGGAACGTATCTCCCGGCACCAAGCGGTCTCCTCCGCCCGTCCCCGCTTCTCACAGCCCGCCTGGTAGATGCGCAGCTTCTCCTCAAGGGCCTCAAGCGCCAGGGCGCGGCGGGCCGGATCCAGGGGTGTTCCCTCCAATAGTAGAGCAATGGCGCGGATGCGGAAGCGGTCCTGGGCGGGATAGCGGGTGGAGAGCTGGTCGGAATGACCGCCATAACGGATCATCATGGGCTTCGGAATCAGTCCCACCCGGTGCCGCCAGGTGATGCGCAACCATAGCTCAAAATCCTCGCAGGCCGGGAATTCCGGGTTGAAGCCGCCCGCCTCTTGAAAGAGGCTACGGGTCATGAGTACGGATGAGGGGGTGATCATGCAATATTTGAGGGAAAGCCCAAAGATGTCGCCTTCGCGCTTCACGTAATGGGCCGGGGGATTGACCCGGACTCCATTCCGGATCCAGATTTCCTCCGTTTGACAGATGGACAGGCCCGTTTCCGCGAGCAGCCGGACCTGGGCGGCCAATTTTCCCGGCAGCCATTCGTCGTCCGAATCCAGGAAGGCGATCAGGGGCGATCGGCTGGCCGCGACGGCGGCGTTACGGGCCCGGCACACTCCGCCGTGTTCCACCTTGATCACCCGCACCCGGGAATCTCCGGCATAGCGGGAGAGGACCCGATCGGTATCGTCCGTGGAGCCGTCGTCGGCGATGAGCACTTCGAAATCCGCATCCGCCTGCGCCAGGGCGGAATCGATGGCCCGCGGCAGAACCGCGGCGCGATCGAAGATGGGTATCACCACGGTTACCTGGGCCAAGGCTTGAATTCCCCGATGAAGATGACTTCGCGTTCCAGAGTGGTGCCGCTCATCTCCTTCACCCGGCGGATCACCTCCGAGGACAGATCATGGATGTCCTGGGCGGTGGCGCCTCCCGCGTTCACGGTGAAGTTGGCGTGCTTTTCCGAGATCATGGCGCCGCCGATTCGGAATCCCTTGAGCCCGGCCTGTTCGATGAGCACGCCCGCGAATTGCCCGGGAGGCCGCTTGAACATGCTGCCCGCGTTGGGCAGATGGAGAGGCTGCTTCTCCTTACGCTTGCGCAGGGTTTCGCGCATCTCCGCCTGCATGGCCTCCTTGTCCCCCGGGATCAGCTCCAGGACCGTCTCCAGGATGATCTCGTCCAGATTGAAGAAGTTCGAATGGCGATAGGAGAAACCGCATTCGGCGTTCGAACGCTCAACCAGCTTTCCACCGCGCGTGGCGGACGTAACCGAGAGGATAACCTCCTTCAACTCCTGCCCAAAGGCTCCGGCGTTGATATAGGTGCCGCCGCCCATGGTGCCGGGAATGCCCGCCAGATGCTGGATGCCCGCCATCCCCTTCCCCACCGATTGCGTGACCACGGTGTGGAGCAGCGCGCCGGACTGGGCCCGTACGCGGTTGCCCTCCCAGGCGATGCCGTGGAAGGATTTGCCCGTGTAGAGGACGAGGCCGGGATAACCCAGATCGGAAAAGACCAGGTTGGTGCCCTTGCCCAGGATGAAAGTCTCCAGGC
>OBEQ012098278.1_pt1 | contig 23168 bp, 20 predicted proteins | sample 1670901 | NCBI WGS metagenome assembly OBEQ01 (sample SAMEA104232315, study PRJEB22302) | groundwater metagenome | biome: forest; feature: aquifer; material: groundwater | place: USA | collected 2011-08-07 | depth 5.4 m
CGTCGATCGGCGGATCGACGGTGAAATCGAGCCGCGACGCCATCGACACCGCCCGTATCATCCGAACCGGATCCTCCTGGAAGCGCTCGGTCGGGTCGCCGATGCAGCGAATCACTCGCGCGTCGAGATCCCGCAGACCACCGGTGTAATCGATGACCGAGAAGTCGGCGATGTCATAGAAGAGCGCGTTGATCGTGAAGTCGCGCCGGAACGCGTCTTCCTCGGGCGTGCCGAACGTGTTGTCGCGATGCAGCAGCCGGTCGGCGTCCGCCCCGTCGGTGAGCGGGATGCCCTCTTGTTCCGGTAACTCCTCGGGCGCCGCAAGCTCCGCGGCGGTGAGCTGGCGCCGAAACGTGGCGACTTCGATGGTCTTGTTTCCGAAACGCACGTGCGCGAGGCGAAACCGCCGCCCGATAATCCAGCAGTTCCGGAACAACCGCTTGACCTGATACGGATGCGCGGAGGTGCCGATGTCGAAGTCCTTGGGCCTGCGGCCGAGGAGCAGATCGCGGACGCTGCCGCCCACGAGGTACGCGACGTAATTGTTCTGATGGAGGCGGTAGAGAACCTTCAGCGCGTCCGGATCGACCTGCCTGCGAGAAACGGCGTGCGCGGCGCGAGGCACGATCACCGGTACGGTCATCGCAGCGCATTGTAACAAAGCGCACGCGCCCGATAGGCCGGCTCATGCAGCGCCGCCAATGCTAGGATTTGGGAATGCGACCTTCCGCGGACCGAAAAGGTTCGCGCGGCATAGCCTGGATCGTGACAGCGTTCATCGTGATCGCGATGGCGCTTGTGGCCCGAGGCGCGTTCGCCGCGGAGCCGCCTGCGCTGGCGAAGGCGCGCGCGTTGTACAACGCGGCCGATTATGACGGGGCGATCGCCGCCGCCGCACAGGCCCGGACGCAGCCCGGCGCCGCCGATGCCGCCGATGCCGCCGCGCTCGTGGAGGCCCGCGCGCATCTCGAACGGTATCGCCAGACGGCAGATCCCGGCGACCTGAATGCCGCCCGCGAGGCATTGAGCGCGATCCAGCCAACCGCCCTCATGCCTCGCGATCAGCTCGACTTTCTCGTGGGGCTTGGGCAGTCGCTGTATCTCGGCGAGCTGTTTGGTCCCGCCGCGGAATTGTTCGACACCGCACTCGAGCGTGGGGCCTTCCTGCCGGCACGCGATCGAACGATGCTGCTCGACTGGTGGGCGACAGCCCTCGATCGCGAAGCGCAAGCGAGCGCCCCCGACCGCCGCGCGCGGATCTACGAGCACATGGCGGCACGGATGGGAGAGGAGCTGCGCCGGGATCCGGGCAGCGCACCCGCCAACTACTGGCGAGCAGTCGCCGCGCGGGGCGTTGGTGATATCGACGGGGCGTGGGACGCGGCGGTTGCGGCGTGGCTACGCGCGACGCTTGGTTCCGCGACGTCTGCAGCGCTGCGGTCCGACATCGATCACCTCGTGACGCAGGCAATCATCCCCGAGCGCGCCCGCACACGCCCCACACGCGAGCAGGCCGACGCCACGGAAGCCTTTCGCGCTCAATGGGAACTCATCAAGTCGCAGTGGCAATAAGTTGAATTACGCGTCCTAGGGCTTCGCATCCCGCCAGTTGTCCGCGATGCCGACGTCTACGGTCAGCGGCACGTCGAGGGTGACGGCGCCTTCCATCCGCTCGCGAACCAGTGCCGCAGCACGTTCGGCTTCTTCGCGCGGCGCTTCGAACAAGAGCTCATCATGCACGGTCAGGATCATTCGCGTGCGCACCCGCTGCGCGGCGAGTGCCGCGTGGAGATCGATCATCGCGCGTTTCAGGATGTCCGCGGCAGTGCCCTGGATGGGCATGTTGACCGCCTCGCGCTCCGATTGGGCGCGCATCTGGAAATTCCGGCTCGTCAGATTGGGCACGAGCCGCCGGCGCCCGAACATCGTCCGCACCGCGCCGGTGCGGCGGGCGTCTTCGAGCAGGGTGTCGATGAACGCGCGGACGCGCGGAAAACCCCTGAAGTACGCGTCGATGAATTCCTGCGCGACCTCCTGGGTGACATTGATGTCCTTCGCAAGCGTGAACGGGGTTTTTCCGTACAGCACCGCGTAGTTGACCATCTTCGAACGACTGCGCAACTCGTGCCGGTCGAGCCCGCTGTCGGCGCCGAATAGTCGCAGGGCAGTCCGGTCGTGAATGTCCTCGCCGCTGCGAAACGCGTCGATGAGCGCCCCTTCGCCGGCCATGTGCGCGAGCACCCGCAGCTCGATCTGCGAATAATCGGCGGAGATCAGGACGTGGCCGGGGGCGGCGACGAAGGCGCGGCGGATCTCGCGTCCAAGTTCGGTGCGGATCGGGATGTTCTGCAGATTTGGATTAGAGCTGCTCAAGCGGCCCGTCGCGGCAATCGCCTGGTTGAAGGAGGTGTGAACGCGGCCGGTTTCCGGATGCACCAGGAGCGGGAGCGCGTCTATATACGTGCTCTTCAACTTGTGCAGGCCGCGCCATTCGAGCACCAGGCGAGGCAACTCGTGGCTGAGAGCGAGCTCCTCGAGCACGTCGGCCGCCGTCGACACTGAGCGCGTCTTTCCAGTCTTTTTCAGCGCAGGCAGTTTCAGCTTCTCGAAGAGGATCTCGCCGAGCTGCTTCGGCGAGTTCACGTTGAACTGCTCGCCCGCAAGCTCCCAGATGCGCGCCGTGTGCTGGGCCAGCGCCTGCTCGATGTGCTGTGACTGCGCCGCCAACGCCGGGCCGTCGATCCGGATGCCGGCCCGTTCGATATCCGCGAGGACGGGGATCAGCGGCATCTCGAGCTCGCGATACACCTCCTGGAGCTGGTCGGTCACGAGCAGAGGCGCCAGCCGGTTGGACAGCTGACGCGCGAGGTCGGCGCGCTCGCCGGCGAATGTGAGGAACGCCTCGGGCGATACGCGGGCGAAGGAGACGGCCTTCGCCCCGCGGCCGCACACGTCCCCTTCTGTCAGGGCCTTGTAGCCAAGATGCTCGAGCGAGGATTCTTCGAGCGGGTGGCCCGGACGGGTCGCATCGAGGAGGTAGCTGGCAAGCATCGAATCGAACTGGAGACCCCCGAGCACGATGCCGTGACGCGCGAGGAGCAGCGCGTCGAATTTCAAGTCGTGACCGAGCTTCCGGATTGAGGGGTCCTCCAGCAGCGGCCGCAGCCGCTCGAGCGCGACCGCCCGCGCGATCTGCACCGGCGCGCTCGCGCCTGACAGCAGGTCGTTGTTCGAGTCCCCTCCCTCATGGCCAAACGGCACGTACCGAGCCTGCCGATCCCGCACCGAAAACGCCAGGCCCACGATGGACGCCCGCATGGCCGACGGCTCGCTGGGAATGACCCGCAGCGCGAACTCGCCGGCGGTACGCAGTTCGGACATCAGCGCGTCCAGCTCTTCCGGCACACGCACGAGCGCATAGTCCTTTTCGACGCTGTCCGCGGTCGGCGCGTACTCGTTGACCAGCGTGCGGAAGGCGAGGCGCGAGAACAGCTCGTAGCAACGCTCGCGCGAAGCGCCGCGATACCGCAGCGCCTCGAAGTCGACGTCGATCGGCACGTCGGTCCGGATCGTCACCAGCTCACGGCTTTGCAGCGCCGCCGCTCGATTCGTGACGAGCGCTTCACGCTGCTTCGGCTTGAGCTCGCCGGCCTTGTCGAGGAGCGCATCGAGGCTGCCGTACTGCGTCAGCAGATCGACCGCCCCCTTCTTGCCGATTCCCGGGACGCCCGCCACGTTGTCGCTGGTATCGCCGACCAGTGCGAGAGCGTCGATCACCTGCGACGGCGGCACGCCGAATTTCTCGACGACGCCCTGCGTATCGAACCAGGCGCCGTCCTCGCGCGGGTCGTAGACGCGGATGCCGTCGTGCACGAGCTGGAAGAAATCCTTGTCGATCGAGACGATCGCCACCTCGAACCCGTCGGCCGCCGCCCGCCGCGCCAGCGTCCCGATCACATCGTCTGCCTCGTAGCCCCCCGCGGTGACGATCGGCACGCCAAGGGCTTCGCACGCCTGGTGCACCCAGTTGATCTGCTCGGCAAGGTCGTCGGGCATGGCAGCGCGATTCGCTTTGTAGTCGTCCACAATCCGATCGCGAAACGTGGGTCCTGCAAGATCGAATGACGCCGCGATGTAGGCCGGCTTGTGATCCGCAATGAGCTTTCGCAGCATCGTGACGAACACGTAGACCGCGTGTGTCGTCTGCCCTTCCTGGTTCGACAGGCCCCTCCCGCGAAACGCGTGATACGCGCGGTACATCTGCGAACTACCGTCGATCAGGAAGAGCGTGGGCCGGGACATGTCGGTGAGTTGGGAGTGCGGGGCTTTACGCGGGTCCGAAAGGAACCGCCCACCGTAAGGATATCATTCGAGTAGATGCGTTCGTGGGTTGTGATCGCGCTCGCCGCAGCCGTTGTCGCCGCCGGATGCGGTGGCGGCGTACTGAAGAAGCAATACGAGTACGAAGAAGAGCTTTACCTGTCGCTCGACGGATCGGCCAAGCTGAACGTGAATGCATCAGTGCCGGCACTCGTCGCGCTGCGCGGCATCGACCTGAACGTCAGTCCGCGCGCCCGGTTTGATCGCGATCGACTGAGGGCGTTCTTTCAGGGACCCGGAGCCACGGTCGCTGCCCTCAGCTCCTCGCGCCGGTACGGCCGCCGGTTCGTGCACGTCAGCCTCGACGTTGCGGACGTGCGCTCACTTCAACGGCTGTCACCCTTCGCGTGGTCATCCTACCGGTTCCAACGCGATGGAGAGCTGTACGAGTTCAGACAGGCCGTCGGTGCGTCTGCAGGAAAGGGCGTCGAGGGCGCCGGATGGGATGGCAGCGAGATGGTCGCGTTCCGGCTGCACGTGCCCAGCAAGATCCCGTATCACAACGCGCCATCCCACGTGACAGAACGTGGAAACATCCTCGAGTGGGAGCAAACGCTCACCGATCGCCTGCAGGGCACACCGATCGACATCCAGGTGCAGATGGAAACGCAGTCGATTCTCGCGCGCACGCTGCTGTTGTTCGGATCGACGATCGTGGCGGCGTTTCTCACGTTCGCCGCGGTAATCTGGTGGGTATCTCGCCGGGGCCGCGACTCGGAGATCGCCGAGTCCCCTTCCTAAGAAGATCAACCACGAAGGTCACGAAAAACACGAAGTAAGAATCCTTCGTGTACTTCGCGTCCTTCGTGGTTGATTTCGTCGATTCTCTTCGAATCCAGGTCCTTACAGGTGTTCGAGCTCCTGCTGCATCTCGGCGTCGGTCTTCAGATCGTTGGTCACCGAGAAGGCACCGAACCCGGTGGCAAGCGACCGGGCGAGCATGCGGTCAGTATTGCTGTTGACCACACCGTCCAGCGTGACGTGTCCGTTCTCGACGATGATGTGGATCGGCGGGTTGGCCATCGATCCGTAGTTCCAGAACGATGAGTTCCCGTAGATCGCGCGCGCGATTCTGAACCGCAGCTCGTCATCGTACTGCGACACCGGCAGCACCGTAATCTGGTTGACGACCTGCTGCACGCCGTCGATCTTGGCGACGCGCTTCTCGATGTCGGTCTTCTTGTAGGGCATCGTGACCTTACCGGTCAGCGTGACCGTACCGTCGTTGATCTGCATGTGGACGGCGTCGAAGATCGAGAACTGCGAATAGGTCAGCACCTGCTTCGAGACGTCGCGGGCGACCTGTAGATCCTTACGATCGGCCGCCCATGCGGGCGCACTCAGCGCGAGCACAACCGTGGCTGCGGCAATAATTCTGGCAAACATGTTCGTAACCTCCCATAAGCGAAGCTTCATCCGGCCTCTACGGTTCACTCCGGCCGGGGCACGCACTCTCCTCTGAGGCAAGGTGTTTGCCAGCTTTAAATCTGATGGATCAGGCCAGTTTTTGCTGATATTGGTGATGGCGTCACCGCCACTGGACAGGTCATCAGAGGACGCGAGCTACAGGAGGACCATGGTGGCGATGCCGAGCGCAATCAGGATGATTTGGCGCAGCGAGCTGGCGTCGGTGCGGCCGCGATGCAGGCCCGGGATCAAATCCGCCATGGCGACGTAGAGAAAACTCGAAGCCGCCAGCACGAGGAAGTACGGCAACGTCCGCGGAACGAAATCGAACGCCAGGAAGGCGCCAATCGCACCGGCCGCGCTGGCGAGCGCGGACAGCACATTGAGCAGGAGCGCCTTGCGGCGCGAGTACCCCGCGTGCAGGAGAATCGCAAAGTCGCCGATCTCCTGCGGGATCTCGTGCGCGGCGACGGCGACGGCCGTGCTCACGCCTAGGGGCACCGACGTCAAGACCGCCGCGGCGATCACCGCACCGTCCACAAAGTTGTGGAACGTGTCGCCAATCATCACCGACGCAACGGTACTCTCGTGGACCTCACAGTCATGCGTATGACAGTGCCGCCAGAGCACGAGCTTCTCGAGAATGAAGAAGAGCAGGATGCCGCCGAGCAGCGTCGCGAACACGCGGCCGGCCGGAAGCGACTCGAGTGATTCCGGGAGCAGTCCCATCATCGAAATCCCGAGCAGCGCACCGACAGCGTAGCTGACCAACCACGGCACGAGCTTCCCGCGAAGCGGATCGCGGATGAGGAGGACGCCGGAGGCGACAAGCAGGCCGCCCAGGCCGCCGAGGAGGCTCAGCCCGAGGGCGATCCAGAACAACGACACGCACGCGATTCTACGACGCTACGTACCCGCGGCGCGCGCGAACCTGCAGGCGACGGTCCTTCAGCTCCACCTTGATAGCGTGCCAGCGTCCGTCTTTGTGTCCGGCGCTGTTGTAGCCAATGTAGTACTGCTTGCTCAGTTCGTCGGCGATATGCTCGGTCGCGGCCTCGAGATCGCCGAAGCCGTGGACGATTTCGGTGCGGCCTCCGGTATCGTCCGTGACCGCCCGAAGCGCGTCCTCGTTGACACGTTCGCTGCCGGTCCGGCCCCACGTGCCTCCGCCGATCGGCGGAAACTGAATCTGCGGCGACAGCCGCGGACCCAGCGGGAAGCGCCCGCCGGGAAAACGCCCGCGGCCGCCAGGAATCGGGATGGGGAACCGCGGCGTGTTCGGGCGGCGAGGCTGTGGCGTGTAGGTGCTGATCGCGGTGCCGTCGACGCCGAGCGCGTACACCATCACTTCGCTTTCGCGTATGAGGTTTCGCAGTTGGGCAACCGTCGTCCGGCTATTGGTGTCGTTGCCGTCAGAGATCACGAGCAGCGCTTTTTTCTGGTTGCGACCGTCGGCGGCGATCGGCAGAGCCCGCGCAATGGCGTCATACATCGCGGTCCCGCCGGCCGCCGTCACCTCGCCGAGGGCGCGGCTGATCGCGCGGCGATCGTAGGTCCAGCCCTGCAGCAGATCGGGCACGCTGGCGAACTGCATGAAGAACAGCTCGTCGTCTTTGCCGAGCAGGTCGTAGATGAAGCGATCGATGGCGCTGCGCGCCGATGCCATCTTGTCGGGCGTCATGCTGCCGCTGGTGTCGAGCAGGATCCCGAGGCTGACCGGCACGCGTTCATTGCTGAAGTTGGTGATTTCCTGGCGCTGACCGTCCTCGTACACGGTGAAGTCGTCTTTGGTCAGACCGGAGACGAAGTGGCCGTCCTGGTCGCTGACCGTGGCGGTCACATTGACGAGCTCGACACCGCTCTTGAAGCGGAAGCCCTCGTCACCCTGCTGCGACGAGGCGCCGGTCGACGTCTGGGCGCCGACCGCCGCAACCGCGGCCGCCGCGAATGAAAAGAGGAACACGAGGCGAAGGCGAATGGCGCGCATCGAACTACCTCACAGCCTGTGCGAGTCGTACCTGATTGCTGCGACGATCGACGTGCCGTACGACCCCATGGCCCGTCCGGAAGCTCACGCGATAACGAGCGACATCTGACACGTTGGGCACGGCCACGACGAACGGCGACTCGTCGCCCGGCGCAAGCGAGCCGAACTCGAGCGGCGCTCGACCGCTGGCAACGAACCCTCCGTTACGGTCGAACGCAAACACCACCGCAGTCACTCCATTCACGGCAGCGCCGGCTGCGGGGTTGCGAACGAGGCCCGATACCGTCAGCGTCGTGCCCTCGCGCTGGTGGCGCATCGAGATCAGCTCGAGTGGTCGAACACCGCTCACGTCCGACGCCGGCGCGCCACTGCTCCGCGCGCCAATGATCGCACCGATCACGATCGCGAGCGTCATGACGGCGCCGACCGCCACCCTGATCAGCGGACGGCTATTGATGCCTTCGTTGCCCCTGTCGAACACCGATCCTACGGCAACTCGCGGACCGGCGTCGGCCGACATCGTCGAGGCCGTCTGACCCGACGAGGCCCGGGTCGAAGGCGGGTCCATGGCGGTTGAAAGGACGGCGATCCGCGCCTTCGCGCGCTCCTGTTCTTCACGCCCTACCCGCCAGGAGAGGGCGCCAAAACCGGCCGCCGCCGCCAGGGACAATGCGGTGACAATCAGCAGTACAACATCCATGAATTTGCTCCGTTAACGCAGCGTGAACTCGACAGCGACTTCCACGAGGACGTCCACCGGGATGCCCTTGCGACGCGCCGGATCGAACCGCCATTGCCGCACGGCGTAGATGGCGCGCTCGTCGAGGCCGGCGCCAAGGCCTTTGAGCACGCGAACGGTGCCCACCGTGCCGTCGCGGCGGATGACGATCTCCAGCAGCACGTCGCCGGTGAGGCTCCGGCCCCGCGCGTCTTCCGTGTACTCAGCCTTGACCTCGCGAAGCAGTCGAGGCGGAGAGATGCCGCTCCCCGGCCGATACGGTCCGCCTCCGGTGCCGCCGTCTTCACCATCGCCGATCCCTGGACCAAGGCCCTCACCGTTACCCGTGCCCTGGCCCGAGCCGACGCCGCCGTTTGCTCCAGGACCGTGACTGTCCGCGCCGTCGACCGCACGCTCAATCCTGCCTTCGCGATCGCGATCGTTGGCGGCCACCGTTTGGACCGGCGCCACGATTACCTTCGCAGGTTCCGGCTCTGGCGCCGGTGTGGGCGGCGGTTGAATGACTGGTTCTACCGGCGTTGGCTTCGGCCATTCCTCGCGCGCCGTCGTGATCACCGGTCTTTCGCTGACCGGAGGAACGGACAACTGCAAGCTGGATGCACCACGACGCGAAAGCTTCGGCGCGGGTCGAGGTTGACGCAGACCGCCGCCGCCCCCGCCTCCACCTGGTCCCGGGCTCAGGAGAAACACAAGGTGCGTCTCATCGCGGACGGTGTCGTCGAGCGCCGCAGTCTCGGTCCGGCCCATCGACAGCCATACGACCAGCGTCACGAATGCGACGTGAGCGATGAAGGAAGCGATTGCAGGCTTCCTCGCATCGCGCGCCGTCGTGTTTGAAAGAGCGAAAGGCGTTTGCGGCGGGCGTCCCTGTAAGGCCACCGCTGCCTCGCGCAGGCGCCCGCCCGCCTTCGCCGCGTCGTTCAACGCGACAAAGCGGGTCCCGGGTATGAACTTCAGGTCGCCGGCTGCGATCAGCGTCCGGACGGCATCGAGCGGCACGCCGGCTGCTCGGGCGACCTCCGTAGCCGTGAAGACTTCAGCGGCGGGAACTTTGGACATTGAAGGCAAGGGGCTGCAAGGCAAAAGCCTTGCCTCATTGCGAGCGGTGATTCAGGCCGGATAACGCCGCAAAGACGAAGGATGTGCCCTCGGTTGGACGGTCGGGCTGTCCTCGGCCGAAGGCGGATTCATGTTTTGATGCCTTCCGCGAACCTGTAGCCTTCGCGCTCCGCGAGGATCCGCACGGCCCGGAACCCCGCTTCTTCGAGTGCGCCGACCATGCCCCCGGACGCCCGGTACGCATCGTCTCCGTGTGGTTGTCTCATCAGGCCCTTCAGGCCGCCGGAGGCGGCGGCTTCGATCGTCATCACGCGACCGCCCGTCCGCAGCACGCGATGCCATTCGCGTAGTGCCGCCATTCGTGCGTTCGCGTCGAGTGACGACACGAGCCCACGCATGCTGTGCGCGATCACGAGATCGAACGCGCCACTTTCGAACGGCAGCGGGGCGAGCGGCGTCACCTGCACGTCGACCAGCACGCCGCCGCTCGCCGCCGCGGTGCGTGCGCGTGCCGCGTCCGCATCGTCGGTCACAACTATCGCGGCGTTACCGCTTAGACCGACCTTCGCAGCAAGCGCGCTTGCGAGCCCGGGATCATCGATGCCGATCTGCAGCACGCGCTCGCCCATACGCACCGCGCTCATCGTCACAGGCAGCGGCTCGACGCGGGATTTGCGCAAAAACATGCGATTTTCCTCATGATATAGTCAGCGATCGTGACTTCACCAGCTCAAATCGCCCCTGCACGCGGCAAGCTTGGCGTGCTCCTTGTCGGGCTCGGCGCGGTGGCGACGACGACGATTGCCGGTGTGTTCGCGATTCGCAAAGGCGTCGCGCTGCCAATCGGATCGCTGACACAGATGGGCACCATTCGTCTCGGGAAACGGACGGAGGGGCGCTCGCCGAAGATCAAGGAATTCGTCCCGCTCGCGGATCTCAACGACATCGTCTTCGGCGGCTGGGACATCTTCGAAGAGGACTCATACGCCGCCGCGCGGACGGCGGGGGTGCTGGAGACGTCTCAGCTCGACAAGATCCGCGATGAGCTCGAGGCGATCCGCCCGATGCCCGCGGTCTTCGATCAGCGATACGTCAAGCGCCTGCAGGGTCCAAACGTCAAGAAGGGAAAGAACAAGCGCGATCTTGCGGAGCAGGTGATTGCCGACATCCGCGCGTTCAAGGAAACCCACGGCTGCGATCGCCTCGTCATGGTGTGGACCGGCAGCACCGAGGTCTACATGAAACAGACGGCGGTGCATGCGTCGCTGGCGTCGTTCGAAAGAGGGCTCGAGCAGAGCGACGACGCGATTCCGTCGAGCATGGTGTACGCGTACGCGGCGCTTCGCGAAGGGATCCCATTCGCCAACGCTGCGCCGAATCTCACCGCGGATATTCCCGCAATGCTCGAGCTCGCCGCCCGCACCGGCGCGCCGGTCGCGGGCAACGACATGAAAACGGGACAGACCCTGATTAAGACGATCATCGCGCCCGGCCTCAAGGCCCGCCTCCTCGGCGTGCGCGGCTGGTACTCGACCAACATCCTCGGCAACCGCGACGGCGAGGTGCTCGACGATCCGGAGTCGTTCAAGACGAAGGAAGAAAGCAAGAAGTCGGCGCTCGACTACATCTTCCAGCCCCACCTGTACCCCGAGCTGTACAAAGATCTCTGCCACGTCGTGCGCATCAACTACTACCCTCCGCGCGGCGACAACAAGGAAGGCTGGGACAACATTGATCTGATCGGCTGGATCGGGTATCCGATGCAGTTTAAGATCAACTTCCTCTGCCGCGACAGCATCCTGGCCGCGCCGATTGTCCTGGATTCGGCACTGTTCCTGGATCTCGGGAAGCGCGCCGGTATGTCGGGTATTCAGGAGTGGCTCTCGTTCTATTTCAAGGCGCCGATGCACGCGCCGGAAGTCTACCCGGAGCACGACCTGTTCATTCAACTGATGAAGCTGAAGAACACCCTGCGCCACATGCAGGGCGAGGAGCTGATTACCCATCTCGGGCGCGAGTATTACGATTGACCCAGGCAGTTCTGCTTGGCGGCCTCTTCATCGGAGTGCTGTCCGCGCTGCCGATTGTCAACGTCGTCAACTGCTGTTGCCTCTGGATCATCGGCGGCGGCGCCATCGCCGTCTATGTGGCGCAACAGGATCAACCCCTCCCGATCGGTCTCCTGGCAGGAGCCAGGATTGGGGTTCGCGCCGGCATCGTCGGCGCGCTGATCTGGCTGATCGTGTCGATGGCCGTCGACCTCGTCATGGCGCCGCTGCAGCAGCGTGCCGCGGATCTGATGTTGCGCAGCGCAACCGACATGCCGCCTGATGTGAGGGCGTGGCTGGACGGGATCGGGGATGGCGCCTCTGCGCCTCTGCGGTTCGTGCTCGGATTCCTCTTTCAGCTGTTCATTGCCACACCTTTCGCGGGACTCGGAGGGCTGCTCGGCGCCGCGATCTTTGGAGCAGAGACACCACCCGTACATGGAGGGCCGTAAGGGCGCTGGTGTATCCTTACGCGCTCAATATTCATCAGGGTTCGCATAGACCATGGCAGAGAAGAAACCACCGCCAGATATCGCAGATCTTCTCCAGGAAGACCGGACATTTCCACCTTCGAGAGAATTCCGCGCCCAGGCCAACATCAACGACGAAGACGTCTACGCGCGCGCTGACAGGGATCCAGAGGGCTTCTGGGCCGCATTCGCGTCCGAGCTCGAATGGTCGACGCCGTGGACGAAAGTGCTCGACTGGAAACCTCCGCATGCGAAATGGTTCGTCGGCGGCACCATCAACGCGAGCGTCAACTGCGTCGATCGGCACATCCGAGGACCGCGCCGTAGCAAGGCAGCCCTCATCTGGGAAGGTGAGCCCGGCGACCGCCGCACGCTGACGTATTTCGACCTCTATCGCCAGGTCAGCCAGTTCGCGAACGTGCTGAAGTCGCTCGGCGTCAAGCGCGGAGATCGGGTCGCGATCTACCTTCCGCTCATTCCCGAGCTCGCGATCGCGATGCTAGCCTGCGCGCGCGTCGGCGCAGCGCACTCAGTCGTGTTTGGCGGGGTCAGCTCCGGGGCACTCCCCGGCCGCATCAACGACGCACAATGCAATCTGCTTATTACCTCCGACGGCGGGTGGCGCCGCGGCTCCATCGTGCCGCTCAAGCAGATGGCCGACGAGGCACTGGAGGGCACCCCCTCGATCAAGAACGTCGTGGTGGTGCAGCGGCTCGTGGGCCAGTCGAACGCGCCCGTCCACATCCAGGAAGGCCGCGATCACTGGTACCACCGCCTGATGCAGGACGCGCCGTATACGTGCGAGCCGGAAAAGATGGACTCGGAGGACCTGCTGTACATCCTCTATACGTCCGGCACGACCGGGAAACCCAAGGGCATCATGCACACGACAGGCGGCTACCTGACGGGAACCTACGCCACGACGAAGTGGGTTTTCGACATGAAGGACGACGACGTCTACTGGTGCACGGCCGATATTGGCTGGGTCACAGGCCACAGCTACGTCGTTTATGGCCCGCTCGCGAACGGCGCGACCGTGGTGATGTACGAAGGCGCTCCCGACTGGCCGAAGAAGGATCGCTTCTGGGAAATCATCGAGCGATACGGCGTCACGATCTTCTACACGGCGCCGACGGCGATCCGGGCGTTCATGAAATGGGGGACGGAGTGGCCGAAGAAGCGTGACCTGTCGAGCCTGCGTCTGCTTGGATCCGTCGGCGAGCCGATCAATCCGGAAGCGTGGGTCTGGTATCACCGTTACATCGGCGGTGAGAAATGTCCGGTGGTCGATACATGGTGGCAGACCGAAACCGGCGCGATCATGATCACACCGTTGCCCGGGCTGACGACGACCAAGCCCGGTTCAGCGACGCGGGTCTTCCCCGGCGTCAAGGCGGAGATCAAGAACGAAAAGGGCGAGACGATTCCGACTGGCGGAGGCCTGCTGACGCTGACGAGGCCGTGGCCGTCGATGCTCCGGGGCATTTACGGAGACCCCGACCGGTACGTGTCGATGTACTGGAGCAAGTTCACGTCCGACATCTACTTTTCGGGTGACGGCGCCAAGCTCGATCAGGACGGGTTCTTCTGGCTGCTTGGCCGCGTCGACGACGTGCTGAACGTGGCCGGCCATCGCATCGGTACGATGGAGGTCGAGAGCGCGCTCGTCGATCACCCGAAGGTCGCCGAAGCCGCCGTCGTGGGCCGGACCCACGAGATCAAGGGGCAGGCGGTTGCCGCGTTCGTGACGGTGAAGGAAGGCGTGCAGCCCAGCGAGGCGCTGATGATCGAATTGAAGGATCACGTCGCCAAAAAGATAGGCGCGATCGCCAGGCCGGACGACATCATCTTCACGGCGGACCTGCCGAAGACGCGGTCAGGCAAAATCATGCGCCGGCTGCTTCGTGACATTGCCGAAGGCAAGACGCTGGGCGATACGACGACGCTGGCCGATCCGAACGTGGTCGCGAAGCTGAAGGAACAGTACCAGGAAGAGCATTAGCGGTCTTTGAAACCATCCGCGGTTCCCAGTCGTAGACTGTAGGACTGGAGACGAAGACGCATGTCTTTGATTGAAACACGCGATTTATGGAAGACATACGCGATGGGTTCGGAGGAGATTCACGCCCTGAGCGGGATCTCGCTCGATATCGACCGCGGCGAATATGTCGCCATCATGGGACCGTCAGGCTCAGGCAAGTCGACGCTGATGAACCTGATCGGGTGCCTCGACACGCCGACGAGGGGGACCTACCTCCTGAATGGCAAGCGCGTCAGCGACATGAATGACAACGAGCTGGCGCGCATTCGCAACGAGGAAATCGGCTTCGTCTTCCAGACGTTCAACTTGCTGCCGCGCGCCACGGCGCTGCACAACGTCGAACTTCCGCTGGTGTACGCCGGCGTGTCCGCGACCGACCGGGAGGTCAGGGCTCGCGGCGCACTGGAGGGCGTCGAGCTCGGCGATCGCATGACGCACCGCCCCAACGAGCTGTCAGGCGGCCAGCGCCAGCGCGTGGCGATCGCGCGCGCCCTCGTCAACAATCCCTCCATTCTGCTCGCCGATGAGCCGACCGGAAATCTCGATTCAAAGACCGGCGCGGAAATCCTGTCGCTCTTTGAGAAGCTTCATCTGGCGGGAAACACCATCGTGCTGGTGACCCACGAGGCGGACGTCGCCGCGTTCGCCCACCGTATAGTTCACATCCGCGACGGCCAGGTTGAGAAAGATGTGAATCGGGCGGCGTAATGCTGAATTCTGAATGGCGAATGCTGAACAAATTCAACATTCAACATTCGCAATTCAGCACTAGACGGCTGCCCAGTGTTGTGCGCCGATTTCCTTCAGCGGCGCATCACGCTCGAACGACGCAGGATTGAGCTCGATCCGCTGGCGCGTCGCATCCGGATCCAGTACGGGGATCGCGCTGAGGAGCGCTCTCGTGTACGGATGGGTGGGATTCGCGAAGAGCGCCTGTGTCTCTCCCAGCTCGACGATCTTCCCCATGTACATGACGGCCACGCGGCTGCAGATATGTTCCACGAGCCGCAGATCGTGCGCGATGAAGAGGTACGTCAGCTTCAACCGCTCCTTCAGCTCCATCAACAGTTGGACCACCTGCGCCTGGATCGACACGTCAAGCGCGGAGACCGCTTCGTCCGCGATGATGAGCGCCGGATTCAACGCGAGGGCGCGGGCAATCCCGACGCGCTGCCGCTGGCCGCCGCTGAACTCGTGGGGATACCGCGCGATATGTTCCGGTTCCAGCCCGACAAGCTGAAACAGCTCCGCGACGCGCGCACGCCGCTCGGTCTTTGAGCCGAGCTTGTGAATGACGAGCGGTTCCTCGACGATGTCGCCGACCCGCATGCGCGGGTTGAGCGAAGAATACGGATCCTGGAAGACGATCTGCATGTCGCGGCGCGCCATCCGCATGCGTTGCCGCGAGAACGCGACGACGTTCTCTCCGCGAAAAAGGACCTCTCCCGAGGTCGGCTCGATGAGGCGCAGGATGCAGCGGCCGGTCGTGCTCTTGCCGCTCCCCGATTCGCCCACGAGTCCGAACATTTCGCCCTCCTCGATCGCGAACGTCACATCGTCCACGGCCTTTACGACAGAGGGAGGACGCAGCAGCCCTTGCTTCCGCACGAAGTGCTTGACGAGGTGACGGACCTCGAGGAGCGGCATCAGCGGGCCCCGGGCACGGCCGCCAGCAGGCTGCGTGTGTATTCGTGCGCAGGGTGACGCAGGATCTCGCGCACCGGACCCTGTTCGACGAGCTTGCCTTTGAACATCACCGCTACGCGATCGGCAATCTCGGCGATGACGCCGAAGTCGTGCGTGATCAGGAGCAGCGCAAGGCTGTAGCGCGCCTTCAACTCTCGCATGAGGTCCAGCACCTGCGCCTGGATCGTCACGTCGAGCGCGGTCGTCGGTTCGTCGGCAATGATCAACGGCGGTTCACACGCGAGCGCGATGGCGATCATGACGCGCTGGCGCATGCCCCCGGAGAGTTGATGCGGGTAGTCGCGGGCGCGACGCGCAGCGTCGGGAATCCGCACGGCGTCGAGCAATTCCGCGGCGCGGGTACGTGCCTCGGCGCGCGTCGCCTTTCCGTGGACGGTCAGCGCCTCGGCGATTTGATCGCCTACGCGCATGACCGGGTTGAGCGCCGTCATTGGCTCCTGAAAGATCAGCGAGATCCTGGCCCCGCGCACTTCGCGCATCTCGCGTTCCGGCAGGGCAAGCAGGTCCCGTCCTTCGAACATCACGCTACCGCCTGTGATTCGGCCCGGGGGCTGAAGGAGGCGCAGGATGGAAAACGCCGTGACCGACTTTCCGCTGCCCGATTCGCCGACGAGTCCGAGCGTTTCACCCGGCAGAATCTGGAAGCTCACATCATCGACCGCCCGTGTCGCGGATGGGGAGCCGTCGAAGGTCACAGTGAGGTGCTGAACGTCGAGCAACGGGTTGCCTGCGCTCACAGCGAGACGTCCTGATGTTCGCCGAACACGTGGCGCATGGCGTCAGCGATCTCGCCAAGGGTCGCGCGTTTTTCGACGGCCGCGATGATTGGCGGCACGAGGTTCGCCGTCCCGCGCGCAGCCGATTCGACCGCGTCCAGCGCCGAGCGCCATTCGCGCTCGCTGCGTCCGGCGCGGACGGCGCGCACGCGCTCGATTTGGCGGCGTTCGACTTCAGGGTCTATGCGAAAGAGATCGGTGTTCGGATTGACCTTTCCGTCCGGCGAAGCAGCCCGATTCGTATACCTGTTGACGCCGACGACGACGGCATCGCCCGCATCGACCGCCTGTTGCGCGTGATAGGCGGCATCCTGGATCTGCTGCTGGATATAGCCCGATTCGATCGCCGCGAGGGTTCCGCCGATCTGATCGATCCGGTCAAGGAGATCCGAGGCCGCGCGCTCGATTCGTGATGTCATCTCCTCGATCGCGTAGGAGCCGGCGACGGGGTCCACCGTGTTCGCGACACCGCTCTCATGCAGGATGATCTGCTGCGTGCGCAGGGCAATCGTGGCGCTCTCTTCGGTTGGTAGTGCAAGCGCTTCGTCCTTGCCATTGCAGTGAAGCGACTGCGTTCCCCCCAGCACCGCCGCCAGCGCCTGCAGCGCGACGCGGACAATGTTGTTGTCCGGCTGCTGCGCGGTCAGGGTGCTTCCCGCCGTCTGGGTGTGGAAGCGCATCTGCTGCGCGCGCGGATTCGTGGCGCCGAATCGCTGCGCCATCCGGCGCGCCCACAGACGACGGGCGGCGCGGAACTTGGCAACTTCCTCGATGAAATCGTTGTGAGCGTTGAAGAAGAAGGACAGCCGCTGGCCAAACTTGTTGACGTCGAGACCGGCATCGATCGCGGCCTGGACGTACGCGCTCGCGTGCGCGAGTGTGAACGCGACTTCCTGGACTGCCGTGGAGCCCGCTTCGCGGATGTGATACCCGCTGATTGAGATCGTGTTCCACTGCGGCATGTCGCGCTCGCAGAATGCAAGGATGTCGGTGACGATGCGAAGCGACGGACGTGGCGGGTAAATGTAGGTGCCGCGCGCGACATACTCCTTCAGGATGTCGTTCTGCACCGTCCCGGAGAGGGCGGCGGGCGCGACGCCCTGCCGCTTGGCGACGGCGACGTACAACGCGAGCAGGATAATCGCGGTCGCGTTGATCGTCATCGACGTCGACACGCGATCGAGGGGAATGGCGTCGAAGAGCGCCGCCATGTCTTCGATCGAATCAATCGCGACACCGACGCGTCCGACCTCACCCGCGGCCATCGGATGGTCAGAGTCGTAGCCGATCTGGGTCGGCAGGTCGAACGCAACGCTGAGTCCGCTGACGCCCTGCGTCAGCAAATACCGGTAGCGACGGTTCGATTCCGCCGCATCGGCGAACCCCGCGTACTGCCGCATCGTCCAGGGACGGCCCCGGTACATGGAGGGCTGAATACCCCGGGTGTACGGAAAGACGCCCGGAAGGCCGATATCCGCTTGGGGGTCGATATCTGACAGATCGTCGGGGGAGCGGTAGAAACGGCTCGTCGGACCGCTCGTCATGGGGGTGCGAGGCGATTCTACTCCAACCCCTTGTGTACCAGCGGTTAACGGACGCAGTCCCAGCTGGAGCAGGCGGGTCATCTGTTCAGCTCCGCGAAAATAGGCCGAAAACTGCCAGTTTGTTGACACTCTGCAGGACTGTCTCTACAATGAAACGCAGCCTCAACAGGGCTAACCCCATACAGATGAACATCTTTGGCGCTCGATCCCTGCCAGACCTCCCCGGTGTGTGCAGGTTCGGATCGGGAGACGCCCCGGATCCCGGCCCGGCGGCGGTGTGAGGAGGAAGCAGGTATGGATGACGTCGTGAACCGGTTCGCAAAAGAGCTGGCCGACGCGATCGCCGCTGCCGTAGCCGAAAACCAGCAAGTAGAAGCGTGTCGCGCGAAGGCGCGCGAGGCCGGCTTCGACATGCGAGTGACGCTCGAAGCGGTCGTTGGTTTTGTGAACCGCAACAATGGAGCGGCGGTGACGAAAATCACCACTCCCGCCCGCCTGCTGCCGGGGCGTCGGGCCTTCGAGCTTACCTCGAACGACAAACGATTCCTCCGCTCGCTGCGCATCGGAGCTGACGAAGCGAAGGAGCCAACGGTCGAAGGCTAGAAGAACTCCCAACACCCAACAACCACCCCCTAAGGCGTCTCATTGACCGCCCGGGAGTTGGGGACCTGGGAGTTGGGAGTTGTCATGTACGGGCCTTGCCCTGGTTCGCGACGGCCGCCATCGCCTGCTGCACCGCCTCCTGATCGCCCAGGTAGAACTTCTGGAGCGGCTTCAGGTCATCGTTGAGCAGGTAGACGAGAGGAATGCCGGTCGGGATGTTCAGCTCGACGATCTCTTCTTCCGACAGATTGTCGAGATACTTCACCAGGGCGCGCAGGCTGTTGCCGTGCGCCGCGATGAGCACCTTCCGGCCCGCAACGATGTCGGGCGCGATCGCCTGGTGCCAGTACGGCAGGAAACGCGCGACGGTGTCCTTGAGCGATTCGGTCAGTGGCAGCTCCTGCGGCGAGAGCGACGCGTAGCGTCGATCGCGGGAGGGATGCCGGGGATCGTCGGGCGTGAGCGGAGGCGGCGGGATGTCGTAGCTACGGCGCCAGATCTTCACCTGCGCCTCGCCATATTTCTCCGCGGTTTCGGACTTGTTCAATCCTTGTAAGGCGCCATAGTGGCGCTCGTTGAGTCTCCACGAGCGATAGACCGGGATCCAGAGCAGGTCCATCTCGTCGCGGGCAATCCACAGGGTCCGGATCGCGCGTTTGAGCACCGAGGTGTGCGCGACCCCGAACTCGAATTTCTCGGCGGCCATGAGGCGGCCCGCCTCGCGAGCTTCTTCGCGTCCCTTGTCGGTCAGGTCGACGTCCGTCCATCCAGTGAACCGGTTCTCGCGATTCCAGACGCTTTCGCCGTGACGCAACAGCACGAGTCGATACATGGTTTCTGTGGTCCGGCTCAAGCCGGACACTACCTCTGAGAAATTGTAGCGTCTGCCTTTAGGCGGGCCTTAGCGCCAGCTGCCGGATCGCGGATCGTCCGGCGTACTTCGCCCCGGACCCGAGCCCTTCCTCAATGCGCAGTAGCTGGTTGTCCTTCGCGACGCGGGCTCTGCGGCTCGCGGACCCGGTCTTGATCTGCCCCGCCGACGTCCCGACCGCAAGGTCTGCAATCGTGCTGTCTTCAGTCTCTCCCGACCGGTGCGAAATGATCGTTCCGTATCCGGCATTGCGCGCCATCGCGATCGCGTCGAGGGTCTCGGACACGGTGCCGATCTGATTCAGTTTCACCAGGAGGGCGTTGGCCACGCCGTCCGCGATTCCCTGCTTCAGAATCTCAGGGTTGGTCACGAACACGTCATCGCCAACGAGCTGCACGCGTTCGCCGAGCGCGCGCGTCAGCGCCTTCCATCCGTCCCAGTCGCCTTCGGCGAGCCCGTCCTCGATCGAGACGATCGGATACTGCCGCACCCAGTCGGTCCAAAGCTCGACCATCTGCGCGGGCGTGCGCGCCGCCTCTCCCGACTTCTTGAAGACGTACGTGCCGTTGTCCCACAGTTCGCTCGACGCGACGTCGAGCGCGATGAAAATGTTCTCGCCAGCGGCGTAGCCTGCTTTGGCAATCGCCTCGAGCACCACGTCGAGCGCCTCGCGGTTGGACCTCAGATTCGGTGCGAAGCCGCCTTCGTCGCCAACGCCGGTCGAGTGGCCTCCCTTCTTCAGAATGGCACGCAGCGCGTGAAAGATTTCCGCGCCGGCGCGCAGCGCCTCGGCGAACGTGGGCGCGCCCACCGGCATGACCATGAACTCCTGGAGGTCGACGCTGCTGTCCGCATGCACGCCGCCGTTCAGGATGTTCATCATCGGTACGGGCAGGACGTACGTGTCGCCGGCTGACCGTCCACTGAGCCGCGCAAGGTGCTCGTACAAGGGACGGCCTTTCGCCACGGCTGCAGCTTTTGCCGCCGCCATCGACACGCCAAGCAACGCGTTCGCGCCGAGTCGGCTTTTCGCGGGCGTGCCGTCGAGGGCAATCATCTTCTGATCGATCGCGCGCTGATCGAGCTCGGCGCCTGTGAGCGCGCTCGCGATTTCCCCGTTGACGTGCGCGACGGCCTTCCGGACGCCCTTCCCCAGGTAACGGCTCTTGTCGCCGTCGCGCAGCTCCAGCGCTTCGCGCTCGCCGGTCGACGCGCCTGATGGAACGCCCGCGCGGCCGAAGGCAGTTCCCGCCGTCACATCGACTTCAAGCGTGGGGTTGCCTCGTGAATCGAGAATCTCGCGTCCGTGGACACGCGTAATCTGCATCGCCCCTAGTCCCTTCCCCCTAACCCCTAACCCCTTATGTATGCGCAGCACCGCCGCGATCGGCTTCCGCTTCCGCGTGCAACGCCTCTTCGCTGATCGGACCGATCAGCGGCTCGTCATCGGCGGTGACGATGGCGATGCCCCCGTCGGTGATCGTATGGCGCCGACGGTCCTCTTCGACGTCATATCCGATGAGCGCGCCGCGTGGAATGAGTACGTCGCGGTCGATGATCGCGCGCCGTACACGCGCGTGCCGGCCTACGCGCACGCCGGGCATCAGAATCGTCTGTTCGATCTCGCAGAAGCTGTGAACGCGAACGTTGGGGCAGAGGATGCTGCCGATCACTCTGCTGCCGGAAATGATGCAGCCCCCCGAGATGATCGAATCCAGCGCCTGGCCGCAGCGGCGCCCCTCTTCCGCAAACACGAACTTGGCCGGCGGTGCCTGCGGCTGGTACGTGCGCAGCGGCCACTCCGGATCGTAGAGATTGAATTCCGGATTGACGTGGCACAGGTCCATGCTCGCCTCGAAATAGGCGTCAAGCGTGCCGATGTCGCGCCAGTACTTTGCCGCCTTCTTGTTCTCGTCGTAAAACCGGTACGAGTACACGTGCGCCGACCGGATCAACGACGGGATGATGTTCTTCCCGAAGTCATGCTGGCTGTCAGGGCGCGCCGCGTCCTCCTCGAGCGCCTGTTCGAGCACCTCTGCGCGAAAGATGTAGATCCCCATCGACGCGAGAGACGTATCGGGCGATCCGGGCACCGGCGTCGGCTGCTGCGGCTTCTCCTGGAACCCGGTGACGCGATCGGATTCGTCGATGCTGACGATGCCGAAGCGCGGGGCGTCCGCCACCGGCACCTCGATCGTGGCAATGGTGGCGTCCGCGTTCCTCTCCTGATGGAATCGCAGCATTTTCGCGTAATCCATTTTGTACACGTGATCGCCGGACAGGACGATGATGTGGCTCGCGGACTCGCGGGCAATCGAATACAGGTTCTGGTAGACCGCGTCCGCCGTGCCGAGATACCAATGCTCACCGACGCGCTTTTGCGGCGGAAGGATCTCGATGAACTCGCCGAGCTCTTCCGACACGACGCTCCACCCCATCCGGATGTGCCGGTTCAACGAGAGTGATTTGTACTGCGTGGCGATGTAGATGTGTCGTAGCCCTGAGTTGATGCAGTTGCTGAGTGTGAAGTCGATGATTCTGTACGGTCCCCCGAAGTAGACGGCCGGTTTTGCGCGATCTCTTGTCAGGGGATACAGGCGCTCGCCGACTCCACCGGCGAGCAGGATGACCAGGATATCGTCCAGTTCCATGGGTGTGGCCCCAGGCCAGCAGCGCGCCCCTGGCGCCCAGCAGATCCCGTGTGGGGCAGCGATGATAGCACGGTGAATCGCCACGGAAGGTCACGCAGCGCGCGACCTTCCGTCAGAAATTCGCGTGTCGCGCGGGCTGTTCAGAGGTTTGACTTGCCGCGGGGGCGCCGCCTATGATCAACGGATTCGAGCGCTCCGTTCGACCCTGACAGAGCCTCGAAACAACGTCATCGAAACCGCCACAGCAGCCCGGCTGAAAGCGTCACGGCTGTCGTATTGTCTCCGTCACTTTCGGGAGAGAGAGGCATGAAGAAGATGAGAGGGATGGTTGCTCTCTGTGTTGCGCTGAGCGTGGCTGCTGGTTCGTCGGCGGTGCTCGCGCAGAAGGTCGACAAGAAGCAGGAAGAAAAGCGCAGTAAGGCCGAACAGCTCGACATCGCGGTCCTGCTCAAGGGGGTCGACACGGTCGCAACGGGTCAGGCCGCCCCGACCAACACGATGGTAACGTGGGAGTCGAACCATTTCATTCGTTCGCAGGACGGCACCACCTACGTTCCTTTCACGGTGCAACTGGATCGCTCGAAACTGACCTCGCCGACTGTCGCGTTGTACGTGCGTGTGGACAACAAGGGCGCCGCACCGGCACCGCCGAGCAAGGACAGCAAGGACAAGGCGGGCGCCGTGCATCCCTGGGAAAACGTCTATTTCGCGACGGTCAGCCCAGAGGGGACAGTGTCGCGCGCCTTCCAGCTGAAGGGCGGTGACTACGACGTCTACATCGCGGTGAAGGACAAGGGCACGGTCGAGAAGGCCGACAAGAACTTCAACCCGACGGTGGCTGTCGCCAAGAAAGAACTCAGCATCCCCGACTACAACAAGCCGGAG
>OBEQ011595131.1_pt1 | contig 23167 bp, 22 predicted proteins | sample 1670901 | NCBI WGS metagenome assembly OBEQ01 (sample SAMEA104232315, study PRJEB22302) | groundwater metagenome | biome: forest; feature: aquifer; material: groundwater | place: USA | collected 2011-08-07 | depth 5.4 m
CTGGGTCTTCTGCTTCTGTTTGGAGCGTTTATCGTGCTGAATACGATTAACCCCAATCTGACGAACTTGAGCCTGCCGAAGTTGGGGGGGGTGGAGGGGCCAGCGGCACCGACACAAGAGACTCCGGCTCTAAACACTGATCAAGTAACAACAGAGTTGGGCTCAATGAATGTGCATATACCAGCAGACGCAACAATAGAAGCCGCCCGACAACGCACCCTTGACGCCATTTCTGATCTTAAACAACAGTGCGCTACTTGCAATATTACAGTCAATTCGATCACTGAACGCAACCTTGAACTGCAAGGTAATACCCGTCTCAATGAAGCGATATCTCAATTTACTGATCTTAGCTCTGGTGGAGATATAGTATATAAATCGGTCCAAAGTGGCGCTATCTATACGTATGTTAAGGGAAAAAATCTCTGGGAGGTCCAAGTCAAGCCCAAAAAATGATTTCTCTTTGTTTTACCGAGCGCATAATAAAAAGATTATTATTTTTATAAACCATGAAAAGGATCTTTATTGTCGTCTCTATTCTTGTAGTTGTCGCCCTTATAATTTTCGGCGGCTATTATCTCCGTTCGCGCAAGGAATCACCTGCCGCGTCTCGTTCGGCCCTGCCAACACCTCAATTAGGCGGGCTACCTACGGTTCAGCCAACATCCCAACTCCCGGCTAACAACGGCAGCAGCTCCCAACAGACAACCGGTTCTGTCGAGAAATTAACCCTCGTGATCGACAATCCCGTCCTTGACTATTTTGTTGATGCAAAAAACAACCCTATCTTTGTCCAGCCGGACGGACAGATTTTGAAAATCACTGCTGGCGAAACAGAAATCTTGAGCGCGAGCGCTATGAACAATGTTGTGGCTGCCTCGTTCTCTTTTGATGGCAAAAAAATCTTGATTGTTATCGGCGGAGCATCCGGCCGGCAGGCGAGTATTTTCGACACGGAGAGCAAAACCTGGCAGCCGTTGCCGGTAACCGCACAAAACCCTGTCTGGTCTCCGAGTGACTATCAAGTCGCGTTTTTTTCCAACGCGGGCCGAGTCAGCGCGCTTTCGGTTTTGGACGGGGCCAATCCGGCGACGAAACCAAAAGAGATGTTGCAACTGCATCAGGAAGATGCTCTGTTGCGCTGGGTATCTCCCGATCAAATACTCATCGCCGATACAGTCAGCGCTCTGTGGAGTTCGTCGCTGTGGTCGTTCAGTCCGAAGAAAAAGTCCCTGTCGTTGCTTATGCAAGACCAGTTGGGACTTGAAACTGTTTGGAGTCCGTCATTGCCCGTTCACGGCCTGATGTTTTCAGCCACTGTAAACGGCCAAGGCGGTCAATTGCGTCTCCTTGATGAAAACGGGAGGCCCCTTCAGCTATTAAATTTCCTGACCCTCCCTTCGAAATGTATTTTTTATGACAGGCCCGTGGCCGTCCCCCAAGCCATTAGTTCTTCAACGCCCTCTTCAACCTCTCCCGCCTCTGGAACCCCTGATTCGAGAACAACTTCCGCCACGCACGCATCTCTCATCTGCGCCGTGCCGCGAGACCGACAATCGCTCGACAACGCTCAACTGCCTGATGCCTATCAGAAAAAAGACCTTTTCACCTCTGATGGCTTTTTTGAAATTAATGTGGATAGCGGGGCCGTAAAAACCGTCTTTAACGATCCTACAAAAAATTTTGATGCCGCCGATCTTAAAATCTTCGATCAAAAGCTGTTCTTTCTTAATCGGTTCGACAACAAGGTGTATTCGATAAATCTCTAAATCCTAATCTCCACTTCGACAAGCTCAGTGTCCCGAGCCGGGTCGAGGGATAATCTCTAAACAAATTCAAAATTCCAAATCTCAAAATGTATTATTTTTGAATTTCGATATTTGAGATTGTTTAGAGATTAGGGTTTCGAGATTAGAGGCCCCTCATCTTTTTCTTGGATCGGCCTGACTACTACAGAGCGGGTTCTGCCGGCGCCGACGCTCTCGGTCATCACGCCCGGATGCGCGGCGAGTTCCACGTGTATCAAGCGGCGTTCGTAAGAATTCATTGCCGGCAGGGCGATTTCCCCCTTGGTGGCAAGAGCTTTTCGCGCGGCGGCCCGGGCCAAGTCAGAGATGAGACTTTCGCGCTCCCGCCGGTAATTATTCACATCAAAAAAAATCGCCGCTTCGTTCTCTTTTCTGGCGATGAGCTGAACTATATGGTTCAGCGACTCAACAATCACCGGCAGATGTTCCTGCGATACGGGCGGCTGGCTGTAAATAAAAACTTTGCCGTGCCGGCGTTCTTCATCTACCTCTATGGCATAGTCCCTAAATCCTATTGATTCAATTATTGTTCTGACCAGACTTTCCTGATCTTTCATATTGGCGGTTCACTATCTCTTGTTGAAGAATGGAGAAAAGCGAGCTGACGATCCAATACAGGCCGATGGCGGCCGGCAATTTCAAAAAAATGATGAAGGTGATTGCCGGCGCCAGGTATATCATTTGCCGGTTTACCTTTTCGGCCGCGGCCATCTCTCTCCCTGCTTCGATTTTCGGCAGGCTCCGCATCCCCTGAATATACTGCACGGCGGCTGCCAAACCAACCATCACAATACTCCCTTGTTCCAGATTTATCAACCCGAAAAAAGAGTAATTCGGGTTCTGGGGTGCCGCTACAAAAGAGTAGAGGCCCTGAAGTGTTTCGGGGGTCAATTTAGTCAGAAAAATCCGGTAGAGCGCAATGAGGATCGGCAACTGGAGAAGCAAAAGCAAGAACCCGGAAAAAGGATTAATTTCGTGTTCCTTGTAAAGCTCCATAGTGGCTTTGAATTGTTTCTCTTTGTTGCTTTTGTGCTCGCGCTGGATGCTTTCCAGCTTGGGCTGGAGCTTTTGCATGATCGTCTGATGCCGGACGCTTTTCTGGAAAATGGGGAAAAGAAGGAGGCGAATCAAAATTGTCAAAAAAATTATGGCGAGCCCCATGTTTCCGAACCCAACCGTGTCATACAAAAAAATGAGGGCGTTGAACAGGGGCTGGTAGAAAATCAAGTTATAGAAATGAGCGATCATGGGTTAGGGGCTAATAGCTAGTTACTAGGAACTAGGGATTGGGGTTCTTATTTTTCTAAAAACTTTTTCGAGTTCGGCTCTGATCTGGTCCGCCGACAGTTCGCGAAGGCGCGGCGATGCGGTGATTAAAAAATCTTGATGCGCGTCCGGCTGACCCTTGACGTATTCCAAAATCAACCGTCTCCAAAAATGACGCAGGCTCGAGCGCTTATCAACCCGCGCGCTGATGATCAAGCCAAAGCGGTTGTGGCCGAGTTCGTTTCTAAAATTTTTCAGAGAAAAATATTCCGAGCGTGTCTGATTGAGCGGTCGAGCAAAAAACTTTTGCTTGGGGAGTCTCGCTTTTTTGGAAATCATACCGCAAGCCGTTGCCGTCCTTTGCGCCGACGCCGCGTCAGGGTGCGCCGGCCGCCCGGCGTCCGCTTCTTCACCAGAAAACCGTGCGTCCTTTGCCGCTTCCTCTTTTTGGGACTATAGGTTGTGGACATTAACTATAGCTTATCATAAAAATTTTCTTACGCAATCTTGGGCAATCATTCTGCCAGAAAACTTTTGAACAGGTAATCCCCATTTTGCGTGCTTGTGGTTTTGCACCTGATTGAGATACAAATAAGATTGGAGAGAAAAGTCGGCTGGAAAACGATTTGATTTTTGTTGTTTCTGCTTTTTTCTTCGGATTGTTGCTTTTTGACTTTCTCATCACTACAATAACTATAGTTTTAGTCGCATTTTACTATTTCACTACTGGGTATGGAAAAAAATCTTAATGGGCTCTGGCAAGCAATTCTCGGCGAGATGGAAGTCCAACTCTCGCGGGCCAATTTTGCTACCTGGTTGAAAAACAGTTGCTTAGTTGAAGAAAAAGAGGGAACGCTGTTTGTCATGCTGCCCAATAATTTCGCCAGAGAATGGGTAGAGAACAAATATCAGAAGAATCTGCTTGGTATTGCGAGAAATTTCGATGATTCGGTAAAAAAATTGGAATTTTTGGCCTCGGGACAAAAACTAGAACCGGCCCCCAAGAAAGTCTCGGTGGCCGATCTCAACAAATTCGAGAATAAAATGAATCTTGAATTCAGGACCGACCCGGAGACCAATCTTAATCCCCGTTATTCCCTTGCCTCTTTTGTGGTTGGCCCCTCGAATGAACTCGCGTTCGGCGCGGCCACCGCTGTTACCCAAAGCGTCGGCGTGAAATACAATCCGCTCTTCATCTACGGCGGCGTTGGGCTGGGGAAGACACACCTCATTCAGGCCATCGGCAACGAAATCAGAAGCCGCTATCGGGGCAAGGTCAGATCCAAATATGTGTCATCCGAAAAGTTCACCAGCGATGTGGTCTGGGCCATCCGAAACAAAAGGATGGAAGACATCAAGAAAAAATACCGCGATGTCGATGTATTGATAATCGACGATATCCAGTTCATCGGCGGCAAAGAAAAGACCGAAGAAGAATTTTTTCACACCTTTAACGCTCTCTACGAAAACAACAAGCAAATTATCATTTCCTCCGACCGGTCGCCGCGATCCATTCCGACGCTCGAAGAACGATTGCGCTCCCGGTTCGAGGGCGGCTTGATAACCGACATCGTGTATCCCGAATACGAAATGAGGGTGGCGATCATCAGAAAGAAGCTCGAGGAGGCCAGCCGCGAATTGAGCGACGCGGTCATCGACCTGATCGCCCGAAAAGTAAAAAAGAATATGCGCGAATTGGAGGGGGTGCTCAATAAAACCCTCTTTTACCAGGAGACACGAATGATGGTGATCACGGAGCGGGTGGCCGAAGAAATCATTGAAACGGCGATTCAGAACCTCGGCCGCCGAGTGAATGACAATCAGATTATACGGTCGGTGGCCGAATTTTATAATCTCGCGGTCAGTGACTTGGTCGGCCGGGTTAGGAAAAAAGAAATCGTCGAGCCCCGCCAGATCGCCATGTATCTTATTCGGGATATGTTGGATATGTCCTATCCGCATATTGGGGAAAAGCTGGGCAAAGATCACACCACTGCCATCCACGCCGTCCGCAAAATCAATCAGGAGGTCAATCGGAATTCCTCCTTGAACCAGAAGATCATCTCTATCAAAGAACTTATTTATAAGGCATAATGAACAGGATATCGCCAGTTCGCGCCAGGAAGAGTCCATAAGATCGGGATTGGAAAAGCAGGTGGTTTTGGTTTCCGGAGGCAGATGCCATGCCGCAATCCCCAGGGTTAATAACAACAGTAATAACTATATTTAATACTATATAAATTATTATTATGAAAGTAGTGGTGATGAAAAATAATTTTAAAGATGGCCTGTTTGCGGTTGAGCGAGCCGCCGGAGAAAATGCGAACCTGCCGATTCTCAAAAACGTCGTTCTCGAAACAGCGGAGAATAAACTGAAGCTTACCGCCACCAATCTTGAAATCGCCATCAGCTTCTCGGTCTCGGGGAAAATAATCGAGAACGGCAGATTGACTGTTCCCATCGGCGTTCTTGCGAATCTCATCGGCGGCATTGCCAGCGAACGGCTCAACCTCGAAAACAAAAAGAACGTCCTCGAGATAGTAACCGATAATTATCAAGCGTCCGTCCACGGAACGCCGGGCGACGAATTTCCCCTAATCCCCAGAATAAAAAACACCGAGCAATATCTTGAGATCGAGTCGGGTGCGCTGAAAGACGCGCTCAGCCAAGTCGTGATCGCTTCCCAATTCTCCGAATTGCGGCCCGAACTCAACAGCGTCCTGATTGATTTTTCTCTGGATAATTTGAAAATCGTAGCTACCGACAGTTTCCGCTTGGCAGAGAAGACAGTCGCGGCCAGCCAGTTTCAATCAAATCACGAGGAGCCGTTTATTCTTTTGCTCCCGCTCCGCAGCGCCCAGGAATTGTTACGCATCCTCAAAGACGAGGGCAGAATCCGTATCTATCACGACGAAAACCAAATCCTTTTCAGAACCGACCAGTTGGAATTTTTTTCGCGGTTGATGGAAGGGACGTTTCCCGATTATCGGGCCGTGATCCCACAAACATTCAATGCCGAAATGCATCTGTCGCGGCAGGAATTTCTGAACGCGCTCAAACTCGCCGGAATTTTCAGCACCCGGGGGAATGAGGTGGGTATACGGGTGCTCGAGAGCAAAAAAGCGGTGGAGATTTTTTCTTCTGATCAGGCCGTCGGCGAAAATAGCTATCTGTTGTCGGCCAAGCTCCGCGGCACCGCCAAAGAAGTTTCTTTTAACTGGCGGTATCTGACCGACGGGCTGAAGGCGCTCAAAACAGAAGAAGTGTTTTTTGCGCTGAATGAGGACAATAAGCCGGCGCTGCTCAAGGCGCCGAACGACGGCTCATATTTTTATCTGATAATGCCGATTCTGAAAACGTGAACTTCATCCATCTTTAATCTCCAGCCTCAATTTCTTGCCACCGACATCAACCCTTCTCTCTATAATAGAAACGGCATAAAATCCTAAATTCTAATATCTAAATCCTAAACAATATCCAAACCCCAATTTCTAAATTACAAACAGTTTGGAACATTGGGATTTTGGGTTTGGGATTTGTTTAGAAATTCTGATTTCGGGTTTAGAGATTTTACTTGTAGAGGATGCTTTGGCTTCGGCCGCGGCTTCCATTTTCGTCAACCGCCTCGATTTCCAAAAGATTTTGCGGATCGGGAGCGGCCGGGGCGAACGACCAGGCGAAATGATATTGGGTTCCGAAATCACCCGGGAAATTTCCCGCCTCCAGCCCATTGAAATAAACCCGGATTTCTTTAATGCTTGAGTCGGCCGTAATGTCCGCGGCCATGACTATCTGCGGATCAATAAAGCTCCCGGCAGCTGGGGCGACGATGGATACGGCCGGAGGGAACGATTTTTTTTCGGGAACGGGAGGTTGCGCCGAAGAAACAGGAGTTTGAACTTGATTATATTCGGAAAAATTCGGGAGGTTTGTTTGCGCCCAGCGCACGGCGCCCGCCTCCCAATTCGCAAACTGCGGATCCGAGCCCGGATTGTTATGCGGCGCCCCCAGCGGGTCTGATTTATTGACATAAAAGAGAATGGAATGGATTTGCTTATTGGCTTGGTAATTGCCATTGAGCATGGGTTTTGATTCGGGGGTCGGGGCCGGACGATTGAAGGTTTCTTTGGGTTCGCCCTTGAGCGCCTCAACCAGAAAATTATGCCAGATCGGAACGGCTGCCAGGATGCTGCCGCCGTGGCGTTGCATCGGGGTGCCGTCATTGTTGCCGGCCCAGACGCCGACCAGGAGCGACGGAGTGTAGCCCATGGCCCAGGCGTCTCGATAATCGTTGCTGGTGCCGGTTTTGAGGGCAACATCATAATCAGGAAATACGGTCAGCGCCAAGCTGGCGTGGAACAGGTCGGCCCGGCTCTCGGCATCAGAGAGAATATCGTTGATCATCCTCGGATATTGCGGATCAGCCACAATTTCATTTTTGTCCTGGTACGACTCGAGCACTTGATTGTTACTGTCCCTGATCTCGAGAATTTTTGTCTGCTCGTGCTTCACGCCCTCCTGGGCCAGCACCGAATATGCTTCGACGAGGTCAATGAGCTTCACTTCGCCGCCTCCCAGCACTAAAGAAAGCCCGTAGCGGCTCGGTTCATTGAGCGTGGTGATGCCGAATCGATGCAAGGTTCCCAGCGTGTCATCAAGCCCGGCCAGATACAACACCTTGACCGCCGGGACATTGATGGATTGGGCCAGCGCCCGCCGGAGCGCGGCCGGCCCCGAGAATATTTCCGTGAAATTTTGCGGATGAAAGCAGGCAGAGTTGTCATTCGAAAAATCAACTGCTGCCGGGCACAGCGGATTGTTCGCGGCAAACTCGGTCGGGACATCAAACAGGACTGTGTCAGGAGAATATCCTTTTTGAAACAGCGTCAGGTACGCGAAAGGCTTGAGCGCCGATCCTGGCTGGCGCAGGCCCTGGACAGCGACATTGAAATTGCCGCTATTTTTTTTATCAAAATAATCCCGCGAGCCGACCATGGCCAGCACCTGGCCTGTTTTCGGGTCTTGGGCAACTAGCGCCGCGTTCTTGCCCTGATACAACCGTTCGTTGCGTTCGGCGCCGTCCGTAACGACTTTTTCCGCGAGTTGTTGCAAACTCCAGTCCAGAGTGGTGATGACTTTCAATCCGGCTTCGCGCAACGTATCCTCGCCGTATTTTTGGGCGAGATAATCTTCAACCGTCTCGACAAAATGCGGGGCGCGGATGCCGGTCGCGGCCCGGGGCGCAAACGCGACTTTTTCCGCCACAGCGGCGTCGAGCTGTTTTTGATCTATCTTGTCGAATTGCCGCATTCTTTTCAAAATGTAGCGCTCGCGATGTGTCAGTTCATCAAGGTGGCTGCCCCACGGTGAGTAATAACTCGGTGCCCGGGGCAGCGCCGCCAGAAACGCGCTCTCGGCCAGATCCAAATCTTTGACGGGTTTGTTGAAATAGAGCTCGCTGGCCGCCTCAACGCCGTAGGCAGTCGGCCCGTAGGGAATTTGGTTCAGGTACAGCGAAAGGATTTGGTCTTTGGAATAATGGCGGCTCAATTCAAATGCGAGAATGAACTCCTTTATTTTTCTTTGCAGGGTCTGTTCGGAAGCCAAAAAGGCATTTTTGGCCAATTGCTGGGTAATGGTCGAACCGCCCTGCAGGATTCGGCCGTGCAGCAGGTTGACAAAGAGCGCCCGCCCGATCGCAACCCAGGAGAAGCTGGACTCCCGGTAAAATTTCTCGTCTTCAGTGACGATGGTCGCGTCTTTGAGATATTGGGGTATGTCAGCCAGCGCTATCACCGTCCGCTTTTTGCCGGCGTGTATTTCGTGAAGAAGAATTTTGCCGGTGCGATCGTAGATTTTTGTCGACTGACTGATTTTCTGTTCGCCGACCTCGGTTACCGACGGCAAATTTTTGGCCAGCGCCAAAATAAGGAGCAATGAACCCAAAAGAACAATTGCCGCGACAGCTCCGAGCGACCAGGCGATGCCCCCCCGCGGCCGGCGTTTGGCGCGCTTGGGACTGACGGCCCGATCTTTTTCTTTAGGAAGATTTTTTCTATGTGAAGCCATGTAGGGTCTAGTCACTAGCTACTAGGGCTTAGGGTAATGTAATAAAGAGAAGTAGGGAACAATATGAGTTGACCCTATTGGCCATACCCTAAATCCTAATCACTCGTAACTCGTATAATATAGCAGTAACAAAAATCGCTCCGATTGTCTATTCTCGGAGCGATTTTGTTGCGATTCTTTTTTATCGGTCGTTATTCGTAGGAGTCTGTTTCATCACTCATTTCTAAGTCTCCCTCTTCGAGTTCGAGGTCCTCTGCTTCCTCATCGTCTTCCTCGTCATCTTCTTCCAAGTCGTCTGTCTGTAATCGGAGGCGGCTTGGTTTTTGGAGCTCGATTATCATGTTGGTTAAACCTTCGTGCCTTGATAAATTTTTTTTACAACTCCCGCATATTGGACTGTATTCACGGGGCGGAAGAATGTGTCGTCGCGACCTTTAAAATTTACGCAGCGATTCTACAATCGGCAGCGAGGAGAAAATAAATAAAAAAATTATTTTCGACGAGCGCCCGGCCTTCGCAGTAGCTGTCGCTACAGCTACGGAGGATGGAGAGTAGGCAACCGATTGATGAAGCGGAGCTTCGTTATTTTGCAAACAGTATATGGGAAACTTCTTTCCTGTCAATCCCCCACATAATTTTGTTATGTAGGGGATCGACCCCTCTCGACGATCTTCGGATCAGTCCATCGAGCTAAGCTCGATCCAGATAATTCGGTTTCCGCCCTGCCGGCGGCTTGCCCGCGCGGGAAGTCGCCAAGCGGTTCTTCTGGGCGGAAAAAATAGCGATTGCCAGGGCGTCGCTTGCGTCATCGATTATTTTCAAGTCCGGGGCGCCTAAAGTCAGCTTCACCATTTTGGCGACCGCCCGTTTGTCGGCCCAGCCATAGCCGGTCAGTCCCGATTTTACTTCGTTGGGCGAACATTCTCTGATTTCGAGGCCGGCTTCCAGCCCGGCCAGGAGGATCACGCCGCGGGCCTGCGCCACCTCCATCGCGGTTTTCTGGTTTTTGGAGAAAAACAGTTTTTCAACCGCGAGTACGGCCGGCCGCGATTTTTTTATGAGCGCTGCGAGCTCGTTTTTTATTTCAAGAAGAGCGCGCTGCCGATCTCGAGTTTTTATTTTCAGGATACCCGCATCAAGGAGCGATGCTGCGCCGCCCTCTTTTTTGATCAGGCCATAGCCGATGCGCGCCGTACCGGGGTCAATGCCGAGGATGATCATAATGGAAATTCCTAATTTCTAAGCTCTAATTTCTAAACAAATCCCAAATTCAAAATCCTAATGCTCCAAACAATTTGTGATCTAGAGATTGGAGTTTAGATATTGTTTGGGATTTAGAAATTAGAATTTAGAGTTTCTTATTGGTGTATACGTTCTGAACATCCTCGCGCTCTTCGAGAAATTCGACCAGAGCCCGCAGTTTGTTTTGATCATGTTCGTTCAACGTCTGGGGGAATTTCGCTCTCCAATTTCCGCAGCTGTCCGCGTCAAGTCCGCGTTGATCTGTGAGTTGTGAAAAAGCCCAGCGCACGCTGCCCGGCTCGGCCAATTTGGCGCCATGATCGCTCAAAATTTTTTTGACTTCGGCAACAGTCCGGTTTTTATTGTCGGTGAGCGCCTCGATCAAAAGCGCCGCGCCGCCGGGCCCGTAGGATTCGAGAACCAATTCTTCCAGATCGCCGCCGGCTTGGCCGGCCTTGCTGATGGCCCGCCCGATGTTTTCGAGCGGCACATTGGCGCCTTTTGCTTTTTGAATGGTGGTGCGCAGCCGCGGATTAAACTCCGGGTTCGGCTCAGCGCGCGCAGCCGCGGTTATGGCTGCAAGCAGCTTTGAAAATACCCGGCCGCGCTTCTGGTCGGTGATTTCTTTTTTGTGTTTTATTCCCGTCCAATGATTGTGCCCGGACATGGTAATAGTAGTGAGAAAGTAGAATTTAGAATGTAGCAGGCGGCGCAGAGTAGAAACGATTTTCGCGGAACCGAAAACCAATTGAATTATACCAGGTAGTTAAAATTCGACTACTTTCCGGTCGCCAAGAAATCAGAATCTAACGATGCCATGCTGTGGCATAGCATCGGATAAGTGGAGCTCGAATTCCATTTCCATTAGAGCATCACGGCTGCCAAGCCGTGGGTATCTATGAAACAAAAAATTTTGGCGCGCAAAATAAATCACCCCTGCCTCTCGTGTAGACAAAAGACAGGGGTGGGCGAGGGCGGATCGCTGCTAATAGTCATTTATGTAGACTATTTGCGACCGACCCTCTGGATGGATACGGAAAGTGAGAAACCGAATGACCTCCAGAATGCCGGAGGCCGCGGTCGGCTTCTCGATGACGACCCGAACCCTGTGCTCGCCGACCCCCAAGTGGAGATCGTCGGTGGCTTGGTATGGAGCCAGCACAATTTCTGGCTGGTTGTCGATATTCAGCCGGACTCTTCGAGCCGACTGGTTCACGGCAACGACCAAGGTCGGATCGTCCCACGCCGACGGGTAAACCGTCGGGTAGGATGCGGGTACGGGCGCCTCGGGCGGGGCTGGCGGAGTGCCGGGCCGCGCAGATGGCGGCTCGGCGACATAGCCGTATTGGTGTACGACTATGTCGGGCGCGTACCGGCACCCGGCGAGAACCAGTGCAAACAAAGCCGCAACTAAAAACCAAAACAGGATTTTCATTTTTACCTCCTGCCCCTAAAATTGGGGCAGTGTGAGTTGAATCCCGAAGGGCAGGCCATCTGCTCCTTCGGGGATGTTGGTCCCGAGCTGGAGCAGCCAGCCCCAGTGGCGGCCACCGTAGTGGTAGGCCTCGGGGTTGGCCCCGACCGAGACCGAATAGGTCTGCCTGCGCAAATCCACCCGATAGCGGGCCGGCGGGATCAGGCGGATTGTATAAAAAAAATAATACGCCTCAATCCGGTAATTGCCTGGATCCAGGCCCCGGATCCAGTAGTGGGTCAGTGGCTGGCCGCCAACTGTGACCCACCGGCTGGCGCCCGCCAGGTAGGTCTGCTCGACCAAGCGGCCTGCCTGATCGTAGATCTCGAGGTTCACTGGCATGGTGCCAGTGTTGATCACCAGACCCACGCGCGGGTCCTGGTTCCGGATCGGGAACTGCTCGAGACTAGTCTGGGGTTTTGCCGGATCCATCCCGGCGCAGCCGCCTAAAAACACCAAAAACAAAAAAACGAACCGCAGTGCCGCCTTCATACTTTCCTCCGTTTCCGTCTGCCAGCGAGCCGGCAGACCAGTTAAAATGACAAGTTCGCTCTACCAACATTATGCCACGAAATAAATAATTTGTCAAAAAAATGTGGGGCACATTTAACTCCCAAGTGCAACACCCGTAAACTCATAAGGCGGATATGGAGTATAGAAAATGCTGCTCTGACAAGAAAGTTGTTGCCCTCGCCGGATCAGGCGAGGTTTGGTAGGGCGGGAGGCGAGAATGCTCTTAGCTTAAAACATACCCGGAAGCTCGCCCCTTCCCAATCTGCTTGATCATGTTGATTTTTTTGAGCCGCTGCAGACGAAGCTGTGCGGTTCGCTTAGGACATTGGAGAATATCGACAATATCGCTCATCGAGACTTTTCCCATTTGATTTAAGAAATCGAGGATCATCATTTGATCTTTGTCGAGATATACTTGCGATTCAATATTCTTGTCTGCTTTCATAAGCGACATTGAACTAACCTTTGTTTTTATCGCAGCAATTTCTTCCTTAAACCCGCGCACAAAATATTCGAGCCATCCTGTGAGATCGGCTTTCTTGGTTTCATAGTTTTTGCCGTGATCGATAGCGTGATAGTAATTCGGCCGGTTTTTGTTGTAATAATCTTCAAGTGCGAAAAGTCGGCGGAAGTCATAGCCCCGTTGATACACAACAAGAGTGGCCAATGCTCGTGCGGTACGGCCGTTGCCGTCGCGGAAGGGGTGAATGGCCGCCATTTCTTGATGTACGATGCCTGCGACGATGATGGGGTTGATCTCTGCTTCGGCGCTTTTGTGAATCCACGCCATGAGATCTGCCATGAGTTGAGAGACTTTCTTGGCGGCGGGTCCGGTGTAAATAATTTCTTGCCGTTGTCCGGCGCGCCGACGCACCACGTAAATATCCGCCTTGCGATAATGCCCCGAAGCTTCTTCGGGAAGCGTTTTATCGGTAACGAGTTTATGGATTTTGAGAATAACTTTTTCAGACAACGGCTTTTTTTGTTCGACGACCTGCGAGATATATCGGATCGCCTTTAAATAATTTTCTACTTCGTAAATGTCGCGAGCGGGGGCATCAATCTTTTTACGTTCAACAATGGCTTCAACCTGACGAAGATTAAGTTGATTGCCTTCGATGCTGGTTGAAGCATGGGTCATTCGGATCAAAGCTTGCCGACGCAGCTTAAGCTCTTGTTTCGGCAAGAGTTTTGCACGATCAATAATCGTTTTTGTCTCGGCAATGTCGGTAAGCATCTTCACGATCCGTAGATTTTCAATAAACCCATCCGCCAACTCCAAAAAAGAAGCAATTTTTGTTTGTTCGGGGAGTGGTGGGAAAGCAAACTTCATTTTCATAAACTCAGTTTTTGAAATGTTATAACGAGTGCTTCCTTGAGCCAGCTTCACAACCTCTTTTCTGTAAATAAAACTTCTAAAAAAGAATTTAGCAAAAGATGGGTCATATTCATTCAGGGAATTAAATCGAAAACCGAACGAAAAACTATTCAAATATGGCGAAACATTTTTATTGAGCAAAACCGACGCAAAACCAACTTCGAGCGGTGTTTCTGATGATGTCGTAAAAAATACGTCACCAAATTGGCATTTATTTTGATTTTCCCCGTTAGTAATCTTTACAAACGCAAATTGGTTTATATCTATCTCACTACTGTCAAAGATTTGTTTGTATGTGATAAAAGGTTCACCTTCGCCAAAATCTTCTCCGCTCTTGCCCTGCAATCCATTATAAGTTTTTCCTATGCCGCTCAAATTCTTCTCCTCCCATGCGCCACTAAACCCCGCAAAACGGAGTTTTGGAGTTTTTGCACTATTTTTTTGTAATTGTTTAGTGGTCATACTTAAAACGGTTTATCGATCTTGAGCTCATCACAAAATTTTGCAATTTTGCTTTCAAGTTCACCCTCTCCTTTGTGAAGCGATTTTAATTTATTTGCAATTTCTTCAATATCAATCAATGCCTCTTCCTCAAAGGTATCTACATAGCGCGGGATGTTCAGGTTGTATTCGTTTTCCTTTATCTCGGAAAGTGGTGCTTTGTGTGAATACTTTTCTATTTCCTTGCGATTTTTGTAGGTATCAAAAATCTTTGCCACATTTTCATCGGTCAATCTGCTTTGATTCTTGGTTTTCTCAAATTCTTTTGAAGCATCAATAAATATGACATCTTCGTCGTCTTGTCGGCATTTTTTAAAAACAAGAATTGTCGCCGGAATACTTGTGCCGTAGAAAAGGTTTGCAGGTAGTCCGATAACCGCATCAAGATAGTTTTGCTTTTCAATAATATACTTGCGAATATGTTCCTCCGCTCCTCCGCGAAAGAGTGCACCGTGCGGGAGGACGATTGCCATCGTTCCGTTATCGGAAAGGTGATAGAGCATGTGCGTTACAAAGGCGTAGTCTGCCTTTTTCTTTGGTGCCAATCGACCATATTGAGAAAAACGGTCATCGTGGGCAAGCTGTGGGTCATCTTCTCCTTTCCATTCTGCCGAAAAAGGCGGATTGGCGATAACCGCCTCGGCTTTGAGGTCGGGGTGCATATCTTCCGTCAAAGTGTCACCTTGTCGTATCTTGAAGTGGTCGAAATGAACGCCGTGCAAAATCATGTTCATTCGCGCAAGGTTGAAGGTGGTCGGGTTTAGCTCTTGCCCATAATAATTCGTAACCTCGGTGTAATCCTTGAGGCGGAGCAAAAGAGAGCCGGATCCGCAGGTTGGGTCAAAAACCGAACGCACTCGCTTTTTACCGACGGACACAATTTGCGCCAATAGTCGAGACACTTGAGCTGGGGTATAAAATTCACCACCCTTTTTTCCGGCTCCGGCGGCAAACTCACCGATAAGATATTCATACGCATCACCGAGAAGGTCGCTTTTTGAATCTTCAAGTTTGAAATCAATGCCGTTTAACAATGACAAAACCTCAACGATGACATCATTTTTTTTGTTTTCGCTCGATCCAAGTTTGGATGAAGTCAAATCAACATCGTCAAAAAGCCCTTTGAAGTCGTCCTCGCTGGCAGTACCCATCGAAGTCTGCTCAATACTATTCAAAATGTTTTTTAAATCCTCAAGGATAAAGGTTTTTTGTCCGTCAATATTGCCCTTGCCTTTTTTGACGAGGTAAGAAAAAAGTTCGGTTGGTTTTAAGAAAAATCCCAAATGCCCAACGCAAGCAGTTTCTATGTGTTTTAAATACTCTTTTCCTCCCTTTGTATTTTCTTTTATTTCTGCAAACTTGATTTTATCGCGAGAAAGAAGTTTTTCATTTACATAACGCTCAAGCTTTTCAGAGAGGTATTTATAGAAAATAAAACCAAGAATATAGTTTTTATATTCATCGGCATTCATCTTGCCACGGAGTACATTTGCTACTCCCCACAATTGTTTTTCTAGTAATTTTTTTTGTTCTCCAGACATAATTTATTTCATTAGCTCTCCAACGGAAACTCCGATTGCTTTTGCTAACTTCGCAATCGTTGCAAGCGTGGGATTCGTCTTTCCGTTTTCTATATTACTTACAAACCCCTTATCCACGCCAAGTATCCGGCCGATCTCACCTTGAGATATGCCTTTCGCGGTTCTAATGCGTTTTAGATTTTTGCCTAGCTTCGCAGATTCGTTCATTACCCACAGTATAGCGTATCGTTGTATTCTACACTATCCGTTGTGGTATACTATAACCATGTCTAAATACTTTCTCTACGCCCGCAAAAGCACCGATGTTGAAGACAAGCAAGTCCGGTCTATTGATGACCAGCTTGCCGTCTTGCGAGCGTTAGCAAAAACGGAAGGATTAAACATCTCCGAAGAATTTATTGAAAAGCAGTCGGCAAAAATGCCCGGCCGCCCCATCTTCAACGAGATGATGGAACGGATAGAGAAAGGCGAAGCGCAGGGTATTGTTTGTTGGAAACTTGATCGCTTGGCGCGCAATCCGGTAGATGGCGGGCAAATAAGTTGGATGCTCCAACGCGGTATCGTTCAGCACATCCAAACGCATGACCGGAGCTATCGCCCGACTGACAACATGCTTACCATGAGCGTCGAGTTTGGTATGGCGAACCAGTTTATCTTGGACTTGAGCGCGAACACGAAACGCGGGCTTCACGAGAAGGTGCGGCGGGGCGACTACCCGCAACGCGCCCCGCTCGGCTATCTGAACGACAGCCGGATAAAGCGCGTAGTCGTGGATCGCAAAGAAGCTAAGATCGTAAAGGCGGCCTTCGAGCTGTATGCCGAAGGCGATTCACGTCTTGAGGACATTGTGGCGTTCCTTGCCAAGCGTGGCGTTTTCACGTTGAGCGGCAAGGTGCTCCCGCGCGACAGGGCGGCCTTCATGCTCTCGAACCAGTTTTATATCGGACTGTTCCAGTATGCCGGAGAGATATACGAGGGTAATCACGAAACATTCATTCCGAAGAAGCTCTTTGACCGCGTGCAAGCCGTCCTTGCGGATCGCGGTCGGCCTCGCAAGAAACCGAAGAATGAACCGCAACCGCTTTGCGGCCTGTTCAAGTGCGGCGAGTGCGGGTGCGCCATCACCGCCGAGGACAAGATCAAGCGGCAGAAAAACGGCAACACTCACCACTACATCTACTACTGCTGTACGAAGAAGCGCGGGGCTTGCTCGCAACCCCATCTTCGGGACGGGGAATTGACTGCCCGACTTTCGGAGATTCTTCAAGAGTTTGCGTTGCCGCCGGATTGGGCGGTCGAACTTAGGGCGATGGCCGACAGAGATGAGAAAGACGCCGCCCAATCAACCCTCGCGGCAAGCCAAGCGATGCAGGGTGAAGTTGAGGCGATTAAGGCCAAAGTCCAACGCCTTCTTACCGCTTATTTAGACCAAGACATAGACCGCGAGGCCTATCTCCGAGAGAAGGCGGAGCTTCTCTCCCGTAAGAAGTCGTTGGACGAGAAAATCGCCGATCTCAAGAGAGGGGCTGTCGCTTGGCTTGAACCGCTCCGCAGTTGGATAAAAGATATGGAAAATACGGGCGAAAGCGCGGTTTCACCCTCGCTTTCGGATAAAAAATCATCTTGCCCTGAAAATTTCCGGCTCGAACCTCTTTCTAAAAAACCGTCGTATCGAATTTACCCCCACTACACCTAGCGTTGCGCTTCGCGCAACGCGTAAAAATTTTTCTGAAAAAGGACTTGTTGTTCTTTTGAGCGGGATACCAGAATCGAACTGGCGTCTACTCCTTGGAAGAGAGTCGTACTGCCACTGTACTAATCCCGCGAACGCATCTTTATTATATTGTATCTTCAAGTTAGGATATCCTCAAGCCGGAAATGCCAGAGGTTCTCCAGTTGCTTATTTCTTCAAAATCGGGTAGAAATAATCCAATAAGAATGCTTTATTTTTCGCGTCGGACGAAAATTTTTTTTGCCGTGGCCGGGGTCGCGGCAATCGGGTTTTTCGGAATCCGGCTTTGGTCTACGACCAATAAAATTCCCAAAGAATTCACCGAAGCGCGGATCCAAGGCGCGGTCATTTCCCAAAACATCATCAATCTTTCCAACCAGTCGGCCAAGGATTTGGAGGATATCAATCGCCTTGATCGAGAACAAAATTTTTCTCAAGCTACCGATGTAGCGTTAAAAGCCATCCAGGAAAGCCAGGAGATTCGAAGCCAGGCCGTCGCGCTGTCAAATCAGGTTTCCCGGATGACCCGAGCGCTTTCGGCGATCGACTCGTTCAATGCGCGCCAGGCAGCATTGGAATCGATTGCAAGCCGCCTCGCGCTCATCAGTCGTCTGATCAATTACAGCGATTATCTGAATCAGCTTCTGAATACCCTACAGGCGCGCTTCAGCGGTCAGACTGGAGATCATCGGGTTGAGGGCATTATCAGTCAGATCAATGCCGAGGTTACAGCCATCAACAATTTCAATAATCAGGCCACACAAGCCATGGGACGGTTCGATGGGATCGTGAACGGCCGGTAGAATGAAAGAGAAACTCAAAATTTATAAGTACTTTCGGTTCTCCGCTCAATGGCGAGGATAGAAATTTTCTTATTCTTCAATTGATACATAATTCTTATAGCTCCTTTTTTGACTCTGAAAATATCTTCCCTGCCCTTCAGTTTTTTCGTATCGAGTCCTTCAAGATTACCGGATTGCAGTCGTACAAGAATATCCTTGATCCGTGACCGTTCTTTTTCATTCAACCGCTTCAATGCTTTTTCGATTTTGTCCATCCGTGATCAAAGCCGCGAGAGCAGATCGGCGATTGGGATGCCGCCTTTTTTGATTTTCGTGAAATCGATTACTTCCTCCCACATCTCGTCGGTCTCGGGGGGAGAGATTTTAAATACGGGTTGTGAGCGGCGAATCACCAGAAATGAGTGCCCGTTTTTGACACGGGCGATATAGTGATCGACATTTTCCCGCAATTCTTTCAAGCCTACGAGAGATTGTTTCATCAGTTAAAGTTTACCTTAAGGTAAACTTTTGTCAAGAGGATTTTGTTGGGTGCCCTCGGGAGGATTTGAACCTCCAACCCTTGCGGGACAGGGTCCTAGGCCCTGCGCGTCTGCCAGTTTCGCCACGAGGGCAAAATAAAAATGCCGAACTTTATTCCCGAATAATCCTTGTTGCAGCCCTCACCATTTTCCCCGCAATCCCGAGAGCTTCTTCGGAGTGGTCAGTAGAGAAAATTTCAGAAGGAGATGCTGATTTATATTTTCACGATTGTAATTTCTTTGACTTTCCGCAACTGCCGGTCGCGGGTGACGAGCGGTAGATTGCGGGCAAATGCGGTTGCCGCAATCACCGCATCGGGAGTGTGCAGGCGATACGCTTCTCCCATTCTGCCCGGATCTGGCGTTGATAGCGGAGCGGGTCAATGCGCCGCTTCCCTTTCAGGATGCCTGCCACTTTTTTCCAACTTTCCGGAAGAGGATAGCGGATCGCCGAAAGTTCTTCGGGAGTGATGATACGTGATTGTGCTTTTCTCATAGAAGAATTGTATCCGGACCAAGAGCGCAAATTTTAGTTAATGGCGTTTGCGATAGGTGGTCGTGGTTCGCCGGACGATGTCCGTTACCACCAGCAACCGCTGTTGAGAATGCGCATCAAAAAAGATTCGCCAGTCGCCGATACGCCTGCGGAACACGGCCGGCTGATCCTTGAGACGCTGCAGGTCGCCGGCAAAAGGATCGCGTTCCATTTCCCGGAGCGCGGACCGGAGTCGCTCCCGGTCAGGCCGAGGCGCGCGTGCGACGACTTTTCACGCGCGCTTTTCTGCGATCACCCGCCACGGTTCCGAAGAGTTCCTCAAGAGTAAAAAATTCGCCGCGCTTCACTGCAGCCCGGCCTTTTTCGATCGCCCGCAGCTCTGCCTTGGTCGGGGAATAGATGGGTAGCTCGGATATGCGTTGGTCGAGGCCTCGGCCCGCAGTAACCGTTGGCGTCAAGAGAATCCCGTCGCCCCGGAGTTCTGCTTTGAGAAGGTCGCCGATCTTGAACTTGGCGCTCTCGCGGAGTTTTTTTGGAATGACAAGTTGGTAGTTGGGACCGACTTTTGCTGTAGCAATCATGATAGGGTTAGTTTAGGGAGGTTAGTGAATTTGTCAATCATACCTCATTTTCCTCGGAAGTCCGACGCGATTCAGCGGTAGGTATTTTCTCGGCGGAGACCGCAACGCTTCAAGACCACTTCTTGGCCGTGGATGTCATAGCGAAAACGCCAGCGCCCGAGCCGCAGCCGATATTGACCGTCATGGGGTGCAACTCCTTCAAGTTTGAGGATGGCATGTCTCCGAATGCGATTATAGGGATCGTTGTTAAAGATGATGATCGCTTCGGCATAATGCCCGGCAAGGTCGGGGGTGTCGCCTGTTGAGGCGACGGAGCAGACGATCAAAGTGCGGGGTGGTATAGACCGAAAAAGACGATGCCATTATTTCCGACGCTGTACGCCCGTAACATCCTTTCGCGCGGTCTTGAGTTCGTCCAAGAGTAATTCGGCCGGCCGACGCTTGCCGGCAAGATACTCCTCGGTGCTCTTGCGGATATCGGCGCGGGCCCTGGGGTTTTGGAGTTCCAGATAGTCTTCGAATTCGTCAATGTTCATGACGCCGGCAATCGGGATGCCGTCTTTCTGCAAGATAAAGTATTCCTTGTTGAGGTGTACCCGTTTGACCAGGGCGCCCAGATTGATGCGGGCTTTGGTGATGGGAATATGGGTGATCATGTTTAATCAGGATTGATTAAAGTAAAGATACGCGATCATTGAGGGCCTGTCAATCATTTACAGTTTTTGTACAATCTTTTTATAACGGAATCAATTGCAATCCCGCGATCTTTTTGAAATCGCGCATAGTGCGAGTAACCAACGGCGTTCTCATCCCGAACGCGAGGGCCACTCCGTGCGGATTTTGCGATAATGGCGCTTGAGATCAGTATAGCGGTCCTTCAAAAGCCCCGCTGCCTCATTGAGGCTTCGAGTAGCGGTGTAGGCAGGCGTTTGCTGGATCAATTCCCGGCGGGCGGTCGAAGATTTTACTTTTGTTTCCGTAGCCAGTTCCCTATGGGGCCTCGATATTATAAAGAGAGAGCGTCCTGGAAAGAACGCTAAGAGGAAATACCTATTGAGGCGGGTATTTTATTTTTAAGCAATGCGGTATGAAAAGACGGGGATAACTTCTGCGAAGCATTGAGGATTTCAATGCCGATGATCTTTCTCTGCTTATCGTAATCAAAAATGACTCCCGGTTCCATCTCTTCGCTTTCCGCATATCGGTGTTCACCGAATCGGATAGAGAGCGCATCTTTATTTTTATCGTAGTGGAATCTCATAAATACTTTTTTATTTTTGATGTGACGAATGCGGTAACAATCTCTTTTCGAGAATATATCTCGTCATACACCACAATAAGAAGATATGGTTTCGCGCCTTTTCGGATTGATCGTATCGCATAGTATCGGCCCGGAGATTGTTGAATGACTTTTTCCGGTTTATCTGTCGTCCTTCGAACTTCAGCTTTCGAAATCTTACGCTCTTGGAGCTGGCGCAATGCATGATTGCTGAAACTAATCTCCATTTAGATAAAAGTAACAAGATTCAAGGCCAAAAGTCAAATTTGACTTTTTCCTTACTTTATGGTTTACTTATGCCAGTTCGGTTGGTTCGGGATGGCCTGAACTAACCCTTTGAAATGTGGTAATAATGCACCTTTTGTTTGTTTTTTGTTTGGTTCGGTTCCATTTAAACCCAGTCCTCCGCCAAGCTTAGCTTGGTCTATAGAGAGGACGGAAAGGAGACGATCATGGAGTTTTTGCTCGCAATCGCGTTTGTGGCCGGTGTTGTTCTCTGGACCTTGCTGTGCATATTGTTTTTCGCGTTGGTCGGGACGATTTTTTTCGGACCCGGAGCATGGACATATATGCTCCGCACCACCAACAACCGGCGGTGGGCGACACTGCTGGGAGTGGACGCGGTGACGTTCATCGTTGCCCTATGCACGCCTGGTAATTCGTTATTGCCCAGCGTGCCCGGCGACCTATGGGGCACTCTTGCCCCAGTTCGTCAGAAGCAGGCTTCGGGCTGGTGGCGGCACTTCTGGGGTGGGGATTTCCCGACCCCGGTGCTCGCAGACCAGGGGTCCTGGTACGGATGGTTTTTCAGCTTGGCCTTTTGGACTCTTTTCGTGGTCTGGATCGTGTATACGATCCCGACTTTTAGCGACGAGATCGGGCGATTTTTCAGGTGGATACGCCTGATGATCGTTACCAGCGTCCGGCGGCATCGGGCAGCAGCAAGACCAGCTGCGGGTGCTCCTGCTGCTGGGGCTATCCCTGCTGCTGGAGCCGGCACGACTCGGACTCTCCTTGAGGGCATTCTCGTGGCGCTGGGACTCGACTTTCTGGTTCCTCACCTCCGTGGAGGCGGGGGTGGTGGTCGAGCCGCTGTGACACCAGCAGCCCACGCAGTCGGGCTCATCGGGGCTGTGCTCATCGCCCTGATGTTCGCGATCGTCCTGCGGTTGTTGCTGCCAACGCCGATTTTCACGGCGTTCGCTTTCATCCTCTTCCTATACGTTTTACAGAGGATTGAAAGCCAGTTTGGGACCGGCATCCGTACCCTGAAAGAGTGGGGGCGGATGTTCGGGTCAGCAATTGGAGCACTGGTAGTTTTTTCAGTGCTCCAATTGCTGGGAGGTCGGTTCCTGGATGCCGACCTTTCTCCTGCGGTCGCCTGGGATCTCTGGGGCTGGGCCGGGGGCGTGAAAGGGATTTTCTGGTCCCCTGGACCAGTGTCCCTATTCCTGGTTCGCGAGCTGCTGTTCGAGCTCGTTGCCGGGTCACTTGCCTTTGCCTGGTATAAGGGCAAGGGCAAGCGTTCCATCCGGACGCTTTTCACCCTTTGTTTCCTGGGCGTGATCGTCCAGATCGCTTTTCCCAGGGCTTGGACCGCCCTGGTCCCGACCCAAACGGCGATCGACCGGTCGGTCGCCGCCAAGGGGATCGGCAAGGGGCTGGCGGATGTTTTTAATCCGGCCCCGCCCCCGATCCGCCTGATCTGCGGACCCGGCGACTCCTACTTGGAGTTGTCCGGGGAGCAGCTGGTGGTGTTTGTCCCGCCAGCACAGCCAGCAACGCCGACGGCTGGTTGCTCCGGGGCCAACTGGAGCCAGTGGCTCCGGCGCCCATGTGGGTCGCCGAAGTTCTTGATAGGGCCGGGTGGCCGACTCGACATCGAGTTCGGCTTTTCCGACGGGTCAAAGTTGTTTTTCAAAAACTTTGACCCGGCCCGGGATGTCTTGTTTCCTCCCGCGAAGAA
>OBEQ010288055.1_pt1 | contig 23160 bp, 12 predicted proteins | sample 1670901 | NCBI WGS metagenome assembly OBEQ01 (sample SAMEA104232315, study PRJEB22302) | groundwater metagenome | biome: forest; feature: aquifer; material: groundwater | place: USA | collected 2011-08-07 | depth 5.4 m
GCGTTAAGATTTGCAACGGAGAGTGTGCCGTCTGTTCCGTTGTCAACAAGTGAGAGCAAGGTATTTGGTGTTCCTGAACTATCTTTAATGGTGAGTGTCCCATTTGCGTTTGTTGCACCAAGTGTTATTGTTGGCGTTGTGTTTGAAAGAGCAAGAGGAGTAGCACCGGACAGAGCAACGTTACCAGTTGCCGTAACATTCGTTACGCCAGCAATAGCTCCAGCATTGGTAATCCCACCAGCATTATTATTCAGTCCATTGCTAATTGACGCGCCGCTCGTAACCGTCAGTCCACCGTTTAACGTTTGTAAACTACTGAAGGTATTTGTCTGATCAAGATAGGCAACATTGGAAAGCGTGCCACCGGTATTGATATCAGTACCATTGAGTTGCAAAGTACCAGTACCGTTGATTGTTGCACCAATGATAGTTCCAGAAGCCGAGATGGTTGTTGCACCCGCAACTGCACCGGCATTGGTAATGCCACCGGAATTATTGTTGAGTCCACCAGTGATGGAAGCACCGCCGGTCGTAACACTTAAAGCGCCACCGATTGTCTGCCCAACAGTAAAGTTATTGTTTTGACCTTTGTAGGCAATATTCGTCAATGTTCCGGTAGTATTGATGTCGGTTCCATTTAATTGCAATGTAGCAATTGCGTTCAGGTTTGCAACATGCAATGTGCCGTTAGTGCCATTATCAACCAAAGAGAGGAGAGTGTTTGGACTTCCTGCACTGTCTTTAATGGTGAGTGTTCCATTCGCATTGGCAGCTCCTAAAGTAACAATTGGCGACGTGTTAGACAAGGTTAAGGGTGAAGCACTGGACAAAGCAACGTTGCCCGATGCCGCAATGGTTGTTGCACCCGCAACCGCACCGGTATTGGTTATTCCACCTGCATTGTTGTTGATACCACCGGAAATTGCTGCCCCACTGCCAGAAACAGTAAGGCCATTGGCAGCAGTGATACTTCCTGTGCCAGTTGTCGCGATGTTGCCGGATGTGGTAATCGCACCCAATTCATTAATCGTGAGTTTGGTTGCTCCAGCAGATTGGATTTGCAAAGCAGTACCGCTTGTTCCTGCATGGGTATCATTGATAACAAAAGCAGGAGCGGTTCCTGCATTATCAAGGGTCAAGGAGGTGGCTGTTCCTGAGTCGGTTGCTTCGTCATATAGTGTGAAGGCGATATTTCGCCCTGTTGTTGTGGTGATCGTGTTGCCGGAATCATAGGCAAGTTGCAACGTCACATCGTTGGCGTTGGCTGCACAATTTGCAATTTCATTGCTCGCGTTTCGACAGAGTGTTGTGTTGCCATCGGTTGCAGAAAGGGATGGAATTTTCGCAATGTTACTCAAAACGATTTGGCCTGTACCATTTGGTGACAGAGTGAGATCTTGATTGGTGCCGGTTGTGATGTCCGTTGTGACACCCGAGAAGGTAAGTGTACCGGTTGTGGTGATTGCGCCGGATGCAAGCGTTCCGATATTGGTCAGATTTCCGGTAGCATCAATTCGTTGGGTGCCACCGGTTTGAATAGCAGTTGTCGCATTCACTGTTGCGCCGGTAATGGTTCCCGATGCTGCAATCGTTGTTGCACCCGCAACCGCACCAGCATTGGTGATCCCGCCGGAGTTATTATTCAACCCGCCAGTGATGTTGGCACCACCAGCAGAGATGGTTAATCCACCAGACGTAATTGTCTGTCCAAGAGCAAACGTATTTGCCTGATCAAGATAGGCAACATTGGAAAGCGTTCCGCCAACGTTAATATTAGTGCCGTTAAGCTCAAGCGCAGACGTGGCATTCAGATTGGCAACGGAGAGTGTGCCACTGGTTCCGTTATCGACGAGAGAGAGAAGGGTGTTTGGTGTACCGGCTGAGTCTTTAATAGCGAGCGTACCATTTGCATTGCCAGTACCTAAGGTGATGGTTGGGGTGGCGTTGGAAAGGGTTACTGGACTGGCATTGGATAGAGCGACATTGCCAGAAGCAGCAATGGTTGTTGCACCACTGATCGCTCCTGCTCCAGTAATACCTCCGTTGTTGTTGGTGATGCCACCAGTTACATTCAATCCGCCTGACGAGATCGTTTGCCCGGCAGTAAAGGTGTTGGCTTGGGTTTGGTAAGCAACATTGGAAAGCGTACCAGCGGTATTGATGTCTGTACCATTGAGTTGCAATTCAGAAGTTGCATTCACTGTTGCGCCGGTGATCGTTCCCGATGCTGCAATCGTTGTTGCGCCCGCAACTGCTCCCGTGTTGGTAATCCCTCCAGCATTATTGTTGAGTCCTCCAGTAACTGAAGCACCACCGGTTGTGACAGCGAGTGCTCCGCCAACTGTTTGACCAGTCGTGAAATTGTTGTCTTGTCCTTTGTAGGCAACATTGGAAAGCGTCCCGGTTGTATTAATACTTGTGCCATTTAATTGCAGAGATGAAGTCGCATTCAGATTGGCAACGGAGAGTGTGCCACTGGTTCCATTATCAACGAGAGAGAGAAGGGTGTTTGGCGTCCCGGCTGTGTCTTTAATCGTTAAGGTTGCATTGGCATCAGAAGCGCCAAGACTGAAAGTTGGTGCGCTATTGGTTAAGGAAAGAGGACTTGCACCCGAAAGCGTGACCGTACCTGAGGCATTAACGGTCGTCGCACCGGCAACTGCCCCAGTATTCGTAATCCCTCCAGCGTTATTATTTACGCCACCCGTAATGTCAGCGCCGCCGGTTACTGTCAATCCAGCATTGAGAGTTTGTAATCCAGTAAAGGTATTCGCTTGATTCTTGTATGCGATGTTGGTTAAGGTACCGGCGGTGTTGATGTTGGCACCACCGAGTAAGAATCCTGTTGCTGCGTTAACAGTTCCGGTGACAGCTAGGTTGCCGGTCGTTCCTGCATCGGTTAACGTCAATAAGGTATTCGGTGTGCCTTCTGCGTCTTTAACTGTTAAGACACCGTTCGTTCCAGTAGTTGCGAGTGTGACATTTGGCGTTGCGTTTGAAAACGTCAATGGAGAAGTACCAGATAATGTTTCCGTACCGCTTGCAGCGATGTTCGTTGCACCACTGATCGCACCAGTGCTTGTTATTCCTCCAGCATTATTGGTAATGCCACCGGTTATACTCAGTCCTCCTGAAGAGATGGTTTGCAAAGCAGTAAAGGTATTCGCTTGATTAAGATACGCAACATTGGTTAATGTCCCTGCTGTATTGATATCGGTACCATTCAGTTGAATAGCTGACGTGCCATTAAGTGTCGCAGCAGTAATCGTTCCTGATGCAGTGACATTCGTTGCTCCTAAGATTGCCCCAGCATTGGTGATCCCGCCGGAGTTATTATTCAACCCGCCAGTGATGTTGGCACCACCAGCAGAGATGGTTAATCCACCAGACGTAATTGTCTGTCCAAGAGCAAACGTATTTGCCTGATCGAGATAGGCAATATTGTTCAAAGTTCCACCAACATTAATATTGGTTCCGTTCAGTAAGAGACCGGTTGCTGCATTGATGGTGCCGGTGATAGCTAGGTTGCCGGTCGTTCCTGCATCGGTTAAAGTGAGAAGCGTGTTTGGACTACCTGCGGAATCTTTAATCGTTAATGTCCCATTAGCGTTTGAAGCGCCCAAGGTAATAAGAGGTGTGGTGTTTGAAAACGTCAATGGAGAAGTACCAGATAATGTTTCCGTACCACTTGCAGCGATCGTAGTTGCCCCACTAATTGCACCAGCGTTGGTTATTCCACCTGCATTGTTGTTGATACCACCGGAAATTGCTGCGCCACCGCCAGAAACAGTAAGGCCATTGGCCGCGGTGATTGATCCTGTACCAGTGGTTTGGATGTTGCCGGAGGTGGTAAGGGCGCCCTGCTCATTGATGGTTAAGGTGTTTGTTCCACCGGATTGGATGGCGAGAGACGTGTTGGTTGCCGCATTGGTGTCATTCAAAATAAAGGCATTGGCAGTTCCGGCGTTCGTAAGTTTGAAAGATGTTGCCGTTCCGGAATCAGTTGACTCATCGTAGAGTGTGAAAGCAATATTTCTGCCGGTAGTCGTATTAATCGTATTGCCGGCGTCATACGCCAGTTGTAACGTAACACCATTTGCGTTGGCAGCACAGACAGACAATTGATTATTGGTGTTTCGACACAAAGTGGTCGTGCCATCGGGAGAGGCGAGCGTTGGGATTTGAACCGTGTCATTAAGATTAATAACACCTGAGCCGTTGGCGATTAGGGTAAGATCTTCGTTGGTACCGGTTGTGATGTCAGTTGCACCACCGGTAAGGGTGAGTGTTCCTGCGATATTTTGGCTGGTCGTGAAATTATTATTTTGTCCTTTATAGGCAACGTTAGAAAGTGTCCCGGTAGTATTAATATTGGTTCCGTTCAGTTGGAGTGCGCTTGTGCCATTCAGTGTTGCACCGGTGATGGTGCCAGATGCAGTAATAGTTGTTGCGCCAGCAATCGCACCAGTGCCCGTGATGCCGCCATTGTTGTTGGTAATGCCACCGATGATGTTTGCTCCGCCAGCAGAGATGGTAAGCCCACCTGAGGAAATTGTTTGTCCGGCGGTAAAGATGTTGGCCTGATCAAGGTAGGCAACGTTTGTCAGAGTCCCGCCAACATTGATGTCTGTGCCATTAAGCGCAAGAGAGGATGTTGCATTAAGATTTCCAGCAGTTAAGGTAGCATCAGTGCCATTATCGGTTACCGTAAGAAGGGTGTTTGGTGTGCCTTCTGCATCTTTGATGGTAAAGACGCCATTCACGCCGGTTGTTCCAAGCGTTACGATTGGTGCTGCATTAGAAAGGGTGAATGGATTTGCTCCAGAGAGGGAAATGGTACCGCTTGCGGTGATATTCGTTGCGCCACTGATTGCTCCAGTATTGGTAATATTGCCAGCATTATTATTAAGTCCGCCGGTGATGTTTGCTCCGCCTGCTGAAACAACGAGTCCACCAGAAGAAATTGTTTGGGTTCCGGTGAAGGTGTTGGCTTGGGTTTGGTATGCGACGTTAGAAAGCGTCCCGGCCGTATTGATGCTTACGCCGTTGAGTTGCAGGCCACTTGTTGCGTTAATCGTGCCAACAGTAAGTGTGCCGGATGTTCCATTATCAACAAGTGAGAGGAGGGTATTGGGTGTGCTTTCGGCGTCCTTAATCGTCAAAATACCATTGGTTCCCGCGGTTGCCAGGGTGACACTTGGCGCTGATGCGGAAAGTGTTACTGGTGAAGAAGCAGACAGACTGACAGTACCACTTGCAGCGATGTTCGTTGCACCACTAATCGCACCAGTGTTTGTTATTCCTCCAGCACTATTGGTAATGCCACCGGTTACGGAAAGTCCACCGGAAGAAATTGTTTGAGTTCCGGTGAAGGTGTTGGCTTGGGTTTGGTACGCGACGTTAGAAAGCGTCCCGGCGGTATTGATATCAGTACCATTGAGTTGCAAAGCGCCGGTTCCGTTGATTGTTGCACCGGTGATGGTTCCAGAAGCCGAGATGGTTGTTGCGCCACTGATTGCTCCAGCATTGGTAATGCCGCCAGCATTATTATTCAGTCCTCCGGTGATTGATGCACCACCGGTTGTGACGGTGAGTGCTCCGCCAACTGTTTGACCAGTGGTGAAGTTGTTATTTTGTCCTTTGTATGCAACGTTAGTCAACGTTCCAGAATTATTGATGTTGGTGCCGTTGAGTAAGAAGCCGGATACCGCATTGACGGTTCCCGTAACTGCCAAATTGCCGGCAGTTCCAGTATCGGTTAAGGTAAGCAACGTGTTTGGTGTGCTTTCGGCATCTTGAATGGTTAGTACGCCGTTGTTGCCGGCAGTTGCGAGTGAGATGGTTGGTGTGCCATTCGTCAAAGCAAAAGGTGATGCGCCGGAAAGGGTGACAATGCCACTTGCGGTAATATCACTTGCACCAGCAATTGCTCCAGCATTAGTAATACCACCAGTATTATTGTTTAACCCACCAGTGATCGAAGCACCACCTGCGCCAACAAGCAGTCCGCCAGCGGAAATCGTTTGTGTTTGTGTGAAGGTATTTGCTTGATTCTTGTACGCGACATTAGAAAGCGTTCCGCCGGTATTGATATCGGTTCCGTTGAGTTGCAGCCCACTGGTTACATTGAGTGTCCCAACTGTGAGCGTGGCAGATGTGCCATTGTCGACTAAGCTAAGCAAGGTATTTGGTGTTCCTGCTGAATCTTTAATTGTTAAGGTGCCATTGGCATTGGCTGCACCCAAAGTTACTGTTGGTGTGGTATTTGAGAATGTCAGAGGAGAAGCACCGGACAGAGCAACGTTACCAGTTGCCGCAATGGTGGTTGCACCACTAATTGCTCCAGCATTGGTAATGCCACCGGCATTATTGTTCAAACCATTGCTAATAGATGCAGCATTAGTAACCGTCAGTCCACCGTTTAACGTTTGTAAAGCAGTAAAGGTATTTGCTTGATCAAGATAGGCAACATTGGTTAAGGTTCCGCCAGTGTTGATGCTTATGCCATTGAGTTGCAATTCACCAGTGCCGTTGATTGTTGCGCCGGTGATGGTTCCAGAAGCCGAGATGGTTGTTGCGCCAGTAATTGCACCAGCATTGGTAATGCCGCCAGCATTATTATTAAGTCCTCCGGTAATCGAAGCACCACCTGCGCCAACAAGCAGTCCGCCACTAGAAATGGTTTGTGTTTGCGTAAAGGTATTGGCTGCGTTTTTGTATGCAACGTTTGTTAATGTGCCGGCAGTATTGATGTTGGTGCCGTTGAGTAAGAAACCGGATACCGCATTGATGGTTCCCGTAACTGCCAAATTGCCGGCAGTTCCAGTATCGGTTAAGGTAAGCAACGTGTTTGGTGTGCTTTCAGCATCTTGAATGGTTAAGACCCCATTGACTCCAGTACTTGCTAAGGTAATTGCTGGCGTACCGTTCGAAAGCGTTAACGGTGTGCTTGATGAGAAGGTATTGCTATTTGAGAAGACATTAGCCTGATCAAGATAGGCAACATTAGAAAGCGTGCCACCGGTGTTGATATTGGTCCCATTGAGTTGGAATGCAGTCAGCGCATTGATCGTATCTCCCGTAACCGTTCCTGATGCGGTCACAGTGGTTGCCCCAGTTATTGCACCAGCATTGGTAACACCACCACCGTTATTGTTAAGCCCTCCGGTAAGTGAGGCACCGCCTGATTGAACGGTTAAGGTGCCGGCGGAGGTGATGGTACCGGTACCAGTTGTTGCGATATTGCCACTGGTTGCAAGCGTGCCAAGTTCAGAAATGGTTAATGTGGAAGATCCACCTGATTGGATCGCAAGTGCTGTGCCACCGGTTCCGGAGTTGGTGTCATTGATGACAAGGGCGTTGCTACTGCCAGCATTGGTGAGATTGAATGACGTGTTGAGTCCGCTACTTAAGGTAACAGCAATATCTCGTCCGCTTGTCGTATCAATCGTATTGCCGGTATCATAGGCTCGTTGTAGGGTGACGCCAAAAGAGGCTGGGTCACAATCAGCCAGTTGGTTGGTTCCGTTTCGACAAAGTACGGTTGATCCTGTGGTACCAAGGACTGGAATTCTGACCGTGTCGTTGAGCACGATGAGTCCTGCACCATTGGCATTTACTGTAAGATCTTCATTTGTTCCCGTTGTAATATCAGTTGTTACGCCGGAGAAGGTGAGCGTTCCGGTGGTGGTGATTGCGCCACTGGCAATTGTTCCAATATTGGTCAAATTACCTATTGCATCAATTCTGTCTGTGCCATTAGTTTGCAGACTCGTTAGTGCATTAAGCGTATCTCCGGTGATAGCTCCTGATGCGGTGATCGTGGTTGCTCCAGCGATCGCGCCAGTGCCCGTGATGCCGCCAGTATTGTTATTGATGCCACCGGTAAGTGAGGCACCGCCTGATTGGACAGTCAGTGCGCCGGCGGAGGTGATGGTCCCTGTTCCAGTCGTTACGAGATTACCACTGGTTGAAATAGTGCCTGAAGTTGTCAATACACCATTCTCAGTAATGGTTAATTTTGCAATGCCACCGGACTGGATTTCCAGAGCCGTATTTGTTGCGCCATTGGTGTCATTGAGAATAAATGACGAAGCTGTTCCGGCATTGGTGACAGCAAAGGAAGTTGGCGTACCAAGTCCTGATGAAAGTGAGACACTGACATTTTTGCCATTGGTGGTCGCAATGGTATTGCCATTGTCATACGCGGATTGTAAGGTGGCGGCAGAGGAGCCGAGTCCACAAGATACAACATTGTTACTGCCATCAGTACAGAGTGACGTTCCGGCAGCAGTGGAAAGGTTAGCGATAGTTACCGTCGAATTAGCAGCAAGCGTTGTAAATGCACCGGTTGATCTTCCAGTTGCTCCAATTGCTGTGCCATTGATTGTTCCTCCGGTGACGGTGATGTTATTCGTAGAAAGGTTGTTGGCAGTGAGAGCACCGGCAATGGTCGTGCTATCGGTTGAGGAGCCAATTGCGATGAGATCAGGCGTTATATTATTCGTTCCGATGTTAATCGTATTGCCACTGGCAAGTGTGCCGATAGCAATTGTTCCATTTGCTGCGGTGCCGGTTCCTGCATTGATCGTGACAGATCCGCCAGTTGCTGTACCTGCCGTTGTTGAGCCAGCGATAAGACTTACGGCACCACCGGTTGGGGCAGTGGTTGACGCAGCAGGCTTGATGGTCAGGTCTGATCCACCGGTGAGTGTCGTGATATCCGAAGTATTGTTCCCAATCAGCGAAAGAACACCTGCTTCAGAAACTTTCAACGTTGATGAGCCACCTGATTGGATATCAAAAATCGTGCCATTGCCGGCATTGGTGTCATTGATGCGCAGAGCCGTTGCCGTTCCAGCGTTCGTTAGGTTTAAAGATGTTGCTGTGCCGCTATTAGTCGTTTCGTCATATAAATTAAGATCGATATTTCGACCAGTTCTGGTGGTGATGGTGTTACCGTTGTCATAGGTTGATTGCAACGTGCCGGTTCCTGAACCGATGGAGCATTGAATAATTCGATCAGATTGATCAACACACAACGCAGTTCCCGTATTGGTTAGTAAGTTCGTCATGGTAACGGTGGAGTTGGTTGCCAGCGTTGTGAAGGCAGCAGTTGAGGGCGTTGTTGTACCGATTGCTGTTGCATTAATACCAGTCGCTGTTGTGGTGAGGTTGTTAGCAGCGATGAGTAAATTATTTATCCCGGTTGAGATAGTTGATCCTGAAAGACCAGTCAAATTCAATCCGCCTGAAGTAGCTGTCAAGTTGAGTGCGCCGGTCGTTTGCGTGAAGCCATTAGACGCGGTCAACAGTCCGGCAGATGTAATAGCACCTGTACCGTTCGTTACGATATTGCCGGATGTTGTAAGTGTTCCATTTTCATTGATGGTCAATTTTGAAACGCCACCAGATTGAACCTCCAAAGCAGTATTGGTTGCGGCATTGGTGTCGTTAAGAACAAAGGCATTGGCGGTACCTTGATTGGTAATGGTGAAATTGGAATCGGTTGCAGTATCAGCAAGCGTAAAAGCAAGCGGACGTGCATCAGTTGTCGTAATCGTATTTCCTTCAGTATATGCTTGTTGGAGTGATCCTCCCTGGGCGTTACATAACACGATAGCGTTGCTTCCATCAAGACAGAGTTTGTTACCCGCAGCTGTTTGGAGACCAGCAATAACCACTGTCGAATCAGCATCTGTGTTGATCGTCACGCCAGTGGTGCCGCTCGGGGAGAAAGTGCTTTGGCCGTTGAATGTTGCAAGTCCACTCACTCCTAATGTCCCGCCTAAGCTGGTGGCACCAGTACCAACGGTGAACGTATTAGCTCCTGAGACAGATGTGTTGCCATTTAATGTGACGAGGCCTGTCAGTGCTGCTCCACCTGCTGAAACCGTCAACGCTCCTGCTGACGTAATAGTGCCAGATGTGGCTAGCGCACCATTTTCATTGATCGTTAACGTTTGGGTACCACCAGATTGGACTTCCAGTGCAGTATGATTTGCGGCATTGGTGTCATTAAGAACAAAAGCAGATGAAGCTGTTCCGGCATTGGTTAACGAAAGTTGTCTGGAACTTCCAGCTGCGAGGGTTAGCGCAATATTGCCAAAAGCATCGGCAGCATCAAGAGTATTGCCAGATTCATAGGCTTCTTGCAAGGAAACACCAGCTGCATTGGCTGGACATTGCACAACCTCATGGGTTGTATCATCCCGACATAAGGTAGTGGCACTAATCGGTGCAGCAGGAAGAGAGCTTAACACGGTTGTGTTGGATAAAATAATTTGCCCAGTGCCATTGGGAGACAGGGTGAGATCTTGATTGGTGCCGGTTGTCACATCAGTACTTCCCGTTAAGGTAAGGGCAGTAAAGGTAGGACTTGATGTGGTTGCAATATCTTGTGGAGTAGTGAGGGTGATCGTTCCAGAACCATTGGTGACATTGATTTGATTGGCGGTTCCGGTAAGTGCTGCAAGAGAGTAGCCGGTGCCGTTACCAATTAACAAGCTACCGTTTGTCGCAGTTGATCCATCAACACCTGTGCCACCTCGGGTGACATTGAGGTGATTTTCAGAAGCAAGCACACCGCCGCTTGTCGTGTAGACAGGTCCTGTGTTGGTAAGACCGGAGAACGTGATGGTTCCAGACGAGGCTATGCCGGCTGCTGAAGCGATAGTCCCTGAAAGGTTTAAATTGCCAGTGCTTGTTACATTGGCAATTTCGGTACCGGCATTATTTTGGAAAGAAAGTTGATATTCGGGTGGTGAATTATTGGTGACAACATTTTGTATAGTAAATCCAACATTACTCGACGTGGCGCCTGTCCAATACGCGCCTTGCAGTGTCAGGAGATTTGAATTTTGTTTTGTTGTGCCACTGGTCGCATTGCTCAGGCGTAACAGGGAGAGGGTATCGGTTCCTGTTTGATCGCCAATACTGAGTCCCGAAAGCGCAGTGATCAGCGTGCCGGTATCGGAAAGATTTGAGTCACCAATATTTGAGCCAGTAACCGTAAACTTAGCTATTCTGTTTTGGTTGCCATTCCCTCCAACCACCCCACCAGTTCCAGCACAGTTTCCCGTTGTCAAACAAAGAGCTCCGTCTCCATCAGGAATAGTAAGGGTTCGTGTGGTTCCCGTCGCGATTTGGCTTACATCAAAAACAACTTGTTTGGTAGTATCAGTCGCATCTTGGAAGAAGGTTGAAGAGCCGACAAGGGATTTATTGGTTAACGTTTGGCTTTGGTTGGCAAAGACAAACGTGTCACTGGCAGTTAATGCAGGCAGCGTAGCAATTCTTGAAGCAGCTGGGGCAAGGGAGGAGATGGTTGTTGTATTAGTCGTCCCCAAGACGAATTGGTTAGTTGTTGCTTGGGAAGTAAGTGTACCGGCTGTGACGAGATTACCATTTTCATTGATGGTTAATTTTGAAACGCCACCAGATTGAACTTCCAAAGCAGTATTGGTTGCGGCATTGGTGTCATTGAGAATAAAGGCATTTGCAGTACCGGCATTGGTCAGTGTGAGGGAAGTTGACGTTCCCAATCCAGAGCCAAGGGTGAAGTCAATATTTCGGCCGGTTGTGGTGGTGATAGTATTACCGCTATCGTAAGCAAGTTGCAATGTAGTGTTGCTGGCGTTGGCCGGACATTGAATGATCTGGTTTGTAGCACCATCTCGACACAGCGAAGTAGCACCTGGTTGGGCTCCGGGAAGAAACCCAAGTTGGACAGTATCATTAAGAATAATTTGTCCGGTTCCCGATGCCAACACTGTCAAATCTTCATTGGCTGCGCTTGCGATATCTGTTGCTCCTCCTGAGAAAATAAGACCGGTTGAACCAATAGTTTTGTTCGTAAGTGTTGCTGCTTCATTGGCAAAAACAAATGTGTCAGAAGCGCTCAGGGCAGGGATAGTTATGGTTCGGGGAGCTGTTTGAGCCACTGCTGAGATGATGGTTGTCGCACCTGCCGTGCCAAGCGTTACTTGGTTGGTAGCATCTGTCAGTGCAAGAGAAGTTGCAGAAAGGGTGGAACCAAAGGTTCCTGTTCCGGAACAAGACAGACTTCCGGTACTGTTGGTGATGGTACAACCGGTTGCTGATGACCCTCCCGCAAAACTCAGATCACCGTTGGGGCTAACGGTGAGGGCATTTTGGCCAGTGGTATTGTTTGTCAGCGTCAATGTCGACGCGTCGACATTGAGGATAAATGCATTTTCACCCACGTCAGTATCTGAAAAGATAATCGTTGGAGAGTTATTGGCAATGGTGATATTTCCTCCAGATGTTGTCTGTCCGGTAAGATACAAGTTCCTATATTGTTTGGTTGGTGTACCCAAGTCGTAAACGCCGTTTTGATCGGGGCCAATACTTCCTGCCACTTCCAATTTAAGAGGATTGCCATCTGCGTCAAGAGCAACAGGGTTTGTACCAATACCGACATTGTTATTGGGAATAAGGAGTGCGCCCGAAGCATTTGTGGTGAGGGTGGTATCGGTGATGCCGTTACCTGATGAGTAAAGCGTTACTGTTCCATCAAGTCCACCGGAGCCAGTATTATTGGTTCCAAGCCCAAGATTAGCGGTTGTCGTATTGAAAAAGAGCGTGGAATTATCCGGTGTGCCGCTGCCACCCACAACAAAATGACTAGCAACATTGAGAGGACGAATGTAGGTGCCGTATGTACCATCCGTAGCTACGCTAAATGGCGAAACGCCAACCGAGGTAATTGAGGCATCCAAATCTTGTAAGACTTGTTGCAGATTTGTGGCAGATGAATTACCAAGATTGCCGTAAACACCGATCATCGTTGCTCCAGAATTTGTCGGGCCTGATCCAGCAGCGTTAAGTGCAATAGGACTCCATGAGGGGAGACCATTTGCAATTTGTAAAATCTGTCCATTCTGTGTCCCGATTGCTAAATTCGCAAGGGTGTTTGCCCCTTCTGCATAGAGCAAGTCACCTTGGGTATAGCTTGTTACTCCTGTGCCTCCTACGTTTGGTTTGATAATGCCTTTTTTAATGGCCTCAGCCGAAATATTTCCACCTGCCTCAATGGTGATATTATTTGCCACGTCAGCATCTTTAATACAACCCGCACAACCACCGCGGCTTGTTATTGTGCTGAGGGTAGAGGTGTCGCTGATGGTCAGTCCATCAATGGCGATATCAGTGCCAGCTTCGAGCTTAATATCGCCTTCTTTTCCTTGAAAGGAGCTTACTGTCCCATTCAGATCAACAGAAATGGTCGGAATTTGACTCGCTTCATTGCTAATGGTGACATGCTCTCCTCCTTTGATGCCATAGAGGACATTAGGAGCGGTGATATTGCCGGTAAAGACGCTCTCTCCTGCAACGTGAAGATCGTTTGTCAAGGAAACTTTATCCTTCATCGTGACAGGGAGTTTAAAAATGATAGTACCCATAAGCTTCATCTTGCTTGTTTGGGCAGCCAAAACTGTTTTCTCTTGTGTTCCTTGTCTTTGGTACTGTGCTTGCATTTTTTCGATGAGGAATTTGATGCGGTATTGCTGGGTAAATACCGTAAGGAGGAGGACGGTGAAGATAGCTGTAGCGATAATCCCTGCTCGTTTGGAAGGGCGTTTGAACTTGAAAGATGGCGGTTTAACGGTGAAGGTCAACGAGTCTTTGATTTGGGATTTGAGGTATTGTTTGATAAATGCGTCTTCATAAAATTCATTACCCACCCATGAGATGAACCTGTGATAGTTGTTTTTATTCCATGCAAAAAAGGCGTCAATAGAAACCGCTAATTTATCAGCAGCTTGTCTTAGAGTTAATAGTTTTTTTGCGTCACTTTGGCGGGCAGGATGCATCTCGTTATTCACGTAATAATTATTTAATTTTAACCGTACTTTAAATGTAATTGGTTTTCATAGTAGTAGTCAAGAGGGGCGTAGAAAGAGTCTGATTTAGGTAAAAAATATTCTTAAAAATTATACCCTATAGACAAGAATGATAGCGTCCTGTAGAGAGGTGGATTTTTATGTGAAAAGAGTCTTTTGCACACTAGATCGCAGAACGGAGACAGATGTTTCCAGCTATGGGGTTGTGCTTTGGGAAAGATTGGCCGTAATCATCCTTATACAGGATATAATCGTTCTCGGCAAAAATTAACACGTAATTAAAAGAAAAAGTTCTTCATTTCATACGTCTCATCCCGTAATAGCTGAGATAATCTAGAAGACTACAAGTATAGCTGTCTTTTGTGCAAGTTATGTTTGCGATGCGGTTAAGAAATAACTCTCGCTGAAAAAAGCTCTCGTATGTTGATCGATAACAGTCTTACTTAATGACACTGAGCGAAAACACTGAGCACAATCTCTTGTAGCAAGTTGGTCTAATTATATGCTCATTGTGATTGAATCTTTCTTTAGAGTAAGGTTTTCTCGCTCGCCTTATTTATGGATTCAACGACAATTATATCTTTGCATGCTGATCATCTAAATACAAAGTTTCAATGCCCAAGTAGATACTAACCATATCTTGCTTTACTTTTATAACGGCCTCTTCAATACTAATTTCTTTGATCTTTTGCTTATTGTGGTAAAGAGATAGCTCTTTGTGAATGATGGAAATAAAATTAGCATGCATCGGAAAGACATCAAATCGGCCAATTTCATTAAAAGAGCTGATTCGGTCAACCTCACCAGTAAAGATGATAGTTTCAGTATCACGAATTTCTATTTTCAGTACTTTTGGATTTGCCATACCTTAGTAATTCCTACGTTTTACTCCCTGGAGTCGGTTGCGTTGCCGCTTGATGAGACGAGGATAATTTAGACTCAACATCCTTCAATGTGCCTATAAACAAAAGATCTTCTGGTTGCAGCTTATCGACTTTTCCATCTAATATTCCTCGCACATCCCTGACGGTATCCTTGATCGGTACATGGGTTCCTTTTTTTTCTGTTTGGGCTTCGACAACCGTAAAGTTTTGGGTCATATAATTTTTGAGCATTTTTGCTCTTTGATAGACAGTTTGGTCCTCGGTTGACAGTTCTGACTCACCAATCAAAGATACGATTCTCTCTAGTGATTTTGCCTTTTTTAGGAGCGCTTGTGCATCAAGAGCAGTTTGATAATGATCGTCTCCAACAGTCTCCGAGTTAAGAGCGGAGGAGTTAGAAGCAAGGATGTCAACTGCTGGAAAGCGTCCTTCTTGGTAAACAGATCGGGAAAGAATAATCCCTGAATCCAGATAGGGAAAGATTGCCTGTACGCCGCTATCAGTTAAATCGTCTGCCGGTACATAGATGGCTTCAAATGTCGTAATTGAGTTTTTTAAGTTAGAGACAAGTCGTTCATGGAAAGAGGCCATCTCTGATGCAAGCGTTGCTTGATAGCCACCTTCAGAGGGGATAGCGTTCATCAGCGTTGATAACTCGTAACCTGATTGGGCAAAACGGAAGATATTATCGATAAAAAAGAGTACGTCTTTCCCCATATCTCGGTAATATTCAGCCAGAGTGACCCCGGTAAAAGCAGTTCGGAATCGCAATGCTGGATTTTCACCCATGCTGCCATAGATAAGCGTGACGCCTTGCATAACCTTACTTTCTTGCAGCGTCGTATACAGTTCTTCTCCTTCACGGGTTCTCTCGCCAACACCGGTAAAAACTGATACGTTTTGTTCCGGATGCAGAATAACGATGTTGTGGATGATCTCGGAGAGAATAACCGTCTTACCGACTCCAGCGCCGCCAAACAAACCGACCTTGCCACCTCTGATAATCGGCGTGAAGAAATCAACTGCCTTAATGCCTGTTTCCAATATCTCTCTAGGAATATTGACGTTTGCAAAACTGAGGTCTTTGGCAATAATTGGTCGTTGTTCTTTTGCTTTGATTTCTCCCAGTCCATCTTCTGGGTTGCCAAGCGTATCAATCACTCGGCCAAGCATCTCTTGCCCAACAGGAATTTTAATTGGTTGGCCGGTACTTATTACTATTGAACCATGATGCAGTTTGGTCACATGGGTTAACGCAAGACAATAAAAAGAATTGGGAGTAGCTGAGGTATAGACTTCCATTTTAATAGAAGCATCTTCTTTATAGACCAAGACGTCATAGATATGCGGTTTTTCGTCCAAGAACTCAACCTCTATGATTTGTCCTTTTACACTGATAATTTTACCGGTTAACATACGTATTGAACCTTCTAGCTTTCCCATAAAACCAGGCCTGACATGGTTTCGAGTTGCTTTTTATTTTGGAGTAAATGTTTCAGACGGGTTCTTTGCTGGTTCAATTTTTTTGCTTCTTCTTCAATATTGACCAGCGCCTCTTCCATCGCATTCACGCGAGAAGCGTGTCGTGCAAGTTGATTTTCAAGAAGTGTTTGGCTAAACAAATTAGCCATGATCTGTGTCTCAAAAAAATTGAAAATCTTCTCAAGCGTTGGTTCAAAGATAAAACGATCTTCTCGTGGCACTTGCGTAACAGTTTCCGTTTCAAAGATATCTTCACCAGTAATACTGGTTGCGATAGGATTTTGCCGGACAACGTTGCCAAATTTGCCATAATAAACATACACCTTCTCATGTTGCAAGAATTTTTGCATAAGCGTCTTAATATGCTCAATTTTAACATCGGTATCGGGAAGCTCAACATAGTCAAACGGTTTGCCGACCCCAGAATTTTCATACATATCTTTACCTGCCCTGCCAATAATGATAATATTCGTTTCATGAGGTTGCGTTTGCCTTAGATCCTGGATGAAGAGCTTGAATGTTTTGTGTGTAACTGATCCATACAGCTTGCCGTTGGAGGATAAGTAAACCAAGAGTGTTTTGCCATTTTTCTGCAAGGTTGGTAAAAGATGCTTATCTCCTTGTTTAATTTTCATTAAGAGATCTTTCACTTCTCTTGTGTAGGACGCTTTTAAGTCAACAAAGACATCAGAGAGACGCGTTAAGAATTCGCGAGTTTTTAGGACAGAAGCTCTGATTTTTTGCATGCGAATAACTGCGATTTGTTCATAGCTTTCTGCTAGATCTTTTACGCTATTTAACGCTTCCAAATCTTCTAGTATTATCTTTCTTTGCGCCATATTACTTAGGGGTTAGACCCCCATTTTTTTCCTGTCCAAGGATCATTAGTCTCTCTTTGTTTTTTAGAACTTGTTCGTTAAACGTTTTTAAATCGTTCACGTTGGTGATCTCAAAAAGCAATTTTTGTCCTCCAAGATGGGGAAAATGATAGGCATTGATCAACCCTTTTTTTATCTTCTCCAAGGCTTCTTTATTTTCAATGATATTTTGCAGAATCATTGAGAGTACAATCATCTGAACTGCTATCGGAACGGTCATATGATAGGGTTGATTAAAAAATTTATAGACCATCTCGCCCAAGCGGAGACTTTTTTTAACGTCATCAGTTAACTCCTGGCCAAAATGAGCAATGTTCTGGAGCTTGTCGTATTGCGCTAAAAAAGCAGTCAGTTCTTTATTGATTTCTCGGGAGAGTTTGTCTAAAGTTTGACGCCCGACCCTCGTGACTGATAACGGAATATTGACTGCTGGTCGCATTCCTTGATAGTAGATATTACTATCAAGATAGATATGCCCATCGGTAATACCCATGACGTTTGTCGAAACATACCCAGTCAAATCTCCTTCAACAATCTCAACGACTGGTAAACAGGTGATGGAGACTTCTTTTACTATTGGGTGTTTGAAGTTGCCCGCCCGTTCAAGAAGTTTTGAGTGGATGTAAAAGATATCGCCCGGGTAGGAATCCCGTCCAGGGAAGCGTCTCGCCAGAAGCGAGAGCTCACGGTAAAACTTAGCATGGGTCGAGAGATCATCCAGGATCAAGAGACTGTGTGTCCCTTGGTCCCGAAAATATTCAGCAATTGCCATTGCAGCGTAGGGAGTTTGATAGATCAAACTTGGTGAATCGTACGAGCTGGTAGCAACGATAATTATTTTATCCATAATTTTTTCTTGTATAAAAAATTCTTGCAACTTTTTGATATCACTTTTCTTTTTAGCGATAGCAGCATAGATAGCAATTACCCCTTCGCTGATTTGTTTTTTTATCGTTGTCATCAGTATTGACGTTTTTCCAGTTTTCCTGTCTCCAATAATCAGCTCTCGTTGCCCACGGCCAAGCGGGATTAACAGATCAATTAAGGAGATACCGGTTGCCAGGGGGGTTGTGATTTTTTGTCTCCCTGAGATACCGATTGGCTTGGCGTCTAAATCGCGGAGTTCTGGCGGTTTGGTGAACGGTATGGTAGGATCTAATGGTTCGCCCAGTGGGTTAATCGTATGCCCGAAAAGCTCTTGCCCTACAGGAAGCGATAAGAGCTGGTCGCATCTGGTGACCTGTGTTCCAACTTGAACTGGTTCATGAGAAAAAATTCGGGCTTCGATGGTGCCTCGATTAATTGCAAAGACTTCGCCTCTTTGTCCGTTTTCAAACAAGATAACCTCATGGATTTTCGCCTTGGGTAATCCCTCGATGAAGACGATTGGATGGCTCACATGGATAACAATGCCATATTCGCCAGTCTCTTGTAAAAATTCCTTGAATAATGTGTCCATATCTTATGTTCTAAAGGGATTTTCTTTCGTAGTTAAAGCATCGTTGAAAATTTGGTCAAAGTGTGACCTTACGGAGAAATCGAAGAATTTGCCGTTGAAGGTGATTGCCGCTCCGGCAAGAAGGCTTGGATCAACCTGTATATCGAAGATAACTTGTCTTTTGGTATTTACGACAAACCACGTAGATAACGTTTTAAGCGTTTGTTCTTTCGGCTCAAAGCTCACAGTAATCGTGAGCACAGGAAATGTTGCAACGCTCTTCGCGAGCTGACAGAAAAATTCTTTTAACGCTGAAGTCGCATCTAAAGGAATACCTTGCTCTCGTAACAGGAGAATAAATATATCTTTTTTTTTAATGCCAAATGCTTCCATCAATGCGTGTTCTATAGTGAAATCTGTCTGATACAGGTTTTCGGAGATCGTTGCAAGACGGGTGACAAAATCGTTCGCCTCCGCTTTTGTGTTAAAAAAATTCGAGAGATCGATGGTTCCTATATTATGCAAAGACTCCTTCCTTTTGTGCTTTTTCCAAAGCTTCAATCATGAGACGCTGATGATCGTCAAAAGAGATCGACTTATTAAGAATTTCTTGGGAAGCTTTCTGGACAACACGAATGACTGTTTGTTCTGCTTCTGCTAAACGGGTTTGTTTGTATGCCTCCAGTTCTTTTTCCATACCTGGAAGAAGCGTTTCCCGGAATTCTTTGACCTGTTTTTGTAAATCCTCCTTCAATTCTTTAGCAATGTTCTGAAAGTCGTTGAGGGAGTTCGTTGCGAGGTGTTGGAGAGAGGTTTGATAGTTTTGCGTTAATTCCTGGGTTGCGATTGCTGTTTCTTTCTGAATATCAGCCATCATTTGTTTAATCGCTTGATCAATTGCCTGCTTGGAGGATGTCGTAACATACGTAGCACCTGTGATAATTTGGTTTGCCTCAGTGGTAGCATCATCCAAAATCTTTCTTTCTTTGGTGAGCGCATTATCAACGATTTGATGGTAGCTTGTGTCGACTTTGTTTTCTTTTTTCTCTAATTCTTTCTCTTTGGTGCGAAGTTCAATAAGATAATAGCCGACAAAGAGAAAAATGACGAGATCAGCAACGAGAGTAATTACCTGAAAGAGCAGATTAGGCATATTTCTATTCTAGATTCTTAATCATAATTTAACAATAATCAGTTTAACAACTGTGAAGGTGAAATTTAGAGTCTGAGTATCAAAAATGCCACCGTCAGTCCGGCGAATACTATTATAATAACAACACCGACGTTGAAGATAATACCAAGGTGAATGATCCGACTGGCAGCCGGATTGCGGCCCAAGGCTTCTACCCCTTTGGCAGCTGTACGTCCAAAGCTCATAAATCCAAGAACAAATGAAGCCAAAACCACCCCAGCAGCGACAATATATTTAAAAATTGGAGTAGGGGCATCTTTGGTAGGTAGGAGCGCAACTTTAAGAATATCTGATAAGGTGCCAGGAAAGGTCGGTTTGGAGTTAAAGTAGTGCAGATCAAGGTCGATGGCTATCTTATCGGTTTTTTTGGGATTTGGGTTGTCATAATTTTCTAAAGCAGTGCCTAAAACATAACCAGTTTTGTCAGCCTTGCTACCTACACCTGCTATCGTTGAGGTAGTGATCAAGTCACCTTTTTTGATTGCCCCTGTTTGAGCGGAGACTAATACATAGACTCTCCCAACTGAGATTACCGGTATCCCTTTATCGCTGGCGTTGGTATCTAAGATGATTGCTGCGTCTCGTGAAACGACTCCCAAAACTTGCGGATCGTAAGGAGTATTGGCAAGGATTGCACCCTGATTTGTGCTCGAGAGAATACTGCCATCCTGGATATCTTTCTCTTTTGTCTCAACAATTCTGGCAACTCCCAAGGTTGCCGCTCCTTCAACACTTGAAGCAGTATGCTGGGTAGATTGCGCGAAGACTATCGTCGGGACAGTGAGCAAGAAAGAAGAAGCAAACATGAGTAGCGCAAGTTTTTCTAGACCAAACATATGTTTACTATAGTAAAAAAAAAGCAAAAAAGCTACTGCCAGGCACGTTTTGCGGGATTTATCGAGGGGCAACGCAAGATAGATGGGTGAAGCGGTTATTTGTTCTTCTCTTGATGCTATAATCCATGTATGCTTGGGTATCTCTTTGCTGTCATTAGCTCTCTTTTTTACAGCCTGTATGTTGTTCCTCGAAAATTGAGCAAATTGTCTCCTGTCATTTTTAGTTTCTTTATGGCAGCCGGCTATGGAATCAGTGCGATTGTGTTGTATCTTTTTCAACCGCTTCTTAATTTTCATGAAACCGTATCCGCTGCTTTATGGGTAGCTGTTCTGGCAGGGATCATTTGGGCGGCAGCGTTTGTTTGTTTTGTCTCAGCAATTGATGCGCTTGGTCTTGCCCGATCAAACCAATGGAAAAATTTGCAGGGGCCAGTTGCGATCTTTTTAAGTCTTCTTTTTTTGGGAGAATTTGCGGCGATCAATCCTTTCTTTGCCATTCTTGCTGCGCTCGCGATTTTTCTCTCTGCTGTTTGTTTCACGATACCTTCAGGTCATCAGAAACATATCATCATCAGAGGTGTCGCCCTGGCGAGTTTGTCTGCATTGGGATTTGGTACCGTGGCGGTTCTCCAAAAATATCTGACCAGTACGATTGGGGTCTATTCAGTCCAAGTCGTTTTTAGTTTTTCAATTGCGACCAGTCTCGCATGGTATCTCTTCCTAAGTAAAAAATTGGGAGGGGTAAGAACGAGTTCCAAAAAAGATACGGTATTGGGATTGTGCGCAGGAGTGTTATATCTCGGCGCAAGTCTCTTTCAATTGCTTTCCTACACATATTTAGCAGCGTCTATTGCGTTTACCATCATACAACTGAATACGTTATGGACCGTATTCATTGGGATTTTTATCTTTAAAGAAATCAATTTTGGGAAACATTATCAACGGGTAAGTATGGGGTTTCTTTTGACAATCGTTGGGATCATCCTTCTGGCTTTTGCGAGGAAATAATTCTGCTATAATCGTTTCATGCCGACGCTTTCCATCATCCGTCTTGGACATCCAAAGCTTCGAATAAGGTCAAAAGCTGTTCGTACAAGAGAACTTGCAAGCAAAAGATTTCAAAAATTCCTGGATAGCTTAGCTGCGATTTGTCTCACCTATGATGGGGCAGGGATTGCTGCGCCGCAAGTGGGGGTGAACAAACGGGTCATCGTTGTGCATGTTGATCCCGCAAATCCTCGGTATCCTGATAAAAAGCCTTTTCCCTTAACTATCATTATTAATCCAAAAGTTGTTGCGCGTTCAAGAGAAAAACAAGATGATTGGGAAGGGGATTTGTCAGCAAGTATCAGAGGACTTGTCCCACGCCCGGTTACTTGTACGGTCGTTGGGTTGGATCGTGAGGGGAAAGAGGTCAGTTATCATCTTGATTACGACTTTCATGCCAGAGTTTTCCAACACGAAATAGATCACTTGGACGGAATTTTCTTTATTGACCGCGTCCGAGATACTCGCTCGATCTGTGAGTACGAAGAGTGGAAAAAGTATTGGAGAAAAAGAGTATAAAGTTTGCTATACTAGGGTTATGGGCATCCTTCTTAATTGGTTAGCAAGCGCTCTGGTTATCATCATTGCAGCGTATCTGTTACCTGGAGTGCATGTTGCGAGTTTTTGGACAGCACTTGTGGTTGCCTTAGTTTTGGGAATACTTAACGTTCTTTTGAAACCTCTTCTGATTCTTCTGACGCTCCCCATTACGCTCATCACGTTTGGGCTATTTACGCTTGTCATCAATGCTCTCCTCGTGCTTCTTGCGAGCAATCTGGTTCCAGGTTTTACGGTTGACGGATTTTGGTGGGCAGTGCTTTTTAGTATCCTTATCTCGTTTATTAATGTTATCGCCTCGCGGATATGAAATATTACTTGCATTGTGACTAATAAGTTTCTATGATAGAGATATGCCAAATCACGTCTCGTTAAATCCTGAAGGATTTACCGAATTAATTTTTGAAGGTCCACAAACAGCTGATTCTATGCTTCAGGTAATCCAAGAGTCACTGCAATACAACAATCAATTGTCGCAGCAGGGTAAACCGATAAAGAGCCTGCTTGATGCAACTAAGATGACAAGTCTTGATCCAGGTGCTGCCAAGCAAGCAATCGGTGGTGCGTCAACGATTTCTTTTGATAAATCAGCAATCTTTGGGGCAAATGTTGAAATTCGTGAGAAGCTCATACAAATTCTGAGTCTGTCAGGGAAAAATGCACTCGTGCAACTATTTGATACGCGAGACGAAGCAGTTATCTGGCTGCAACAGTAAGTAATGTATGGTTTGCTAGAAAAGCATGGCAAAAGCAAAAAAGAAGAAAAAATCACACACGAAACTTGTTGTTGGCGCAGTCCTCGCAGCAATACTTATCGTCTTGTTGGGATTGCATTTTGTAAAACCTAGCGTAACGGTCACAACGCATCCGACCCCAACACCAACGATAATTCCAGCATTAGTTGTTAGCTCTGATCCACATGCCAAGTGTCATAGCAACGGTGTGTTGCCCGATGCGAACTGTACGCCAGGGAGTATTGA
>OBEQ012442300.1_pt1 | contig 23141 bp, 31 predicted proteins | sample 1670901 | NCBI WGS metagenome assembly OBEQ01 (sample SAMEA104232315, study PRJEB22302) | groundwater metagenome | biome: forest; feature: aquifer; material: groundwater | place: USA | collected 2011-08-07 | depth 5.4 m
GGGTGGTTTGATTGTTGGTAAGGTGGCTTCTGGTTTTGGGCTTGCCGGTTTACGGAATGCGGGTAATGTTTGGATACGTCGTAAACCCTGGTGATATTGTTCAAGTGCCCGGTGAATTGACGATTGCAGTTTTTCTACTTGGGGTTTTTCTGTTTGTAATGGTGCTTTCGGGCTTTCCGTTATTGGAGGTTGAGTGGATGGTTTGGTTATTATTGGTGTTGCTGTTGGGGTTTCCGGTTTCTTTGTGGAAAAATCAGGGTGTTGGTTGTCAATCGATTTACGAAATATAGCTTTGCTGGACGGATGGGGAAAGGTGATGTGGTCCAGGCGAGGTCTAGGTAATCTTTTTCTATCATCGATGCCTGGAACTTCTGGTTGAAAGTCAGGCAAGCGATCTGAGCCGCCACTTGCGGTTGTGGAGATTTCCACCGTTTTATCCGGCATAGAAAAATTATACCATCTATTGATTATTAAGACAGATTCGGGTATTGTTTGGTAATGGAACCACTGGCGGCGCGGATGCGGCCGAAGACTCTTTCTGAATTCTTTGGACAGGAACATATCATTTCTCCCGGTAAAGTTTTATTTGAAGCGATAAAGGCAGATAAACTATTTTCTGCCATTTTTTGGGGACCGCCGGGCAGTGGGAAAACTACTTTGGCGCGGATTATTGCTGAAGAATCCAAGGCAGACTTTGTGGCGATTTCGGCAGTTAGCAGTAATGTTGCCGAGATGAAAAAGATAATCGCCAAGGCAATTGATGATGAGAAATTCTACGGCAAGAGAACGATACTTTTTATAGACGAAATCCACAGGTTTAATAAAGCTCAACAGGACATACTTCTTCCATATGTGGAAAACGGCGCCATTACTTTGATTGGCGCGACAACGGAGAATCCATCGTTTGAAGTAATCGGGCCGCTTTTATCCCGGTCCAGAGTTTTAACGCTTTCGGCTTTGTCTGCCGGGCATATCAAAAAGATTATTGGCGTTGCCCTTTCTGATAAGAAAAAAGGGATAGGCGACAGGAAGCTTGCGATAGAAAAAGAAGCGCTTGAGGTTTTGGTTGAGGCAGCTTCTGGCGATGCAAGGTTCGCGCTAAACACTTTGGAAATTGCCGCGGAAGGTGCTAAGGGCGGAAAAATAGACGAGGGTACAATACGTGAGGCGATTGCCAGAAAACTTGCCAGTTACGATAAAAAGGGTGATAACCATTACGATACGATTTCGGCGTTTATCAAAAGTATGCGCGGCGGAAAAACCGATGCCGCTTTGCATTATCTTGCCCGGATGGTAGAGGCCGGGGAAGACCCGATGTTTATCGCAAGGAGAATGGTAATTTTTGCATCTGAGGACGTTGGTAATGCGGCGCCGACGGCTTTAGTTTTGGCAACGTCCGCGATGTCTGCGGTTCACATGATTGGCATGCCGGAGGCAACATTGATTCTGGCCCAAGTGGTCTCTTATCTTTCTGAAGCTCCAAAAAGTATCGCGTCGACCGCGGCGATTGGTGCGGCGCTTTCCGATGTGCGTAATGCTACTCTTGACCCGATCCCGCTGCATCTGCGAAATGCTCCGACAAGACTGATGAGTGAATTAGGTTACGGGAAGGGGCATGTGCGTTATCCGTGGATGGAGAAAAATCAAGCTAAGCAGATATTGGAATATATGCCCAAGAATTTGGCGGGGAAAAAATATTATAAGGATCCGCGAAAGAAGTGAGGTTATGGATAAAATAAATTGGACGGTTTTGACGCTTGAAACATCCGGAGGCGAAAAACCCGTAGATGAATTTATAAAGAAACAGAGGCCTCAGGCAATAGCAAAAATTGTACATAACGTAAAACTTTTGGAAGAGCACGGCAACATGCTTGGATTGCCCCATTCTAAAGCGCTCGGGTTGGGATTATTTGAGTTAAGGATTAGAGGCAAAGAGGAAATACGGATTTTATATTGCTTTAGGCAAAATAAAATATGTCTTCTGGATGCTTTCAAAAAGCAAACGCAAAAGATTCCCCAAAAGGAGTTGAATTTAGCAAGACAAAGGATAAAAAGTTTGACGCAGGTATAACGTATATGTTATATTGTTTTTATGACTAATTGGAGATCTCTAGAAAAAGAATTATTATCAAATAAAGCAGTTAAGAAGGAGTACGATCGACTCGCACCCCGCTATGCGATAATCTCTGAACTAGTCTCTGCCCGGATTAAAAAAGGATTGACACAAAAGGAGATCGCTAAAAGGATAGGTACCAAACAATCCGCAATAGCCCGTCTTGAATCTGGTAATGTTAATCCATCTCTCGAATTCTTACAAAAAATCGCCCAAGTGATGGGGTATAAACTTACCATTCAGCTCAGGTAATAATTCCACTAATATAAAGTTAGACTATGATTTTTGTAGATAGGAGAGACGCGGGTAAGAAATTGGCAAAAGAAATTGCCAAAATTATTTCCAAAGACGAAAAGGTGGTAGTTTTGGGTTTGCCGCGGGGCGGTGTAGCTGTTGGATTTGAAGTGGCCAAGATTTTAAAGGCGCCGCTTGATGTTTGTATTTGTAGAAAACTTGGCGCGCCCGGGCAAGAGGAACTGGCGATTGGCGCGGTTGCCGAAGGCGGCGAGCGGGTTTTGGATGATCAATTGATTAATTCTTTGGGAATCAGTCAGCAGGAGATTGAAAGGATAACCGCAAGAGAGCAAAAGGAAATAAAAAAGCGCGTTGTTTTGTATCGGGAGGGGAAACCGCTGCCGGATTTAGCGGGTAAAACCGTGGTGCTGGCAGACGACGGAGTGGCTACGGGGTTAACGGCAGAAGCGGCAGTCAAATCAATTAAAAAATTGTCGCCGAAGGAAATTATTTTTGCAGTGCCGGTTGGTGCTGTCGATTCGATTAAAAAACTAAAGGCTTTGGTCAATGATTTGGTTTGTCTTTCCGCTCCGCCCGAGTTTAGCGCGGTTGGGGAATGGTATCGGGATTTCAGTCAGGTAACGGATGGGGAGGTAATGGAGATGTTGACCGGTTCAAATGGCCAGCCCAAATGGAAGGTGGGCTAGAAAAGATAGATTAATTTTTGCAAATCTTCTAACATAAAGTTGTGAGGACCTTAAAGTACGGTTGGAAGGTGTTTGTAATTTATTACAAAGCCAACGGGATTTCGGCGGTTTTGGATATTACAAACAAGATCTACGAAAGTACTATTTACCCGCTTGTCCAGGTTTTTCTTCTTGCAAGACTTTTGGATTTGCTTGCCGCAAACCATCATTTAAATTTTTCCGATATCTGGTTTATGGCCGCTGTTTATATCACGGCCAGCATTATAAAAACAGCCCTTTTTAATCTAAGCGTTTTGAAAGGGCCGGGATTGGAGTTTGCGCTTAATGATTATGTTGAACTGCAGATAGATGAAAAGTTAAACACGCTTGACCCCGCGGTTTTTGAAAGTACCAAATTTCAAACGCTGCTTGCGCAGATGAATGGTGTGAAAGGGGCAATGACAAGCTATCTGGTTAGGATGACCGACTTTACCAGTTCGGCTTTTAAGATGCTAATCGCAGTAGTTGTGGTTTCGACTAAATTCCCGGTGTTTGTTCCAATAATTATATTATCGGCAGTTCCGGCATTTTTTTCTTTAAATAAATACCGCGATAATATTTGGCCTTTTATGAGTAAAGAAAGAGGAATGCTTGAACGGCTTTTTGCCTATATCAGAAATACACTTTCGGCTGCTGCCACCTCAAAAGAGGTCGCGATTTATAAAAATGGGCCGGTTCTTATTAAAAAATTCAAAAGCGAACATGGTTCTTATTACAAAAGATTTGCCAAGGCCTACAATAAAACTTTTTTGCTGAAATTTGTTTCGGGAATGGTTCAAGTGTTTGCTTTTGCCGCGACTCAGGCGATTAATCTGGCTTCTGTATTTGCGGGGAAACTTGCGATTGGCCAATTTACACTATATTTTCAGCAGACCTTAAACTTGGCGGATGGTGCTAATGGTACTCTTGATACTTATTCATCTATGAGCATGAGGAGCAAATATGTTGACCAATATTTTGAATTGTTAGATTACCCAAATTATATTATAAAGCCGGAAAAACCAACGCCTTTGCCCAAAAAGCCGACACCAGCGACATTGGAATTTAAAAATGTTTTTTTTAAGTATCCGGAGTCGGACAGGTATATCTTAAAAGATTTTAATTTGAAGATTGAAAGCGGAGAGAAAATCGCGCTGGTTGGGGAGAACGGAGCGGGGAAGTCAACGCTTATAAAATTACTTCTTAGGTTTTTTGATGTTGGCGAAGGAGAGCTATTGGTGAATGGTGTTAATATTCGTGATTTAAATTTGGATGATTGGTATATGCAAGTCGGCGCGCTGTTTCAGGATTTTATTAAGTACCAATTTACTTTTGGCGAAAATGTGGCATTTGGAAATTTGGGAAAGGGAGGCGATATGGGTGAATTGATGGACGCGATTAAAAAATCCGGAGCAGACAGTTTTTTGAAAGATTTACCCGGTGGAATCGATCAAGTGGTTGGGAAAATGTTTGAAGGCGGGGTGGACCTTTCCGGCGGACAATGGCAAAAATTGGCTTTGGCCCGGGCGTTTTTTCGCGACGCGCCGATTTTAATTTTGGATGAGCCGACTTCGGCAATCGATGCCAAGGCGGAGTATGAAATTTTCCAAAGGGTGCAAAAATTGCAAAAAGACAAAACGGTGATTATTATTTCACATCGGTTTTCTACTGTTAGGAACGCTGATAGGATTTTGGTTTTGGATGAGGGAAAAATTATAGAAGAGGGAAACCATTCGAGTTTAATGAAGAAGAAAGGATTATACGCGGAACTATTTAATATTCAGGCGCAGGGGTATCAGTAGTTCAAGACTTCACCGGCTATTTTCCTTGTTTTTGTTCTCACCCTTGTATTTTTTAATTTAAAGGACTTGACTTGATTCCTTGTACTTGTTAAAATTGATTTATGAATCAAGTTGCCACTATTACCAGTAAAATGCAGTTGACAATGCCGATAAATATTGCAAAAAAATTAGGTTTAAAGCCGGGCCAAAAAGTGTTTGTTTCAGAACATAACGGTCAGGCTACAGTTACTCCGATCGCGTCGCTAATAGAAAAGCTAGCGGGGTCATTGGAAATTCCGGAGAGATGGAAAGGGAATAGCATAGACCACATTATTGAGCAAGCAAGGGCTGCTCACTTCGCGAAAAAGCAATAATGGTTTTTGTAGACACAAATTACTTTCTTAGGTTTTTGTTAAACGACATTAGCAGTCAACATTTGGAAGCAAAGCAATTATTCCTGGATGCTTCCGAAGGAAAAGTAAAACTGTTTACTTCTACAATCGTATTTTTTGAAATTTATTGGGTCCTTAGCTCGTTCTATGAGAAAAATAGGATTGAGGTGGCGTCTGCTTTGAACCAGATTTTAGAATTGAAATTCATAAATTTTAAGGAGCGCCAGGTTTTAGGAAACAGTATCAATAGGTTTAAGAAAACTAGCTTTGACCTTGAGGATTGCTACAATTTAGCATATTCAAGGGTACGCGTAGCAAAGGAATTTAGAACTTTTGATAGCAAACTGAGCAGAGAATTCGCAAGATCAGGCTAAAAGGTCGCGGATTTGGCCTGACAATCTGTAATTTCCTTCGGGAGTTTTTTCCAGGATGCGGTTGGCGGCAAGGGTGTGAGCGTCACCTCTAATTGATTCGTCTATTTCAGCATTGGTGTCAAGGTGTATGTGGGCTTGAATGTTTATGCTTAAATTTAGTAGACTTCATGAAGGTTTTTAAAAGGAGGTGATTTTAAAATGGTTTATTCAATGAAATGTACTTGTGGACACATTGCTACGGTTGATGCGGAAAATAAAGAAGAGGCAATCGGCAAAATGCAGGATATGATGACAGATGACGCGATTGCCGCACACGTTGCCAAGGATCACGCGGGTGAAGAGGCGCCGACAAAAGCGCAGGTTGATATGCAAGTCGCGCAAATGATTCAGGAGGGCGATCAGGAAGGTCCGAGGATGGGAGAGTAGAGTCAGGTTTCTATAGCTTCGTAATAGACGCCCTTTGTGGCACCGCGCTTGCGGATAAAATTTCCATCTGCAAGTTTTTTAAGATCGTAGCGCAGGGTTCTATCGTTGATTTTTGTGAACCGTCTTTTAACTTGGTCAAAACTGATAAGCTTGTGGTCTTTGATTATTCTATAGATTTCGGCGCGTCGCGGCAGGAGATAATCCTCTTTTTTAAATTCTTTTTTGGCAAGCAGAAGCTTTTTTGTTTCACCTGCGGTTTCCGCTATTGCCGTAAGCATAAATTCCAAATAGCCGGTTACATCATTTTGGTGCTCGTCCAGGCTTTGATAATACGACCTGCGGTTTGCATCCAGGTATTCTTCCGTTGGGGCAAGTCCTTTCATGTCGAATCCGCCAATATGTAAAACCATTTGCATTGTAAGTCTGCCGATTCGGCCATTGCCGTCCAAAAATGGATGAATTTTTTCAAACGTGTAATGTGTGAGACTTGCACGGATTGGCACCGATGATTCCTGTTTGCTACTCGCAAATTCCAGCAGCAGGTTTAAAAGTTGAGCAATATGGTTTGGGGGGGGCGGCACGTAAACGGGAATACCCGCACTGTTAAAGATCGCGCTTGCTTCACTTCTGAATCTGCCCGGATGATCTGCCAAATTATCCATGACGATCTTGTGCAGAGATAAAATGTCTTTTGGTGTGATCTTGCCGCTAGTTTTTTGATGTATTGTGTTTAGCGCTTTTAATATGTTCGCGACCTCAATTTTTCTGTGGTCTTTTGAGGATTTTTGTGATACTTCTTCAAGTGTTAATGTATTACCTTCGATTCTTGCTGAAAAAAGTGAGCTTTTCAGAAGTGATTGCCGGCGTAAATCTAGTTCGATTTCGTAAGGGAGGGAAATCGCGTCGATTACTTCTTTGCTTGCTTGTATGCTGGCAAGGAGTTGGGATATTTTTGGTCTTAAGGTGTATTTGGGGGGAATTAACATTGTTCCTGCTGATATTACCAAATATTGCCTAATGTTGCCAGATATTACCTAATTGTTGGGAAATCCTGAGGTGTTAAGTCTTTGACTCTGAGAGTCCATCGGATCTGAGATCCTCAGGATCGAATGATCTCAAACTCGAAGAGCTAAACCACCTCCCAGGTGTACTGGTGGCATATGTTGGATTAGAACGGTTGACATGTGTGTAACTGTTGTGTATACTAAGGATATTCATGAAAACCGTGATTCACATTAAAGCAGATAAGGAAGTTAAGGAAAATGCCCAGAAAGCGGCACAAGCGCTGGGTTTAACTTTGAGTGATGTCATAAATGCTTCTTTGAGAAATTTTATAAGAACCAGAGAGGTTGTTTTTTCCGATGCTCCGCGAATGACTCCGGAGTTTGAAAAGCTTCTTGGTAAGATAGATGATGACATAAAGCATAATAGAAACCTGGTGGGACCATTTAAAAGCGCGAAGGAAGCTAATGATTATCTGAATTCCTTATAAATTTCCTTATGGTTATTGATTTTCATAAGGATTTTACAAAAAGCTTCGAAAAAATATCTCCAAAAATAAAAGCAAAATTTCAAGAAAGGTTATTACTTTTTGAAAAAGACGAGTTTGACCCGATTTTAAATAACCATGCCCTGAAGGGAGAGTATTTGGGTTATAGAAGTATTAATGTGACAGGGAATTTAAGAGCTTTATATAAAAAGGATAATGATAAGGTTATTTTTGTTTCCATAGATTCGCACAGTAATTTGTATGGGTAAATCTCTCAGTTGTATTACTGCGCTGATGGTGTTGATGAAAGTGTTGCCGATTGAGTTGCGATGACCGTTGTATTAAAGATTTGGATTTCGGCGATGTCGGTTACGTTTAAGACTCCTGTTGTTTTGTCTACATTTCCTGTTACTAAAACTTGTTTGTTTTGATATTTGCTTAGGTCAAGTTTCTCTGGAATTTGCAGGTTTATTATTGTGCCGGTTGTTGTTGCCAACAGATAAGTTGTTTTGGTGGGGCTTTTGGCAATTTTTAGTATGCCGGCCCGGGAGAGGGTGATAATGGCAGGGATAATGGTTGGGGTTGGGGATGCTTGAGCGGTCTGTGATTTTTGGAAAGGCAGGACTGTGTATCTGCCAAGGGTGAAGGCGGCGACAAGAACAACGGGCAGGGCGATTAGCGGTATAGAAAGTTTCATAGCAAAAGTTGTGGTTTGGCGGCGGCGGATTTGGTCCAGCCAATAGAGGATTTTTTTAAATGGGTTGGTGATTGCAACTTCGACAAGAGGTTGTTCGAATTCGGGAATAGGGGTGACGCTGGGACTGGTCAGGGAGGTTTTTTCTTTGATAAGAGGGCTTATTTCTCGTTGACTCGAAATGAAATGTCCAAGAGAATCACGGGTTTCATGCCTGGCGTGTTTTTTGGCGTCTTTGAGATTTGGTGCCACGATTTAATAATAGCAGTTTTGGTGATTTGCCGTGGAATCCTTAGGTGTCTACCTAGTACACCCCCGGGGTGGGTAAGTGGGTAAGAACAAACCAGCCCAAATGGAAGGTGGGCTGAGTGGGAAAGTTCGGCATCAGCACCGACAGTCACCGAGTCAAATTATATTTGCTTCAGTAAGTTTTTTGTTTGTGGTAATAAAAGGTTGAACAGGGAGCAATTATTAGCGTTACCCGTTAGATTGGCCTCAAGAAATTTACAGGGTACGGGATTTATTGACAACAGAGGTAAAAAGTTGAGAATATGAAATTAGAAGTAAAAATTATGAGTAATTCTACCCAAGTAAATGACTCTATAATTCTAATGGAAGCCTTACCTCTAACGGGTCTCGTACTCTCTCTCTCTCTCTCTCTCTCTCTCTCATAAAGCCCAATCAAAAGAAAAATTCTTTTCCGCCAGAGGCGGATCCGCCTTTGGAGGAAAAATTTCTCCCCTTTATTATGGTGAGCCATTCGGTTCTGAGCTCATGGTCGAAGGACTTGTCGAATCCATTGTTTGCAGGGAGATTTTTTTGTGAGGAAGGCGAGAAACTAAACAGAGTTTAATAATAAGCGACAAGATAAATAGAAAGGGGGTGAACTTATGAAAAATAATAGAGCCACAATACAATTAGACGCGAAAAGTGCCTTACATTACATCAAAACTTTTTCAGATACGGCAAGAGAACCGTTTTTGATTCTTGATCCTAGCCTTCGGGTAATCGGGGCAAACGCATCTTTCTACAAAAACTTTCAAGTTACCAAAGAGCAAACGGATGGTAGGCTCATTTATGATTTAGGGAATGGCCAGTGGGATATTCCAGAGCTTAGAGCGCTATTGGAAGATATTTTGCCCAGTAAAAAAGTTTTCAACGATTATGAAGTTACCCATGACTTTCCTGATATCGGATTAAAAATAATGCTTCTCAATGCGAGGCAGTTGGATACGACCCAACAAATTTTACTCGCAATCGAAGACGTTACTTTAAAAAGAGCGACTGAATTAAAGCTTGCTAATTATACGAAAGAACTCCAAAAAGGCGTAGCTGAGAAGACGGCAGAGCTTGAAGCTCGTATTGACCAACTGGACAAGCTGAACAAGTTCATGGTCGGACGGGAATTAAAAATGGTGGAACTCAAAAAAGAAAACGAAGAACTTAAAAAATCCCGGTAAATAAATTTAGCTCTACTGCTGGCTTGACAGTTACAAATTTGTTACTATTAATATATGAAAAAGGTTCTGCCCATCCTGATCATAATTGGTATCTTTGTTGGTTTAGTGTGGTTATTTAGCGGTAAATTCTTCCAAAACCAGCTTCCAAAATACACCGGTCCGGTTGAGAAAATTACGTTAGGCAAAGTTAATGCCGAGGATAGTGCCCTTATTTTGGTGGCTCAAGAAAAGGGATTTTTTGCCGGAAATGGATTAGAAGTAACGTTTAAGGATTATCAATCTGGTGGAGCAGGTATCAAAGATTTAATGACAGGTAATGCTGATATTGTTACTGCGGGTGAGTTTGCGGCAGTAAACAATATTTTTGATAATGAGAGCCTGCGGATTGTTGTCACTATCAGGTCAGGAGAGGGTATCGAGCTTATTGCCCGGCGTGATAAAGGAGTGAGTAAAATACCCGATCTTAAGGGTAAAAAAATTGGAGTAACGAAAAAAACAGGTCCGGAATTCGCGCTGGGAAACTTTCTCGCCTTTAACAATATCGCACGTTCTGATGTCACGATAGTTGATCTCTCTCCTGCCCAGCTCGTTAAAGCAATAAGCAACGGAGAGGTCGACGCCGTGATGATTTTTAACCCATTCGCGTACAATATCAAAAAACAGCTTGGTGATACGGTGATCAGTCTGCAAGGTCAGAGCGGACGACAGCAATATTTTTTGCTGATTGCTCGCAAACAACTGGTTGATTCACGACCAGAAATGTTGAAAAGGTTGCTTCTAGCTCTTTTACAGGCAGAAACTTTTGTGGCAAATAATCCAAAACAAACCCAAGACTTTTTAACCAAGCAGTTACAATACGAACAACCATACCTGGCTGCAACTTGGTCGAACCATCACTTTAACCTGTCTTTAGACCAGAGTCTGTTAGTTTCCATGGAGGATGAAGGTCGTTGGGTAATAGCCAACAAACTAACTGATAAAACAGTAATTCCAAACTATACTGATTTTATTTATACTGATGCCTTACGTAAAATAAAACCAGAGGCAGTCCTACTTTACTAAAAATATGCAAAAAATTATATTAATCGTTGCAGGAATTATTGTTTTCGGTGTTTTAGCCGTCATGGGTAGTACATACTTTCTTTCTAAGCCCCAAAAATACACCGGTCCGGTTGAGAAAATTACCTTAGCCGTAGCACCATTTGAGGTGTCTGCCCTTATTTGGATAGCAGAAAACAAGGGTTATTTTACTGATAACGGTCTTGAGGTAACTATTACGTCACCCGTTGGTGGACCTGAGACCGTGAGTGCCTTACGATCCGGTACGGCCGGTGTTGCTGTGCTTGGTGAGTATGGTTTTATCAGTAATAATGCTGGTAACGATCTGAGGATATTGGGGGCAATTGATGCAGGAGACACCAATAATCTGGTAGTCAGGAAAGACAGAGGTATAAGGCAACCATCAGATTTGAAAGGAAAAACAATTGGAGTCATACGAAAAATCGAGCCAGACTTTTACCTTAGTACGTTTCTAACATTAAATGGCTTAAAAGAATCCGATGTAAAATTTTTCGACCTTACATCTGTAGATACGATAGATTCTATTATCAATGGTACGGTAGACGCAGTTATGACCTATGAGCCGAATGTTACCAAAATCAAAGAAAAATTGGGCGAAAACGCAATAATTTGGCCCGGGCAATCTGGACAGCCATACTACGCGGTGCTGATAAGCAAACAAGATTTCATAGCATCTCATGAACCAGCAATTGAGAAACTCTTAAGATCGCTAGTTCAAGCAGAAGAATTTTTGAGAAATAATCCCAACGAATCCAAAGAAATAGTCAGAAAACGTTTGAATTACGAGCAAACATATCTTTCCTCGGTATGGTCAAAACACCATTTCGGCGTTTCTCTAAATCAGAGTTTGTTGGTGTTAATGGAGAATGAAACCAGATGGGCAATTGCCAATAAACTAACCGATAAAACAACAGTTTCCAATTTTACTGATTTTATATATAAAGATGCATTGCGCAAAGTAAAATTAGAAGCAGTCACGCTGTATTAATAATCACCAGTGAAAAATGAAACTTGGATTAAAAATCATTCTGCCCATTCTTCTTCTTCTTCTTCTTCTTCTTCTGGGATCTTTTGGATATCTTTTTTATAGTTTAAAGCAACAAGAAACGGTAATTTCGGAGCAGGCAACAAAGATTCAAAAGTTAAACAGTCTAAATGAGCGGTTAAATAGACAACAATATATTACGGTCTACAATGTTCTTTCCTACAGATTTAATCAAGACAAAGCATTGCTATTGGAAATATCACAAGCGGAACTTGATAAATCAAAAACGCTTGATGAAATGGCTCCCTTTATTACATCCTCAAAAGGACGGGAACTAGTTACTAATTATATTGACACCAGAAAAGAGGTTGGAACGCTACGAAATGAGCTAATAAAAGCGATTGATGCGGGGGACAAAGATCAAATTAATCTAACGTTTAATAAATGGAGTATTCAAACCCAAAATGTTAAAGCAGCTCTTTCCGATATTGGAGCTTATAATATCAATTCGCTGGAAAAAACGCTTGCTTTGGTTGGAGCAATTAGGGATAAGATTGCTCAAATAATTATCACCTTAATTCTGGTAATAATTGCAACAGTTATATTCCTCTACTTTTATCTGAGAATAGTTATTACTCAGCCTATCATCAAACTTGCTCAATTTGCCGACGAAATAGCCCATAAGAACTTTACTACTACTACTACTACTACTGGTATTAATTCTAAGGATGAAATTGGAATGTTAGCCCGTAGTTTTAATACGATGAGTACGAAGTTAAAGCAATATTATGGAGAGCTGGAACAAAAAGTAAACGCAAAGACAGAAGAGTTATCCCAGAAAGTCTTAGCTTTGGAAAATGCGAAAAGAGCAACCATGAATTTACTTGAAGATTTAGAAGAGGCCAAGAATAACGCAGAAACATTGGCCAAAAATTTGGAAAAATTTAAATTGGCAGTTGATAATACTTCTGATCTGGTAGTTATTACTGATCCGGAAGGAATTGTTCTTTACGGGAATAAGGCGATTGAAAAAATCACAGGTTATAAGTTAGAAGAAGCAATTGGCAAAAAATCCGGTGCTCTTTGGAAAACGCCGATGTCCTCAAAGTATTATCAAAATCTTTGGGATATCATAAAGACGCAGAAAAAAACTTTCATTGGCGAAATACAAAACAAAAGGAAAAACGGTGAAGTGTATACGACTGCGATTAGTATTTCTCCTGTTTTGGATAAAAGCGGGAACATAATATATTTTGTTGCCATCGAGCGTGATATTACCCGCGAAAAAGAAATTGACAAGGCAAAAACTGAGTTTGTCTCGCTTGCCAGCCACCAGCTTCGTACACCGCTTTCTACCGTCAATTGGTATGCCGAAATGCTTTTGGCGGGCGACGTCGGCCGCGTCACTCCCGAGCAGAGAAAATACTTAGACGAGATATATCGTAGTAATCAGCGTATGGTAGAGCTGGTCAATGCGCTTTTGAATGTATCCCGTCTTGAGCTCGGAACATTTGTGGTCGAATCCAAACCAACCGATGTCGTCAAACTTGCACAGAGCGTAATAGATGAACAAAAACCGCAGATTGATGAAAGGAAAATAAAGTTTTTACCCTTGTTCAAAAAAAATATTCCTCTTATACAAGCTGATCCAAAGTTGTTGCGTATGGTAATTCAGAATCTTCTATCCAATGCCGTCAAATATACTCCGGAAGGCGGAAAGATTAAATTATCTTTGTCAATTGTCAAAGGTCCCGCCGACGCTAAGGCTTTGGCGGGCAGGCAATTGTCAATTGTTGTCGAAGACACAGGTTATGGCATACCAAAGAATCAGCAGGATAAAATATTCACCAAACTCTTCCGGGCGGATAATGTAAGAGAGAAAGACACCGAAGGAACGGGACTTGGTCTCTATATTGTCAAATCGATTATCGAGCAATCAGGCGGCAAAATTTGGTTTGAGTCAGAGGTAAACAAAGGCTCGACGTTTTATGTGGCCATTCCCATGGATGGGATGAAGAAAAAAGAAGGGACAAAAGAGTTAAGTTAGGGAATATTGCGCGGGGTTGACAAAAAGTAAGGAATATGATAGAGTAGTAGTACTTATGCAACAAGGTACTACCTACAATGTAAATCTTAAAGAGATTGTTTCTAAGCTTACCCGTAAAGGACAGGTTACTATTCCAGTGGCAATCAGACGGCATTTAGGTGTGGATACTAATGATAAAGTTGCTTTTATTATTGAATCTAATGGAAAAGTACAAGTCACCCAAGCTAAATATCCTGACATTGCCTCGCTAAGTGGGGCTGCAGGAAGCCTGAAGAAATCTTTACCTTGGAAGAAAGTAATAAGAATTGCCAGGGAAGACCGTTTAAAAGAGAAATATGGGTAAAGTGCAAGTTAATTCATATATCGATACCGATGTAATTATTCGGTTGCTCACCGGTGATGACGAGCAGAAGCGTAAGGATGCAACTACTCTTTTTAAACGGGTGGCGGAGGGAGATTTAGTTCTATACGCCCCTGATACTGTTATTGCAGATGCAGTTTTCGTACTCTCATCTCCCAACCTCTATTACTTACCCAGAAGCCAAATCCGGGATCTTTTAGTACCATTATTGCGTTATCCTAACTTCAAAGTAGAAAACAAACAAGTTGTGATTAAAGCGTTGGACTTTTTTGTCGATAAGAATATAGATTTTGGAGATGCTATGTTGGCTGTTTTAACTCATGAGTCACAAGATAAGCTTATTTATTCTTACGATCACGATTTTGACAAGATACCGGATATCAAACGTAAAGAACCATAAAAACATAAGAATGGATCAAGCGTGCAATTGACAAAGGAGAATCTGATATTATGATGATGGTTTCGGAATAATAGTTGGACAAAATCTCTTTCTTAACCTTTAAAATAAGTGTATAATAATTTTATGGGTAAACAGTCAACAAAAGAGAAAACAATAATGGTTATAGAAGACGAACGGCCATTGGTCGAAGCGATTAAAACAAAGCTTGAGAATAATGGCTTTGCAGTCGTGACTGTCCGAACAGCAGAACAGGCACTCAATTATCTTGAAGATTTAAAGCAGGTTGACGCAATCTGGCTTGACCATTATTTACTAGGCAAAGAAGATGGTTTGGACTTTGTGTCAAAAATAAAGCAAGATGGTGCTAAATGGAAAAACATTCCTATTTTTGTTATTTCCAATACCGCCAGCGCTGAAAATGTACACTCATATATACGCTTTGGAGTAAAAAAATATTTTGTAAAAGCCGAACACCGGTTGGATGAAATCATCAGCGAAATAAAGTCGTTTCTCGGTCATCCGGAAGAATAATTATACGACTACACAAACAAAACGAACTATTTTAATTGTCGAGGATGAGGCCTCGATGCGAAATGCGCTTCACGACAAGCTCGCTCGCGAAGGCTTTGCCGTGCTTGAAGCAAAAGACGGCCAGGAGGGGCTGAACTGCGCTCTTGCCGATCACCCGGACCTTATTCTTTTGGACATTGTTATGCCGGTCATGGACGGGATGACGATGCTAAATAAACTTCGGAGGGACGATACATGGGGAAAAGATGCTCAAGTAATTCTGCTTACCAACCTAAACGAAGCTGGAAAGGTGGCAGATGCACTCGTTCGCGACGTGCATGACTATATAGTAAAGGCAGATTGGACGCTTGAGGATATTGTTAAAAAAGTTAAAGAAAAATTAAGGATGGTAGAATGAAGAAGATACTTATATCATGATGTGACAATGGATATTGCGACAAATAAAAAAATTTTAGTTGTAGAAGATGATAAAAGTCTTCGTACTGCTATAGTAAATAAACTTACTCTCAATGGTTTCAAAGTTGCGGGAACAGTAGATGGAGAGGAGGGTGTCAGGATTGCCCTTGAATGGCATCCTGATTTAGTGATTCTGGATATTTTAATGCCGAAGATGGATGGTGTTACTGTACTTAAGGTGTTAAGAATTAATTTTGGAAAAGAGCTACCGGTTATTATACTTACCAATGTTGAAGCTGATGATAAGTTGACCGATAGCGTTGTAGAATTTCAGCCCTCATATTTTCTTTTGAAATCCAATACTAAGCTGGAAGATTTGGTGGGTTATACAAGAAAAGTGTTGAATTTAGACGGCCAGAGTGAATAGCTTTACACCTTCCCCTGTGTTTTAGGTTTACACCTTTTCTTTTGTAATTTGCTGGTTTAATTTCTAAGAGAAATTTAGTTTATTAGCTTGAACAGTTTGCTTAGGTCGTCGTCAAACGTTAGGAAGTCGTAACTTTTATTTTTAATCTCACTTATTATTACACAATCTGTAAAACTTACGCCGGAAAATTGTTTGTATAGGTTTAAGGAGAACCCTATTTCTTCTTTTTTTTCTACGATCAGATTGCCAATTAATAACAACTCCTCGAAATATTCGAGTATTTTTTCTCTAGGCTGTTTGTAAAATGATCGTAAGACCCACTCGGTTTCAAGAAGAGCGGGTAAAGGAATGAATATCCTAATTTTTCCTTCCAAACAATCTCGAAGATAGGACCTTGCTTTGCTGAAGCCAGGTTGTCTTTGCAGTTTTAATGTGATTAAAACATTAGAGTCAAAGCCTATTGTTTTCACTTAGTCTGTAATTTTCTAACTATTTCTTGTGCCGCGATTTCTTGTGTTTTGGCGCGGATTTCCGAAAGAGGTTTACCATTATCCAGATGCTTAAGATCGCCCAGTACTTCTAATATTCTTGATCTGCGCTGTAGTCTGCCTATAAAACCGTTATCAGTGGGGTATATATCTACTTTGATGCCGCTCTTGAGCCCGAGCTTATCCCTCACTGATTTAGGTATAGTTAATTGTCCTTTAGATGTAGTAACTGTGGTGAATCGCATTTCCTTTCCTATAGTACAATAATCCGAATAATTTGTCAATAGTAAGAATTCTATTATTAATTCTTACTTAATTAAAACATAACAATTTTTAACGCCAGCCGGTTTGTACACTAGCCCCTGCAGAAGCGTAGTATAATTGTCTGCAATGGCAGGACAATTGAAAGACTTTCATCATTATAAGGGTAACGATTTAACTCGTTCTGAAAAAGTTGAACGAAAAGTTGTCGAGTTGCTTCTTAATTCAAAGCTTCAAGATTTGGAAAGAGACAGCTCAATTGTGTGGGAGTTAAAACATTCATCCGGCTGCTGTCAGATTGCAAGAATCTTGGCACAAAAAAGGAATTTAGATATAGAGATTGCAGAGGCATCTTCGCTCCTTCACGATATTTATGTAATTGTTGAAGGGAAATATAAAGACCATGCAAAATTCGGATCACCGATCGCGAAACACATTCTAGAAGAGATTGGTGGATTTTCAAATGATGAAATTAAAGCTATTACAGATGCTGTTTTTCATCACAGCGAGAAAGAGATATATTCAAATGATCCTTACGTTGAACTTGTAAAAGATGTAGACGTTTTTGATTGTTCACTTTATAAAGGAGCGGAAGGTTTTTATAGACTACACAAACCAGAACCTATTTTTAATGAGTATGTTGCAAGAATAAAAAAAGTAAGACGAGAACTTGGTTTAAATCCGGAGGAGGTATTTAGAAATGGCCAATAATTGGTTTAGATGGGAAAGAGAAGCTGCAATTCACCTTCTATTTCCAACCCTTGAAGGGTCAATGAAACCTCTTGAGGTATTTACTGGTCATGGATTTCCTACTACAATCTTAATTTTCAAAAATGGGATTGTTACATGGTGTGTAAAAAATACTGAGTTTTACGGACTAGGAGCTAAACTGCTTAAGATTTACAAAAGTGAAAGTAAAGAGCAGGAAATGGTGGATGAAGCAGCCAAAAGGTTAAAGGTTTTAAAAGAGGTTGAGAAACAAATAGATAGGGCTAGTGTCTTCAATTTAACGAATAACCAGTTGGCAGATTTATACGATAGACTTCATGATGCCTTTATTAATTATTATGGTATTGGCGCAATTCAAGAACCTCTTGCCATGCAGGCTGAAGAGGAATTAAAAGAAGTCTCTGGTTTAAGCAGCGATGAAATTGCTCATCTGGTCAGTCCCAATAAGCTTTCTTATATTCAAGAAGCTGATAATTATCTACTTAAAACAAAAGATATTGATGGTTTTATAAAGAAATATTATTGGATAGATAATAACTATTCACAAACTAAAGTTTTAACTAAGGAAGAAGTTCGGAAAAGGCTTACTAATATAAAACCAGTCCAATCTCCAGATCCAAGTTCTGCAAGTTCCGAGTTGGATCCGGAATCTCGAAGATTAGTACAACTTCTAAAAAACTTTGCGACCTATCAAGATGACAGAAAAAGAAATATTTTAGTTTATTTACATTACCTAGAAGTTTTACTTAAAGAGGCGGGGAAAAGATCAAATATTCCCCTGAACGCAATGAGAGATACATTCCCCCACGAAATAAGAGACATTTTAAATGGGAGAGTTACCGCGGAATTTATAAATAAAAGAAGAGAGAAATGTTTTGTGGTTTGGGAAGAAAAGTCAGAAAAACCTTCAATTCTGATTGGTGATCAAGCTAAAAAATGGGAAGAGGTATTAACCGCAAAAGTAGATAGCTCCCAAGTTATTAAAGGTAAGTGTGCCTCTAGGGGAAAAGTTACGGGCAGAGTTAGAATACTCTTAAGTGCAAGCGAGAATGATATGTTAGAAGATGGTGAAGTTCTAGTTACCTTTATGACCTCACCAGATTTTATGAGTGCCGTTAGAAGGTGTTGTGCAATAGTAACTAATTTGGGAGGTGTTACTTCACATGCTGCAATTATCTCAAGAGAACTTGGGATACCTTGTGTTGTTGGTACAAAGAATGCAACAGAAATTCTTAAGTCAGGAGATGTGGTTGAGGTAGATGCAGATAATGGTATTGTCAAAAAATTAACCTGATGTATATTAAAAAATTTAATGAAATATCAAAAAGTGATGTAAAGATAGTTGGCGGCAAGGGTGCTTCTTTAGGAGAGATGACTAAAGCTGGCATTCCTGTTCCGATAGGTTTCGTTATAACGGTAAATACTTTTAAGGAATTTCAAAATCAAGAGTTTCCTATAGAGATAAGAGATCAAATCCTGGATGCTTTTGATAATTTGGGTGCGGAAAGAGTAGCAGTTAGGTCCTCTGCTATTGCCGAAGATTCCTCTTCTGCTTCTTGGGCAGGCCAATTGGAAAGTTACCTCAATACAACCAAGGATGATCTAATTGAAAACATCAGAAAGTGCTGGGGATCAATTAAATCAGAGAGATCCTTGGCTTATGCAGCAGAGCAAGATGTCCCAGAAGATCAATTACTAGTAGCAGTAGTGGTTCAGAAAATGGTTGACTCCGAAGTCTCCGGGGTAATTTTTAGTGTTAATCCCATTTCTAAAAATAAAGAGGAAATTATGATTGAAGCCGGTTACGGTTTGGGGGAGATGATAGTTCAGGGAATGATAACACCAGATAATTTTATAGTAGACAAAAAGACGTTTGAAATAACGGATAAAACAATTGAATCACAGGATATGATGTTAATTTTTAAAGATGGTAAAAACCAGGAGGTAGAAGTGCCAAAGGGTAAAGGAGATAAACAATGCATTGCAGATAAATATGTGTTTGAACTGGCAAGGTTAGCAGTTAAGATTGAGAATCACTATGGTTTTCCTTGTGATATTGAATGGGCAAAAGAAGATGAGAATCTTTTTATAGTTCAGTCAAGGCCAATTACAACTTTGTAATTTGTTTAAATAGCTTTACACCTTCCCCTGTGTTTTAGGTTTACACCTTTTCTTTATTAAGATCTTGATATAATCAGCTTGAGGAAATCTAGTTTCTAAAGCTTGACAATAAGTAACTTATAAGTTACTATATATGAGGAAGAATATATTTTTAGACAGGAATGCAGAAAAGGAACTGCGGGAGTTTGGTGAAGAAGTACAGCTGGAGTTCGAAGCGTATTTTAAAATTCTAGAGCTTGAGGGAAAACTAGAATTACCTCATGCGAAGAAGGTAACAAAAGATTTATTTGAAATCAGAATTAAGTTAAAGGGAGAATATCGGGGATTTTATGCGTACATTGGGAAATTAGATATCGTAATTTTGCACTTTTTTAGAAAGAAAACACAGAAGACACCGATAAAAGATTTAGAACTGGCGCAAAGGAGGTTTAGACAGTATGAATCGTAAACTTAATCAAGCTGTTAAAAAAGGAGATCTTATAGCATATGATGATCTTTTTGCGGGTTATTCCCAAAAACGCCAGCAAGAGATATTGAGGCGGGCAAGATATTTAAAGACGGCGATGGAACTTAAAAAATTAAGAAAAGAATTGAATATTTCCCAAGAAGAGCTGGCACGAAAGATGAAAGTAAAGCGAGAATTCATTACCAGAATTGAAAGCGGGGAGCAAAATATTACTATCGAAACCCTAAATAGAATAGCTGAAGCAACCGGTAAAGAGTTCGAATTCCATTTTCAATAGGTAAGAAACTTTTATACATTCCGGGTGTTTTGGCTCTTCGGGGGTACTATCTTTTGAGGTCTACGTAGAGGGTTTTGAAATGACCGACTTCTGTTTTTAGCTCGAGTTGTCTTTGGGTTGCCACGTTTTGAACACCTAGCAGGGTAATCAATTCTTGGTCGACTTCACGCAGAAGGAGATTAGTATTTGCTCCGCCTTCTATGTCCGGCTTAAAAATTACTTTGCCGTTTGCAACTTCGGCAACATATTGGACAATGACGTAAGGGTAGTTGCGAACGCCAAGCGGCCTGCCGCGAGTGTAGAATCTTCCGGGAGTAGCCCACTTATGCGGAAAAACATTAAGATTTGGTTTGAATCTCCAAACTGTAGTTTCGCCTTCTTCTTTTTCTACAACCAACCTTGAATTTTGTTGCGCGGCGGCCATTACCGGGTCGGGATCAAAGAACAGGGGTGCCGGGCGGGTTTTCCTAAGCCATTTTTCGACGGCGTCGCTTTTTCTGACATCGATGGGATTGCCTGTTACCCGTTGCCGGTTTGCGATGATAAGCCAGGCGCTGTCCGCGAAATCGACTGCCCATGCTGTTTCCATGTCTCTTGGCTTGAGTGGTGGATCATATCTATCTTCAAATGCGCGAAGGTCTATGTCGGTTGCGGTTAATGGTTGAATGTTAAGTTGTTCTGTCATTGTGGATGGTATTATATCAAAATGGGTAGCCGAATCGGAAGATGATTCGGGCCGAATCGATTCGGGATTCGGGTACGATTCGGGTTCGGATTGTTGGAATAATCCGTATCCGGAGCCGAATCAGAACAGTTTGGACCGAAAAAGGGGTGATTCGGGTGGTATTTGATACAATTCTTATATGAATTTATCTGTTGGGATAGTTGGATTTCCTAATGTTGGCAAGTCGACGTTGTTTAACGCTTTGCTTAAGAAGCAGGTTGCGGCTAGTGCGAACTATCCGTTTACGACAATTGAACCAAATGTCGGCGTGGTGGAGGTACCGGACAATCGGGTAGAGACTTTAAAGGAGATTGTCGAGAAGACCGAAGGGTTAGCACCATCATTTAAAATCATAAGAGCCACAGTTAACTTTGTGGATATTGCAGGTCTTGTTCGCGGCGCGGCAAAAGGTGAAGGTTTGGGAAACCAATTTTTATCGCATATTCGTGAGGTGGATTTGATTGTTTTGGTGCTGCGTGATTTTAAAAGTGAGGATGTAATCAGATCCGAAAGCGTTGATCCGGCAAGCGATGCCGAAGTTTTAAAATCCGAACTTCTGCTTAAAGACTTGGAAACGATTGAGAAGCGCCTGGGAAGTTTTACTAAGGAATTAAAGAATGTTCCCGCGACGGATTCACGTCATAAGGCTTTGGAGGTTTTAGAAAATGCAAAGCAACTAGTGGAGCAAGGGAAATGGCTAAGGGATGTATTGGAGGATGAGGAATTAATAAAGATTGCCGATTTACAGCTTTTGTCCGCTAAGAAAATTATTTATCTTTTAAATTCTGACGAGGAAGATCTGGCTTCTTTAAAGGAGACTCCTTTGAAGGGGGCGGTAAGGATTAGCGCAAAACTGGAGGAAGAACTTGCCAGTTTGGATCCGGCAGAGCAAGAAGAATATCTAAAAGAGGTTGGGGTTAGTGAGCCGGGGCTGGACAAGCTGATTCATAAGGCTTATGAGACTTTAGGGCTAATCTCGTTTTTTACCGCCGGGCCAAAAGAAGTGCATGCATGGACCATAAGGCGCGGCTCCACCGCGCCTCGGGCCGCGGGAGCAATCCATAGCGATTTTGAGCGGGGATTTATAGCGGCGGATGTCTGCGGTTTCCAAAATTATATTGATGCCGGCGGCTGGCAGGCGGCAAAATCCAAGGGACTTGCTAAGACAATTGGCAAGAATGATGTTGTTAGCGACGGGATGGTGGTTGAGTTTAAATTCAGCGTTTGATATCATTACCCAACGATGTATATCAGCAGGTCGCACTTCGATAAACTCAGTGCGCTCCTCTGATATAAATCATATACATAGGAAATTAATTTATGATTTATGAACTGATGATTGTTGCAAATACCAAGAGCGGGGATTCTGTTTTGGGCCGCGTGGAAAAAGCGCTAAAAGATCTGGGCGCTTCCAGTCTTTCAAACGACAACATGGGGAGAAAAACTCTTGCATATCCAATCGCCAAACAGACAGAGGCTCAATATTCTGTTTTCTCTTTTGATGTTGCGCCCGACGCGATTTCCAAGATCAATGGGATGTTGAAATTTGAGGAGGAAGCAATTTTGCGTTATCTTCTAGTGACTAAGGCAAAGCCAAGCAGAAAGGTACGAAAAGTACAGGAAGTACGAGAAGTACAGAAGGTAGAGGAAGAGCCGGTTAAGGCGAAAGTGACGGTAGTAACAAAAGGTACAAAGGGAGTAAAAGTGACAGAGGGTACAAAAGTAGCAAAGGTTTTGAAGGAGAAGAAAGAGGTAAAAGCTAAGAAATAATTTGTAATTTGAAATTTTCAATTTGAAATCAAATTCAAATGTTTAAATTTTAAAAATTAAAAATTTGAGGACGTGTTAATTAACTAGTATATCTATGTCATCACGAGCTTCGTTAAATAAGGTACTATTAATCGGAAATCTGACCCGTGATCCGGAACTGCGTTATACGCCTTCCGGTGCTGCAGTTTGCACTTTTTCCGTTGCAACAAACCGCAGTTATACCGCTTCTGATGGTACAAAAAAAGAAGAGGTTGAATTTATCAGGATAGTTGCCTGGGGTAAGCTTGGCGAACTTTGTTCTCAGCTTCTTAAAGAGGGCAGAAAGGTTTACGTAGAGGGAAGAATGCAGACAAGAAGTTGGGAAACACCGGATGGGCAGAATCGTCAAAC
>OBEQ010523297.1_pt1 | contig 23139 bp, 21 predicted proteins | sample 1670901 | NCBI WGS metagenome assembly OBEQ01 (sample SAMEA104232315, study PRJEB22302) | groundwater metagenome | biome: forest; feature: aquifer; material: groundwater | place: USA | collected 2011-08-07 | depth 5.4 m
CGTTCATTCATCCGAACATTGTGCTCATTGGCATCACAGACAATGAACTGGCGGAATTTGGACCGTGGCCCTGGCCGCGGGCGCAGCAGGCCAAATTGCTTGCCGCTTTCACAAACAATGTTCCAAGGCCAAGGGCTATTGGTTACGACATCCTTTTTTTTACAGCCAATACGGAGGAGGATGGCCGCCATTCGGACGCCGTGTTCGCAGAGATGCTCGGTCGATTTGAAAATATTTGCCTGGCGGGCATGGTCCGAAAAGTGTCCGCCACCGCTAAGGCAAGTCCGTCCGACGGACCAATCGATTATTCGCACATCCGTTCCCACGTCATTCCTGAAAGCAACACCGCTGCCGATACTCCTTTCTTCGCGGAAACCGTCATCGAAACACCCGCAGAAATTTTTCTACACCGCAGCCATCTCGGCATGATCAACGCGGTGAGGGACGAGGATGGGGTCCATCGGCGCATGCCTATCCTGTTGAAAGCAGGCCATTACTGGCTACCTTCCCTGTCGTTTCGTTTGGCGATGCTCTATCATCAGGTGCCTTTGAGCGGGGTATCTGTCCTCTCTAACAAGGAGGTCGTCCTGACACGGCCAGACGGCTGGCGGTTAAGCATTCCGGTTGAGCCTCACGATGAATTTCTTGTCATGCGCATCAATTACCGCGGCACCCTCCGGACCGCTGATTTTCGGGCCGTCTCTTTTTCGGCCGCTCTGAAATGGGTTCAGGGTGAGTCTGACGATGAACGCATCAACGCCTCCATGGAAAGCACTCACGCAGGAGTTGTGATAGTCGGGCAAACGGCCACGGCTTTCGATGTTGGAGCCACTCCGTTGGATCGGGGAACAGCTCTAGTGGATTGTCACCTGAACGCCGTAAACACGCTTCTTGCTGGCGACTTCGTGCGTGAGCCGCCTTGGTGGGCGACCGCGGTGACCACACTCTGCATGAGTCTCATAGCTGCATGGGCCGTCCAGAAATTTTCGGCTTCCTTTGAGACCGGTCTGGTAGGCGCTATGCTCTTGCTGTTTTTGATGACAAGCTGGCTGCTGTTTCTGAAGCAAAGCATCTGGGTGAAAGTGACAATCCCATGCACGGGGCTCCTTCTTTCCTACACGATGGGCACCACGTTGCGCTTCATGGGCGAGGAACGGAAGAAGTGGGAACTGCGCCGGGCGTTCCAAAACTATCTTTCCGCCAACATCATGGAAGAGGTGCTCAAGAATCCGGCGGCCATGCAACTGGGCGGTGTCCGTAAAGACTTGACCGTGATGTTCACGGACGTGAGGGGCTTCACGTCTTTTTGTGAAAAAAATCCTCCAGAAAAAGTGGTTCATGTGTTAAATGACATTTTGGAGATCGTTTCCGAAATTGTGATCCGGCATAACGGTACACTGGACAAATACATTGGCGATGCAATCATGGCTTTTTGGGGTGCGCCCACACCCGGCAGACGGCCTCATGCCGAGTCGGCGGTGTTTGCAGCGCACGAAATGCGTTCAGCGCTTGCCAGGCTTCGCGAAGAGTGGCGGCAAAAAGGACTGCCCGTCCTTCATTTGGGAGTCGGCATCAACAGCGGCGAAATGCTGGTCGGAAATGTAGGTTCCTCGCGACTGCGGAACTACACGGTTATCGGTCACGAGGTTAACCTTGCGGCGAGACTTGAAGCTCAGGCTCGCTCATTTGAAACCGACATCATCCTAAGCCAGGCAACTGTCGATCGTCTGGGTCCTCAGTTTCGTACAAAGTCGCTGGGCGAGGTTGTCGTAAAGGGAGCTGAAAAACCCATAAGGATCTATGCGTTAGATGGAGTGGTGCAGGAAGTAACGACGGAAACCGACGCTCAAGATATGAAATCACACCTCAGCGAGAAATCCGAAAGAAAATAATGAATCCTAGAATCAGCCTGAGCTTAATCTGGCTCACGGGTATCGGCGTCTGTTTCCTTCCAACAAACGTTGCGTCTGCGGAATTTTTTCCAATCGGAATTTACGGCATCGAGGCCGGTCATACCAACGATTTCCCCGTCCTGCAGGCAGCGGGTTTCAATTGTGTGCAGAGCTATCAGCATGATGTCCAAGCATTAAAATCTCTGCTCCGATCCTGTGAAAACAGAGGGCTGAAGGCCATCGTTCCAGCGGGAATCACTTCCGCCGAATCTTCGCAGCAGCAAGTGCTTGAAAAAAGAATGCGGGAGCTGGGACAGTTCAAATCCCTGCTTGCCTGGTACGTTAGCGACGAACCCGATTACCAAAAAATCCCGCCTGCCGAAGTAAAGCAGCTACGTAACATGGTGGCAGAAACGGGAACCCGTGTCCGGTGCGCACTTGTCATTGGCAATGGAAGAGCTGCTGCAGATTACGCTACCGCCACGGATATTTTGATGGTGGATTGGTACCCGATCCCGCATCTTCCGCTTGCCTCGTTTGGACTTGCGGTTAGGCAATCCCGTTTTGCTGCGGGTTCCGGTAAGCCCGTTTTTGGGGTTATCCAAGCTTTTGACTGGGCTGAAATTTTTCCTCGTTCCAAAAAGCTTGGCATTGGTAGGTTTCCCTCGGAAGCGGAGCTTCGCGCCATGTCATTATTGGGCGTGATTGAGGGGGCATCTGGCGTTTTTTTCTTCTCATACCAGACCGGGAACAAAGTGTTGACGCAACGCCCGGAAGAATGGCATCGTGTCCAAGCTGCCGCCTCGGAGCTGTCGCGTTTGTCGCCAATTCTGGCTTCTCCTACGGTGTGGACGCCACTGGATTTGGGGATTGAACCGGATAAACCGCGTTGGCGCAATATCATGGGGGATGAAGCCCTGCAGATTGCCTGCAAACATCTAGAAAAATGGGATGGGAACTACAAGGCAGGTGATTATCTTCTTGTTGTAAACACAACCAACGAACGCAGAAAAAGCCGCATCCATGTGCCGGGACTCCGCGGAAGCAAGGTCGACCTGGCGGGACAAAAAACTTCGGCCTCAATCGATCAGGGATGGATTGAGGATGACTTTGAACCTTATGCGACGAGAGTTTACGGTCCGCTACCGCTGGAGTGATGTCCGCTGGCGGAATTCAGGAAGGAGGATGCCAGACCAAGCGCAGTCACCGTGATAAACGTAATTTGGACAGCGGCAATGTGTAGAGGAAAATCCACGAGTGCATGCCCCAGGCAACCCATCAGGGAAACAAACGTGGCAGTGGCTACGCTTCGGCGAAAGGATGATGTCTTGAAAATTCTTTCTTTTGCAACCAGCACGAGGATGGAGACAACAAGAAGGATGAGCAGTCCAAATCCGACGACACCAAGATCGAAGATAGCTTCCAGCCAGTCGTTGTGGGCATATTCATAGAATAAGAGAATGTCCATCGGCTTGTAGAAAGGAAACAAATAACGGAATGTTCCCAACCCATGACCCCACCAGAGAGATTCCGTAGCGGCATTCCATGAGGCTTTCCATATTTCCACGCGAGTAGGCTCCAACCAGTCCGTTTCATAAAAACGGCGTTTGAGCTCTAGAGTTCCTCCCGACAATGCCACAAATCCTCCTCCCAATAGAAGAAGGAACCAAATAGACCAAGGTTGCTTCTGACTCGAGGAACGGGCCCGCCGCCACACCAGATCAAAAATCATGACACAAACAATCGTTAGGGACACCAGAACGCCGGCCCGTGAACCACTTACCACCACGGCTGCAAAAAGCACAGCAGCGCAAAATGCCCAGAAAAAGCGCTGAGGAGTTTGTGAATCATGATCCCGCCCCGATCTCATGCCGGGAAAAAGAGCCAATCCCAAGGCAAAAGGAAGCGCCAAGTTAGCGTAGGAAACAAAATTGTTGCGACAAACAAAAGGTCCGAAGATATCACCGCCATGACGCGGAATACGGAACCAAAGTAGCTGACGACAGTCGGACAAGGCCTGCAGGATGCCCTCCAGTGAAACCAGCACGGTGTTGATCACCAGGATGGCGAGGATAAAGAAAAAGTCCTGCCGAGTTTTGATATGATGTGCCGCCACAAAACCGAACAGAAGGAAGCAGGCCCAGCGAGTTCCCTCTTTTAGTGTCGCCAGCCAATTGATGGTATGGGGCCATGATCTATCTCCTCTGACCAAATCGTAAACACTCCAGTGCGCAATAGTTCTGAGCTCGAGCGGATTAACCAGCTGGGCGCCTACTAGAAAAAGCAGAAGGCATCCCAGTACAAAAACCCAGGGATAGCGAATCTGAAGTTTGGGTTGGCGTCTTTGTTCCAGGAGAAATGAAATGGCTGAACCCAAACACAGCCATTCCAGTACTTTGAGCGACCAAGGTTCAGTACATCCAAAGGCCCAGGGCGCAAAAACCAGCGTGACTCCAATAAGCAGACGGGTCGCCCACTTCATTGTTCAGCCCCTATTCCGTAGGGCGTGTACTCGGGCACGAGTGTGCGAATTGCCAATTTGATCTTCTCTGGACTCATTTCATGGAGTCGGTTTTCCAGCGTCGCCAGATCATCCAGAAAACCCGGTGGCGGTTCACTATTTCCATTGAATTGCATAATGCGCGGATGTTCTGTCTCCAAAAACACCTCGGAACCATAGGAAAGTTCCTCGAAAAGCTTTTCACCCGGCCGGGGCCTTGTAATCTGGATTTCAATATCAACGCCTTGCCTCAACCCGCTTAGCTCGATGAGACTCACCGCCAGGGCGTGGATGTGGACGGGTTTCCCCATGTCCAACACGAAAACTTCGCCCCCTTTCATCTGAGCCGCACTTTGCAGAACAAGTCCGGCTGCTTCCGAAGTGGTCATGAAATAACGTCTCATGTCCGGATGCGTCACCGTAAGAGGTCCGCCTCTGGCCAGTTGTTCCCGGAAAATCTGAAGAACACTCCCGCTTGATCCAAGGACATTGCCGAAGCGCACCACAGCCACGCGTGCTCCCCTCCTGGCATGGTTGTGGTTCCGCGCCTGCAACACGAGCTCCGCCAACCGCTTGGTTGCTCCCATCACACTGGTCGGACGAATGGCCTTGTCCGTCGAAATGAATACGAAGTTTTGCACGCCATGCTCCATGGCGAGATCCAATAGGTCCCGTGTTACAAATGTGTTATTCTTCAAAGCTTCTGCAGGCTGGCTTTCCATTAATGGCACGTGTTTATGCGCGGCGGAATGAAACAGCACTTGAGGCCGGTATTCTCTGAACAATTTTAACATGGCGTTGCGATCACGAACATCCACAATTGCTAGAGCCATGGGTAACCCTCTTCCCAACGATAATTCCTGCTCAATGGGAAAAATCTGGGTTTCGGAACGGTCTACCAAGAGAAGCCGTTCGGGACTGTAACCGGCGATCTGACGACACAACTCGCTGCCGATGGAACCTCCAGCTCCTGTTACCATCACCACACAACCGTGCAGTCTCTCACAAATCTTGCTGCTATTTAACGGCACTGGCTCGCGGCCAAGAAGATCTTCAACCTGCACGGGGCGCAATTGAGATATCTGGACATCGCCCTTGGCAAGCTGTTCAACCGAGGGTATGGTGTGAAACTCCACGTCCGATTCTCTGAGTAAATGCACAATTTCAGAGCGTCGCTGGCCTGATATCCTTGGCATGGCAATAAGGACGTCACGGGCACCTGTCTCTGCCACGACATATTGAATGTCAGAAATGCGACCAAGCACAGGAACGCCGTGAATGGAGGCCTTTTGTTTGGCAGGATCATCGTCAAGAAAGCCAACCACCCACAGCCCCTTGGTGCCCGCCGTGCCGAGATTGCGAAGCAAGGCCGCCCCGGCGTCACCCGCGCCCAGGATAAGGACTGGCTTGCCATGCTGTTGAAAGCTACTCCACGTTGAAACACTGACATCCGGTCGCATCGTCATCCTCAGCAAAACAATGAATACGAAGGAAAGAACAAAATCCATCACAATGACCGATCTGGGCAACGCCGAGACCTCAACAAACAGCCGATAACTGATGATGAAAAAGTGCGCGATGAATAATGCCTTGGCTAGATTCATGGCATCCTGCACACTGAAAAAACGCCACAGACCCGCAAATTGCCTAAAGGCAACTAGGAAAATGGTCTTAAAGAGTAAGATAATAACTAGGTTGTCACTAAGCTGTCTCCATTCCATGGAGGTGAGGTGAAAATCAAATCTGAGCAGATAGGACAAAATGAGTGAAGTTGAGAAACAACACCAGTATGCGATCAGCTTGGCAAGGAGGCGAAAAACTGGCTGATATTTATGATTGGAATTCATCACCGAATTTTTCTGCATACGATAAAGGCTTTACACGCGATTTTGTTCGGGAAACAACTCCTTGGGGTGTGCAACTGCATAAATGATTTTATAATAAAGGTCGCTCCCATTGACGGCGAGCGGAATTGGCAGAGATGGCTTTGCCATCCCATCCTTCACTTCAACCGGCAATGGAACAAGTTTACCGAAAAAGATATGTTTCAAAAATTCTTTTCCTTTCATGGTTCTTGGCATCAAGTGAAGCGTGATGGCCATCCGTTTGAGAATCGAAACAAATAATTTTCCCCAGGAAGAGTCATTTTCAGTAGGAAATCCGCCGAATATTTCGACCTGGAAGGAATGTGCGCGCAATAATCGAAGCAATTCGTTTGCTGAATAATAACAGACACTGAATGGACTGGGATGGAAATCCCGACATTCCTTGTTGACAGAACAGATCAGTAAAACACCTTTTTCTCTGAGAACACGATGGGATTCCCTGAGAAATTGAGCAGCACTGGAAAGGTAGTATATGGCCTCATACAGGATGATGACATCAAAGCTTCGATCACGAAAGGGCAGGGTCTGGGCATCCAAACGCAGCAGGGGAATACGACCGCCGTGGTTCTTTTTTGAAAGTCTCAGTACATTTTCCGTGTAGTCTCCTCCCACCACACGGTGGGCTTTCCCGGCCAGATAAGGCAAACCCATGCCTGCGCCACACCCCACTTCGAGAACTTGTTTGTCTTCACAGAACTGCAAGGCAAACCGATAACGTTCGTAAAGCATCTGGATTTGCTGCATCGAAGCGTGTAACCCCGGAATTTCGGTCACCGTGGTGTAATTATCAGTTATGCGCTCCGGTCGCGCCTGGTTATCGGTAACCATAAAATTCCACGATGCACTTACACACGTAGCGCACATCTCGATCGGAAAGGTCGGGATGCATAGGAAGCAACAATACGTTGTTAAAAAGGCGCTCGGTGCAGGGGAGAGAATAAAAACTCAAATCCAGCGATGGGAACTGATGGACACCTTTCCCGCCCCAAGGCAGCATGATTTCCACACCGCGCGCAGTCAGATGCGTCACTAGGTCATCACGCGATTCGGCTTCTATTTCATAATTCTGGAAAACGTCGTAATAAACCCCCTTGTCCGTCGGCGGAGGGGGCAGGGAAAGTTGCGGAATTTTTCCAAGATGACGATGGTATAACGACGCAACTCTCCTGCGACGTACGATGGCGCCATGCAATTTTTTTAGCTTCACGCTGAGCAAGGCGGCCTGCAAGTTGTCCAGCCGGCAATTGAATGACCAGCCGGCAATGCTACCATCTGGCATACGACCGTGGTTGCGGAGCAGAGTCACTTTTTTTGCAATCTCCTCATCGTTTGTTACCAGCGCACCTCCATCTCCATACGCCCCCAGAAGCTTGGCTGGATAGAAACTGAAACACCCTGCGATTCCAAAACTGCCCGCTTTTCTGCCATTGAACGAAGCGCCCAGAGCTTGAGCAGCGTCTTCAACGACGTGAAGCCCATGTTTCTTTGCACTTTTCATGATCTGTTTCATGTTGCACAGCCGGCCATTGAGATGCACCGGAAGAATCGCCTTCGTGCGTGGTGTGACCGCCGCCTCGATTTTCTCAACATCCATGTTATGATCTTCTCCGATATCCACCAGCACCGGTTTTGCTCCAACATGATGGATGGCAGCCAGGGTAGCGACAAACGTGTGCGAAACCGTGACGACTTCGTCCCCTTTGCCGACACCAAGCGCACGCAGGACAAGATGGAGCGCATCGGTGCAGTTACTAGTGCCAATGGCGAACTTGGCGCCAATGAACACGGCAAGACTCGCCTCAAAATCCCGCAACTGCTGGCGGAGCATTACATCGCCCCTGCTCAAAACTGTATCAACCGTGCGGAGGATTTCCCCGCGTATCTTGCGATACTGCTTGGGATAATCAATAAAGCGAACTTTCAAGGTATGCAAAGGTGGAGCCACGAAAAATCAGTTGGGCAGGGACAGTGCCCGTTCAACAGCAGCGAAAATCCCTTCGCCATTCAGACCGTGCATGGAGCGCAAATACTCCTGATCTCCTACTAAGCAAACATTTTCATTCAATCCAATCCGCTTGAATTTGAAGGCGTGTTCGTGATTCTCCATCAGGACTTCGGCCACGGCGCTTCCCAATCCGCCCGTGATGCTATGTTCCTCCACTGTAAAAATTGCAGCGGTCTCCCTGAGTGCTGCAAAAATGGCATCGCGGTCCAAGGGTCTGATCGTGTGCATACTCAAAACTCGGGCCTGCTTGCCTTTCCGGCTGAGTCTTTCAGCAGCTTCCAGTACATTTTGCAGAAGACCGCCACACACGACAAAGGTAAGATCGCGGCCTTCCCGGACGGTGATGACTTTGCCTATCTCAAAATGAACATCTTTGTTTAAAATCCTTGGCTCTCCGGCACGTCCCAACCGCAGATAACAGGGGCCTTCATGCGCAATGATCGCACGAGTGGCAAATCCTGCCTCGACCGGATCATTGGGTGCGATGACCGTTATGTTGGGCATGACCCTCATGATCGCCAGATCTTCTGTGGCGTGGTGGCTAAAGCCGAGGGAACCATAAGCCATTCCGCCTCCAACAGTCACAATCTTAACATTCGCGTTATGGTAACACATGTCGTTGCGGATCTGTTCAAGACACCGGATGGTTGGGAAATTACCGATGGAATAGGTAAAGACGATTTTGCCACTGAGTGCCATTCCAACAGCAAGGCCCGTCATGTTTTGTTCAGCGATTCCCGCATTAACAAATTGCTTCGGCAGTTCCTTCATGAAGCAGTTGACCACCCCGAAGCCCAAGTCGCCCACAACTAAAGTAATTCGTTCGTCTTGAGTTGCAAGCTCAAACAAGGTGTCGATAAAGGCGGTTCTCATAGATGCCCCTTCAATTCAGCAAGGGCTGCGTCGAATTCCTCATTCTGGGCGCACCGATAATGCCATAGCAGTTTGTTTTCCATGAAACTAACTCCCTTCCCTTTGACGGTGTGGGCGATAACACAAGTGGGACGCCCCTTTTCAAATGGGATTCCTGTAAGAGTGTTTTCAATTTCGGTTATGTTATGCCCATCAATTTCCTTCACGGACCATCTAAAAGCGCGCCACTTTTCAGCAAAAGGTTCCAAATCCATGACCTCCTTCACCGTTCCTAAACTCTGAATCTTGTTGTAATCTACAATAGCAATCAGGTTGTCGAGACAATGATGAGACGCAAACATGATGGGTTCCCAAGTCGAGCCTTCATTGCACTCGCCATCGCTCAAAAGGACAAAAACGCGGTATGTCTTGGCATCCCTCTTCGCAGCCAGCGCCATGCCAGTGCCAATGGAAAGGCCGTGACCTAACGAGCCCGTGGAAACTTCCACGCCGGGTACGCCCTTGTGGATGACATGACCGGCGAGGCGCGATCCGTTTTGGTAGAATGTCTCAAGCCATTCCTTTGGGAAGAAACCACGCTCGGCAAGGACGGCATAGAGCGCAACACAACCGTGTCCCTTGCTTAGGATAAATCGGTCGCGTTCCGGCCAGTCCGGTTGGGATGGATCAACCCGGAGAGCTCTTCCATAAAGCACAGCCAGAAGCTCGGCCATCGAATAATTCGTGCCGATGTGACAGCTACCCGCGCGGTTTGTCATGATCAGCGTCTGATACCGAATAACCCAGGCCAGTTTCTTGAGCAACTCTCTCGTTTCATTTAAGGACGTCATAGGATTCTCAATCCAGCACCGCAAAACTGATGTAAGGATCCCAATCGAAACGCCGGAGCTTGAATTGCCGGATACCAGCCGTCTCCAGTAGAGCGATAGTTTCGCCGGGCCACATGGGATTGTCCAATTCATCAAAAGCCACCACCGCTCCCTTCGGCATTCTTGGCAAAAATTGAGTGAGGGCAATCTTCGTCGGTTCGTACAAGTCCATGTCCAAAAAGAGAAGACTTACAACCAAATGCGGGTGTTCGGAAATGAATCTGGGAATCGTCTCCGCAACATCACCCTTGATCAGGAATACCTTTTCGATGTGGCCAAGAAAGCGATCCCGGTTGAATTCAATAATCAGCTTCTTCAACTCTTCATGGGCATCGACGGAAAAGGCGCCCTTTTTCAGATCAGCAACAGGATTCTTGTCTTTCTTGCTCACAGATGGAAATCCCGAAAATGTGTCAAAGCCATAAACACGGCGTGTCAGGTTTTCGGGCTCCAGCATCACGCTGAGTTTCGCCCACCCCATCAGACTGAATCCCTTGTAAACTCCACAGTCGATCACGGAGCCTTTGACGGGAAGTACGAGCTTAAAAATTTCATAAATGGCTAGAAAACGCTTGAGATGTTGCCGGCGGACATATTTTGTGAAGTTCTCCAGTTTGACCTCCACCGGATCGGGCGACGTCTGGAAAATGCGCCCGATGTTTTTCCCCACCTGTTTTTCAGCCGCAGTTCGAAACTTTTTCATCAACGATGCTGCTTTCTATGTCGGCCCATGAAATAGGACCCGACTCCGTGTGTCCGTGTGGCTGTATCAGAAAGCAAGTGTGTAACGCAATGGAATTCAAACGCTTGTTTTATCGTGAGGCAACATGCTGCTATTGCTAGTTCCATCAGCTCCATGGAAAACAGCTACAATTGTGAGCACGATGATTTTCAAATCTGTCCATAATGAGCGTTCATTGACATATTTCAAGCCAAGCTCCATTTTCTTGGGATGAATTTTTTCCATGTAATCCTTGTCCGGATCCGTACTTTCCCGCAGAATTTTGCCTTCGTCCGCAAAATACACGGATGCGTAATCTGTGATACCCGGTAGAACCGTGAGCAATCTGTGTTCCTCCGAACTGTAGGTCCGCACAGCCCATTCCACCTGCGGCCGCGGACCGACAAGGCTCATCTCCCCCTTTAAAACGTTAAAGAGTTGAGGTAGCTCATCAAGTTTATATTTCCGAAGAAACCGACCTACCCGAGTAACCCGGGGGTCATCCACTGGAACAGAAGAACCTCCAATTTTGTCAGCATTCTCTACCATCGTCCGAAACTTCAATATGTAAAACAACCTGCCATCTCGTCCTACACGTAATCCTCGGTAACATATCCTCCCTGGCGAATCCAACTTTATTAACAAGGCAATGGTCGCCATAAGCGGAGACAAAATCATGATACCCGAAAAAGAAACAAAAATATCCAAAAAACGTTTCAGTATTGGATAGATACGTTTCATTCGAACTCTCTAAACCCCAATGCCGTTAATCAACAGTAATCCTATGTTTTCTACACCACGTATAGATAATGAAAAGTGCCCATATCATCGGCCAACTAACTCCGTTCACTCCTTTTAAATAATCTCTCCACAGTTTCCTACAAAAACCGCCATTCAAGCCAATTGCCTCCCAACCGTTTTCCGAATCTAACACTTCACTCATTCTCAAACGAAGTTGATTTCGAGACCAGTATTCCCACGGAAAGGTGAATCCTGTCTTTGGTCGTCGGTAAATAGAGGGAGGGAGTTGCTCCCCCATGGCCTTGACAAGGAGCGGCTTAGCAAGCGAAAAGTCGACTTTAAGCTTACCCGGAATTTTAGCTACAAATTCGACAAGTTTATGATCTAAAAATGGGATTCTTATTTCGAGAGCATGCGCCATGCACATACAGTCCCCATCTCGTAACAGCGTATTTGCTAAATAGGTTTTGAGTTCGAAAAAAGATATTTGATTGATAGGATCCAAATCCACCACACATTCCAGTAATTCCTTCAAGATCGTTTCTGAAATACCATGTTCGAGCCGACCTCTCGAATCAACCGGGAGAAGCTGATCGCGTGTATTCTCTAGGAACAAGCTTCGTAATATAAGATAGGGAAATAAAAGGCAATGATCGGAACTTTTGCACTGCGCCAACGCCGCCATTTTCTGGCCCATGGCGTGCCGATGTGCCACGTTTCCTAGGAAGGTTCCCAAAATACGAATAAAGCCGGGGTGGATCGTTTTCAAAAGAGAACCATAACGCGCAAATTTTTGCATTCTTTTGAAAGTTGAATACCCTGCGAAAATTTCATCTCCGCCCTGGCCGGAAAGAACAGCTTTTATTCCAGTCTCTCGTACAACCTGTGAAATCATATAGACATTGATCCCATCGATGGTCGGATGATCCATGGAATCCAAAGCGTCCGGTAGAGATTCTAAAAAATGTTTTTCTGTTAAATGTAGTTCGGTGTGACATGCGCCATACATTTTGGCGATGAGCCTCGAATAAGGCGCCTCGGAAAATTTTGCTTCAGGAAAAGTAACGGAAAACGTCGAGAGCGTTTCCGAGGTAATATGAGTTGTGAGTGCAACAAGACTGCTCGAATCAATCCCGCCACTCAGAAAAGCTCCTACAGGAACATCGCTCACCAAGTGCAGTCGGACACTTTCTTCCAGCAACGTGCGCAGTTCAACCACGATATCCTTCTCCTTCGCTTTCAATTTGGTATTCCGATTAACAAATGGAATGGTCCAATATTTAGAAGGAGAGCCAACTTCACCGCTTGCATGAACAATGAGGTACTGGCCGGGTCACATGGAATGGCCATTGTTGACGATTGTAACAGGCGCCTGCACAGATCCATACGCCAAGAAACTTTCCAGTCCGGCTTTATCAAGAGTTCGTGGAAAAAGTTCCGTTGATAAAATTGCGCGCAACTCCGAGGCAAAGACAAATGCAGATTGCACCGTTTCTCCATAGTAAAGGGGTTTGATGCCAAACCTATCGACCGAGAGGAAGAATTGTTGCTGTTCATGATCCCACAAAGCGAAAGCAAACATGCCTCTTAGATGTTTCAGACTGTCCAACCCCCATTGCCTATACGCTTTTAGGATAACTTCGGTATCGGAAGAGGATCGAAAAGAATGTCCCAGTGATTCAAGCTCCTTGCGTAAATCTCGGAAATTGTAGATCTCTCCGTTAAAAACAATCCAATTATGATTGGTTTGATCCGACATAGGTTGATGACCCGTCAAGGAAAGATCCAGAATGGCGAGACGCCGATGCACCAGCCCTAGAGCACGGTCCTTTTTACCCCGGAGCGCAATGATCTCCATTCCCGCATCATCAGGTCCTCGATGTACCAATTGCTTACTTAAAATCTCCAGAGCAGAATTATTCCCGAATAAACCCAAAGGGCCCAAGATGCCACCGATACCACACATATTTCAGTTGTTCAAATACAACCCTAAACTCTGTCTGCCTCTATGCCAAATTTAAAGTGTAATTTGGCTGCGGTTTTCTTTAATCGGCTCCGAAAGGATAAACGTCACCATCCACGCTTGCTTTTGGAACCATGAATTTTTTAGGAGCAACCCATCAATCTTTTCAAGCAAACTTAGCAGACTGGGAAAAATAGGCAGATTGCGGAAAGGTATGGCAAGCAACGTTGCCAAATGGAAAAACCGTACCTCTATTTTACGGAAGAAACTACGGCTCAAATGCACGTCCTTCATGCCCAAAATGTGATTGATTTCGTAAGGCGTTCGCAAATGGGGCGTTAGACGACGGTAAAGTTGAATGAGGGGATTATGTCGCAGTGCCTCCATGCAAATGATCTCGCCGTCTGGTTTCACTACCCGTGCTAATTCCGAGAAAGCCCTCGCAAGATCCAAATGATGTAAAACCCCTGCGCAAATAATAATATCAAACGAATCATCGTCAAATTTAAGTTCTTCAGCGTCCATAATCATAAATGAAGTTTTTGCGTCATAACCTTCACGCTTGGCACGTTCTACGCATTTGCGGACACTGATATCCGAAATATCGATACCTACGGTGCAACCTCCGTATTTTGCAGCAATCACGGAATAGTCGCCTTCCCCACAACAATAATCCAAAACACGTTTGTTAGGACAACGCTCTCTCAACCATTCCTCGCAAAAGGACCGGTTGGCGCGGTCGATCGCATAATACTTGCAGTTTGAAGTGTAATATTGATGGAGAGTTTTATCTCTCTTCAGATCATCACTTCTTAGGAAATCATGGAACTGTCTTTCCTGCTGTTTTCTCGCTTCCATGCTATAAAATGAATTCAGCGCAGTCGGTTGTACAGGAACTTCTTGACCGGTACGGGTAAAAGCTGGATACCAAACATGCCGACGGCATAAAGATTCGATGTGAAACCCAATCGAAGGTTGCGATTGATCTTCATCTTGATCCTGAGTTCTTCCCAACACATCCGGAAACCGGATCTGCGTTTGAGAAAATTGTCCGTGCGCCTTACGTAAACCAGAGGTTCTGGAATATTATGAAAAATGCAACCTCCAAGGAAACCCTGCATCCAATATAAACCGTCCTCCAGCCTAATAGGGGGATAAAGACCCGCTTTGTCAAAGTAACTCTTTCGATACATTGCGGTAACATGCGCAATGGGATTGCGCTTTTTGAAAAACTGAAGGACTTCGTCGTGAGTTGTGGGATAGCTGACCTGCTTTAACACTTTGCCCTGTGTATCCATATCAACAATAGTTCCACCAAGAACGTCAACGTGAGGATTCGCCTCCATAAAACGAACCTGTTTCTCAATTCTATCTGGAAACGAAACATCATCGGAATCCATTCTTGCAAAATACAGGTACTTGTCGCGCAGCAAGGTGATGAGCTCATTGAGGCAGACAGCCAAACCCCTTTGCGACGCATTTCTATAAACGTGCAAATTTTTGAATCTGCCACAGTAATCGGAAACAACGCAATCAAGCGCCTCATTTAGGATCCCATCCTCGTACAAATGAACGCCAATATCCTTGTAGGTTTGACAGAGCACACTCTCCAATGATTCGGCAAAAAAGTCGGGCCTTTCCCTATGATAAACAGCCATCAATATAGCTACGCGAGCGGGCATGATTCACCGCACCATTTTAAGGAACCCATAGAGCAAACCCATTCCATGCCCGAGATGAAAGGTTAAAAAAACCACGGGCATGACCAGCAGACATCTCGGGCTCCTCTCTGTAAGAGCTACTTTGGCTGACACCATCATGTTTACGAAAGTATATAGGCTTAACAAAAACAGAAGCAACCATAGAAAATGTTTATCCCAGAATGAAACCAAGAACATCCCAAAAGAAATCAAGATCATTGAAGCCGGCACACGCGCCCTCAAAGTAAGTGGAAGCCCATGCCTGACACCGCGTGCTGCCCAGATACCGCAATTAATTTGATACTTGAAGAGACTCCGCAAGTTGGACCGTGCGTGGTAATAAAATTGGATGTTCGGGATGAGAATGATTTTGTAGCCTGCCCGTTTCAATCTTAGATTGAACTCGACATCTTCACCTCGGACTAACTGCTCATTAAAATCAATTCCAAGACGGGAAATCAGTTCCTTTTTAAAACATCCAAAGGAAACAGTGTCCACTTCCGTTGGTTCCCGAAGCGAACGCATCCATGTATAATATTTCCCTTGGCCAAAAGCGTCTGCCATGCCGAGCGCAATGCATTTGGCAAGCAGGGTGTCGTCGTCAGGGAGAATCATGAATCGCCCGCCGACATTGGCAACGTCGTATTTCTGAAGGGATTTTACACAGCAGGAAATGTAATCTTTGAGAAAGGTGGAATGTGCGTCCATTTTGATGATGATTTCCCCACGGGCCTGCCTAATTCCAATATTCATGGCGGTGGATACAATGTGGCCAGGATTGTCAATCAGCCGTATGTTTGCATGTTTACAAACATAGTGGTTAACAATCGCACGTGTATGATCGAGGCTCATTCCATCCGCAATAAGAATTTCCAGACTGTCTTTTGGATAATCGTTGGCTATGATGGAATCAAGGCATTTACCAATGTGCTTTTCCTCGTTTCGACACGGAATAATTACAGATACCAGGGGATATTCTTTTTTGTCCATCCTATTGGTAGATAAGGCGCTTTGATTATTGAGGATTTAGAAAATAATGGATACGCGACGGGAGCATTTGCAAGGCAGGGCAGGCGCGGAACTGGGGGCAATATCCGCAGCGACCTTGCCCCCAGTTCCGCAACGAAATCCTGCCGCCGCAAGCTGCTCCGTCCCTCTGGGTTGCGGTGGCACAGAGTTTTGGGCGGCGTTGTTTTCGGTAGGCCAAGCCCGCTGCGGGGATTGACCTACCTCGACGCCTTGCCCAAAGCTTGTGGCACTCGCAACGCGTATCCATTATTTTCTAAATCCTCAATAGTACAGGTCCGCAGAATTAAAGACTGAGATTTGCATTCTCGATTGTATGAAAGAATGTCGTATTCCAACGTTCCGGCACAATCCAAATATTAGCGCCTACTGTTTTCCATGAAATGGATTCTGGATTGCATTCCTCGGCAAAAATATTTTCCCCTTTTTGCACAACATGAAAAAAATGAAATGGTTGTGAAGAAAATGTTTTAAGCGTATCCGCGATGGTTCGTTCTGTGTAACCAAAATCTTGATTATGCTGACTCATAGGATTTTCAACGAGCCATAATGGTGGGTATTCAGAGCTCAATAATTCTCTTGCTCCTAAAATGACTTCCAGCTCGGCGCCTTCCACGTCGCATTTGATAAAATCCACGACAGGGATCGAATTTTTTTTGCAGTAATCATCCAGACTGGTTGTATCAATCGTCGTTGGAACACCCGATCGCGTTAGGAGGGATGATAGGTCGGATGATGGGTGGAGATAAAAGGTTCGCTTCCCGGCCATCTTAGCGACTGCCAACCTGTTTAGTTTGGCATGGGGATGGCCGCTGAGATTCAACGTTAGAAGTTCGAAGGCATTCTCCGACGCTTCAAAAGCGTGAACACTTGATGCAGGCGCCGAGAGTGCAAACAAACGGGTGTAAAAACCAATATGAGCGCCGATATCAAAAATCACTGAAAACTCACGGGCCGCGGCGCGTAAAATGGAAAAATCGATCTGTTCGTTTGGAAGGCCGAAGTGAAAAAAGTAACTCGCCTGTCCACGATCAGATGCATCCAGCGTAAAAGTCCCTCCATCCGGCATGTCCACCTTGATCATTCGATGGGACCAAAACAAGCAGGCAAGCCAGTGCAAAAGCCACGAATGTCCTCGCGGAACAAGACCGCAATGATGGAGTTGTCGAAGAGCAAGAAACAACCGATGGGGAAACATAACACCTTTGGTCAAATGATCATCAAAGCAACGATTCACGGCGGGCTTCTAGGATTTTCTGGATCAGTTCATGCTCCTTGTAAATCCGATCACGCCATGATGGGATTTTTTCACGGTGTGTTTTTTGTGCATTCCTTCCAAGCGAATCAAGAATCGGTTGGTCCTCCAGGAGCATTTTGAGCTTTGCCGGGAGCTGGTCTTCCATTTCGTCACGCGAGACCAGGATAGCATTATAACCGGACACTAGAAGCCTTTCGACACTTTGATCATCAATGGTAACAATGGGGAGGCCGAAGTACATCGCTTCAAGAAGTGGATTGCAGAGGTTGGATATGTCGTACAAGGATAGAAACACATCGGTGATTGAATAAAACCTGGCAATTTCATTGTGCGACACCTTCCCCATGAATTTGATGTATCTGGCGACACCCAGCTTTTCGGCGAGATTCTCCAAATGTGGACGCTCTGCTCCCTCTCCAAGCAGCACCAAAACAACGTTCTTGATATCGTATTGGGTTACCAACCGGTGAATGCAATGAATTCCCCGGTCAACCCTCTTCCACAACACCAGGCGGGAAACCATGAGCAACACCTTGTACTCGGAAATACCCTGTTGTCTCTTAAAATGCAGGGCATCCCAATTGGAAGGCAAGCTTAACTCGTTGGTATCGAGGCCATTGATCCAGAAGTTGATTTTTTTCCCATCCACACCGAAAAGTCTTAAAACCCGGTCACCCCGCGTGCCGTCATTCGTCATTACTACGGCGTCGCATGAAAGTCCTTTGGCAAAACCGCCATCCAGTAAGAGCAAGCGGCCGGAAAGGGTGCTCTTCATTGTTCGAACATCCTCTTCGGTGTAAGCGGAACCATGCCATCGATGAATGACGGGTTTGCGAAACAGGACGCTCATGAATGTGGCTAACGCGCAGCCTGGGCCATTGATGCCATAGAAAATGTGAGGACGAAGCCTGAGGTAAAAGTAACTTGCTCTGATTGCCTCGATGGGGAAGTAAAGAAGGAAAAACAGTGAAAACAGCATGCGGCCAAAAAAGTTGTATTCATCATAATATCCAACGGAACTTTCCGGACGGATGCTTCCGCCATTGTTGCGTGCGCGAAGAGGACGGCCTAGGATATCCTTGATGCGTTTTGCAAGGTCATACAATGGTGACAAAATTTGGGGAAACCGGTGAAAAACAACCTTCTCGCTGAAAATGGAGTTTGGATCCAGCAGGATAGGGTATTTCCTTGGAAATGCTGCGAACACATGAATCGTATAACCGAATTCGGAAAGGTATTTGATTGTATTTCTTAGCGACTGATTGGTCGCAATGTCGATGTCCGCCAGGCCCGAAATAACAAATACGATTGTCCCGTGTGTCAGATCCAGCCATCTTGAGGTCATTAGATTAGGCTCCGTCCAGCATTGCGCAGACATAGTATGTTGGAATAACTGCTTACATCGGGATGTTTCTTTAAAAGATCCGAAATGGACTGTTTTTTGACGCGATTTTCATGGGAGTCCATATCGTACAGATCAAACCCGAGATTAACGAGCATCTCCAGATAACTTGCAGGAGTGACACCTGCAGACGCCAGACCGTACGGCCAGAATTCAGTCATCATAATCATATTGGGATTTTGGTTGAGGAGTTTCGTTGCCCCCAGGATGGCAAACGCCTCGGCGCCCTGAATATCCATTTTGATAAAATCAATTTTTACTGAACGGTCTGCAAAAAAACGTCCAATGAAGTACAATCGACGTCAATAGACCTCCGATTCCCCACAGGGAAATGCAATCGGTGGTCACCCGGGTCTGCGGAGGACAGATGAAGGCGCCTTCTACCCATTTCGTTGCTGACTGCCTTCCGAACAAGAATTGTGTTTGTACAACCGTTGACTTTGGCATTCTTTTGCAACAGGGAAAAATTTGCGGGATCAGGCTCAAACGAAAACACCCTGCCTTCGGTCCCAACCATGCTTGCAAGCAGCACAGTATAATAGCCGATATTGGCGCCAATATCCAGCGCGGTGTCCCCCTTCTTCACAAGTTTTTTGACAAAAGCTGTCTCAAAAGGCTCGTGGACGCCACGAATCGAAAGACGACATGAATCCGTGTGATCGAGATAGAATGTAAAACCTTGTACACAGACAGAATCAGGCCTCAAACGAGACATGATCAAGTCATCGAGGATCCCGAGTAATGGGAAAAAACGGCCGATACCGTGGCCTTGGAATGCCCTGGCGATCTGTTTATAAAAATAAAAGAGAAAGCTCAGCATGTCATCTAACAACCACGAAGTTACCGAAAGCAATTGGATTTATAAAGCAGCCATAGAATTGGCAATCCGGAAAGAATCAATGCGCCTACGATTTGCAGGTAAGTCAATGTGGCAAAGAAGTAAATCAGGAGCGTGTAGGTGACAACGGACATGATGGATTTGTTGCCCCTCAGCACAGATATGTTCATGCATTGCATGACAACACCAAGAATAAATCCCCCTATGATGGCGCCAGGAAATCCAAAGTCCGTGTATAATTCCGCAACGAACGCGGCGGTTGCGCTTGAATATCCAGAGCCGCCTGCTCCAAGCACGTAAACGCCCACATAATGTCCCAAATCGAAGTAATCAACACCGACCAGCTTGGTGATGCTGCCCATTCCTCGTCCGTATAGAAACGGGACGTGCGCCGGCACCACCTCAAAAAAATAATATAACACCCACGTGGGTGCGTAAAATATCCTCCAAAGCATTCTGGTTACAGCTTCGAAAATGGCGTCGAGAGTAAAACCGCTGTTCTCGCTCACCACCAGAACAAACGTTGGGAACGACAGAAACAATACAAAACCGGCAAGAATGTGCCTGAAGTTGATCCGTTTGTTGTAGTATATGTACAGATTGATCATCATCAAGAGGATGATCGTGGCTGTTGGGGACTTGGCGATGTTGGCGCTTGCATAAACGACCCCTGTCAGGGTGCAGAAAAGAAACAGGATCAGCCACGCCCGGCTTCGATGGATCAAATAGCTTCCCAAAGCAATAAGAATGAGCAATGGAAACAGAAAGTCCCTGTTCAGATGATATAAATATCGAATGGGGGAATCGAGGAGTTTGAATGAGTAATCCCGCAGCCATGCCAGCTCCCCTGCTGAACCGGGGTTGGCAAGCATGTAAAACAGCGGGATGGGAGTGGACTGTTCATAGTACCAAGAGCAGATTAGTCCAATTCCAAGAATGAGGGCCGCAACAAAAAGAAGTTTGTTGCGATTGGGCAGCATGGGACGCTCGATCGGCAAATCGTAGAACGCTTTGATTTCCTTAGTGCGGAAGCTCGATAGAGCTGTGGTAAGAAGAACACCAAAAGGCACTGTCAATAATGCGCTGCATACCGCAGCCATATAAGTGTAGCGATAAGGACTTGGCTTGTCTATGAATACAAAAAAAGACGGCAAAAAAATCAGAACGAAATAAGTGAAATACCACACAGCGGGAATGGTGAGATGTCGCAAGTCAAAAACGCGATTTGTCCTTTGCATGATAAAGGCGGAGCTGCAGGCCAGTATGGCTCCGATGATAAAGACTTCAATGTCATCAACTAATCCTAACATGACTTCCTCAATTGCTTGTCGGAAACTGGATTATTGCATTGGCTGCCATATCCGACATTCAAGTTGTATGGTCCAAGCATGAGAATAATACCTCAACACAAAATAGTAAATGATGAGTAAGACCGCCCCAAATAGAATGACAAGACAAAGCGATGGCATACCAGATGCCAGAGTTGGTAGAAGTTTCTTGAAACATATTGATATAAGAAGCAGGATGATGTTGATAAGCAATACCCTTGATGGCAGAATGGAGCGGAAATTAAGTTTGTGAATCCGCCGGATTGCCATGATTGTGAACGTTCCCAGCGATAAAAAACCAATGGCTGATCCTAGGGCAATCCCGAGAACTCCCCATCTAAAACCCAACAGTAGGCAGCATGCCAGACTGACGAGAAATGAAGCGCATAGGTTAAGCGTGTTAACGGGTCGTTCTTCAAACACCTCAATGACGGGCGACAGCATGATATAGAAAAGGTATGGTCCCATCGCCAGCGCAAGGATACGGAGAAGGGACGCAACGCCGTCATAGGTAGCGCCCAGCCAGGAAACAACAAGAAGATCCGACCACAGAAGCAGTTGCAACGTGGCGAAGATGGTCCAGTCACAAACAAAGGAGCTAATAGTGTTGACCTTCTGCTTGGCGGAATTCATCTGATTTTCCGCCAACATTCGGCCAAATTTCGGGAAGGCCACTAGGTTAAAGGCGCTTGTTCCCATCTCGGATAGACGGAAAATGGACTGAGCAGCAACCAGATAACCTACCTCCTTCAAAGAACAATAATGAGTGGCAATCATCGGAGGCAGGCAAATCAAACCAGTTAGAGCGAATCTTCCCGGTAACCGTGACATCCCATACTGCAGCAATTGCTTATACGGATAATCGCAAGTGGTTTGGACCGTTGATTTGGGACGGCTGAAAAACATATGGAGGAAAAATAGCAGTGTGGGGAGTACATAAAGGAAACCCTGAAGGGAAAGGATGGTGGTGAGAGCGCCTGGATGTGAGTAAAACAGGGCAATGAGAAGAGGCCCAATCGCGCCAATTAGCAGTTGCCAGCAGTTTTCCCTAAAAATGAGGCCGCTCGCCAGATGATAGCTGCTGATCAGGAAATAAAATGAGTAGGTCCCAAAAAGAAACAGCGTTGCGAGAAAGACGCTCTGATATTTTTCATCGTGGAAGAAAAAATGTGTGATTGGTTTTTGGAAAAGATAGCCGAGCAGTGCAAGGAACAATACCGAGCTTGCCGATAAAATGCAGCCGGCAAGCAGGTAACGGTATTTCAATTGTTCCTCGGAGATCGTGGAAAGATACCTGGTGAGGGCAATGCCAAGATTGAGCGTGGCAAATGGGATAAGAAAAGCCGCCAATCGTGTGGATAGGGAATAGGCGCCAAATTCCTTTTCGCCGAGGCCGTTGGCAATGAGACTAATGAAAATCATTCCGGATGCCGCGCTCAGGACGGAAGCGACGGTTGTCGAAAGCACTTGGAGGAGGAATGGGCTGAGATTGAAAACTCTCGGCATGTTTAAATAACAAATTTTTTCGCCAAAATCCGGGGGATTGAGCGGGCGGCATGACCATTTCCAAACACACCATGCTGGGCTGAACCGGTTTGGAGGTTTCTGAAATTCCGGATGATCCGGCTTGAATCCGCCCCAACCAGTGCATTCCAGCCGGCTTCGATCGTTTCCGGCCATTCTGTTTCATCGCGAAGCGTGAGGCACGGGACCTTCAAAAAGCAGGCATCCTTTTGAATGCCCCGTGAAACAGGTGTGCATTTGATAAATTGAGGGCGAGTGCAAATAACAGTGACGACTTTCACGAGCGCTATTTTAATAGGAGTTCGATCTGACGATTTTTATAGCGGTAGCGTTTGCCACAGGTTGTACAGTGAGCGTTGGTGCCGTGTAGCGTCAATTTTTTTCCGCAAACACACATCCATCCTCGGATTCTTGCCGGAGAACCAACCACAAGCGCGTAATCGGACACGTCTTTCGTGACCACAGCACCCGCTGCGACAAAAGCATATTTACCAATGGTAATCCCGCAAAGAATAGTGGCATTGCCCCCCAAAGTTGCTCCTTCCTTGATGCGAGTTGAAAGAAATTCCTTTTTGCGTGAAATAAAACTGCGGGGGTTAATCACGTTCGTGAA
>OBEQ011828971.1_pt1 | contig 23121 bp, 19 predicted proteins | sample 1670901 | NCBI WGS metagenome assembly OBEQ01 (sample SAMEA104232315, study PRJEB22302) | groundwater metagenome | biome: forest; feature: aquifer; material: groundwater | place: USA | collected 2011-08-07 | depth 5.4 m
TGGCATTACCGAGTTTATATGAAGGGTTTGGGCTACCTGTTATCGAAGCTATGGCCTGCGGTATTCCCACCATTATTTCTAACACCAGCAGTTTGCCAGAGATCGCCGGGAATGCTACTATTTATGTAGATCCGGAAAGTGTCGATTCTATATCCGATGGACTGATAAAAATATTGTCCATGGATGAGGCGGGTCGGAATAGTCTCATTACCAGGGGTTTAAAAAACATCCAACGTTTTAATTGGGTTTCTTGCAGCCAGCAAGTATTAAACGTTTTAGAAGAGGTAGCAAACAATGCTTGATTTAAAAGATAAGACCGGTAAAGAATTAACATTATCCGAAGCAGGAGAAAAAGGAATCAATCGAATAGCCAATATTTTATTAGATTTTGAACTGATGATTTTACGCATGGTTGGACATATCCCTTTGCATTTTGTTAGAAAATTCATCTATCAACTAGCAGGCATAAAAACTGCTAAAAACACCATCATTCACATGTGGTGCAACTTTTTTTATCCGCCAAAAATATCGATAGGGGAGGGCACCATCATAGGTGACCACGCTTTCCTCGATGGAAGAGCACCCCTTATTATCGGCAATCACGTTGATATCGCCTCAAGTGTTCTCGTCTATAACTGTGAGCATGATATCAACGATGAATATTTTCGGGCAAAAAGCGCCAAAGTGGTCATAGAAGATTATGTTTTTATCGGACCAAGAGTAATTATACTTCCAGGTGTCACCATCGGCAAAGGTGCAGTGGTTGCGGCAGGAGCCGTTGTAACCAAAGATATTGCCCCGTTTTCTATAGTCGGCGGCGTGCCAGCCCAAATTATAGGCGAGCGAAAAAACAAAAATCCTCACTATAGATTAGGCAGAGCCAGGCTTTTTCAGTAGTTACTCTTGAAATGATCAATCTCTCAATAATTATTGTCAGCTTCAATACGAAGAAACTTACACTCAATTGTCTCTCCACCATTAAAAAATCATTAACCGGGGATTTACAAAACAATACCGAAATTTTGGTCATCGATAATGCCTCAACTGACGGAACCATTCCTCTACTGAAAAAAGAATTTCCCGAGGTAAAAATTATCGGAAATCAAAAAAATCATGGTTTTACCATAGCCAATAATCAGGGATTAACCATCGCCAAGGGAGACTGGGTACTTCTTCTTAATAGCGATACACTTTTAGAGACATCGACCCTTTCCCAAGCGCTTGATTATGCATACCAGAATCCTCTATTGGGAGTACTTGGCTGTCAACTGCGACATCATGATGGTAGTCTCGAACCCTCAGCTGGATATCTCCCAAACTTATTCAATATTTTTTTATGGATGACATTTATTGATGATATTCCCTATATAAAAAGTTTTCTAAACGCTTATCACGTAGGAGATCCCCTCTTTTATACTAAAGTTCGACAAGTAGGCTGGGTAAGTGGTGCATTCTTCTTACTCAGAAGAAAGATTATTAAAGAGGCAGGACTCCTTGATGAAAATATCTTTATGTACGGCGAAGAAGTAGAATGGTGCCTGCGTATTAAAAAAGCTGGCTACCAAATTATCTATTTTCCCGATGCCACCATCACCCATCTCAAAGGCGCCTCCGGAGAGGGAAAAACAGCAGGAATTATCGCTGAATATAGTGCCTTAGAGTATATATTTCGGAAGCACATGTCCTCTTGGGAACTTCCCATCCTCCGTTCCCTGCTTCGTTTGGGAGCTTTGTTGCGGCTTCTCTTATTTGGTATAATACTATCGGACAAAACAAAATATACACTCTATGCGAAAGCTTTTCGGCTTTCTTGATGACAATATAGTCTCAATCTTAGCCGGTTTTTTATTAATATTTATTCCGCTGTATCCCAAAATACCCCTTTTTGACATTTTGCCAGGTTATATTGTCAGAGTTAGGATCGAGGATATACTCGTTAGCCTGACTATCCTTTTTTGGATAATATGGCTGATTCGTGGGAAGCTCGCCCTAGGGCCCAACCCCCTTTTGAAGATAACCATTGTCTACCTTATTATCGGCATTTTATCTATGATATCAGCAGTATTTTTATTACAAACAGTACCTCTTCAAACCATCCATGTAGGAAAAATGGTACTTCACTTTATCAGAAGGATAGAATACTTTTCTCTATTTTTTATATTCTACTCAACAGTCAAATCATTAAAACAAGTGAAAATATATATTGCTCTTCTGGTAGTTACTATTCTAGCTGTAACTCTCTATGGCTATGGACAAAAGTATCTCTATTGGCCGGCATTCTCCACCATGAATAGAGAATTCTCCAAAGGCTGGGTTTTATATCTTACAGCTCATGCCCGAGTACTTTCTACCTTCGGAGGGCACTATGATTTGGCCGCGTTCACCATGATGCTTCTTACACTTCTCTGGAGCATATTTTTTGCCCTCAAAAGTCGTTTAGCCAAAATAGGCATATTTCTAATTACCGCTGGAGCATTCTGGCTGCTTATACTTACCGCCTCACGAACATCGTTTCTCGCTTATCTAGCCGGAGTTGCCGCCATCTCCTTCTTTTGGGCATTTCGAAAGGGAATACGCTTCTCTTTACTGGCTTGGGTAATTATTACTGCTTTAAGTATTATCGTAATGCTCTCATTTGGTGATCTTTCTGAAAGATTTACTAAACTATTAAAACTAAATGAGAGGTTGGGAGGGATAAAATCTTTAGTCTTAACTCCATTGGGTGTAGCTCCACCGGGCAATGTTGCTTTTCTGGAAAATAATCCCCAAGGCATCGGAGCAGTTACCTCATCTTCTGACCAACCCCCCACACCCAATCGGCCCGTGGACGTTGAAAAAGAAATTCCGCTTATGGTTCCAACCTCAACCGGAAGTGCTACTGTCTCGGCTGTACCCAGAACCTATTCTCAAAATGCTTTGGTGTACGATCTCTCTACCGGTATTAGGCTTGATTCACTTTGGCCGAAAGCGATAAAAGGCTTTTTAAGAAATCCCATCTTAGGCAGTGGATATTCTACACTTACTAAGGATCAGCCGACTGAATTTACTGAGGCAGAATCTACTGATAATGATTACCTCAGATCTTTGGGGGAGACTGGCCTTCTTGGTGCTCTTGCTTTTTATGGGATTTTATCAACGATCATGGTTATAATCTGGAGATCATTTACGGGTGTGAAGGATCCTCTTTTTTATAGCCTATTAGTAGGCCTTGTTGGGGTGATAGTAGGTCTTTTAGTTAATGCCGTCTATATAGACGTATTTGAAGCCTCCAAAGTGGCCTTCTCTTTTTGGGCTATTGCCGGTATTGCTTTAGGAGGAATAAAAGCGATACATGGGGACATTGAAAAGAATAAACTGCCACCAAACCTTCGCGATTATCGGATAGTCAAACATCAGTTTTCCAGAGGTTTAGCCGGATTTTTTAGAAGCGATTTCTTTATCCTTCTTTTTATACTGCTGCTTGCCTTTATAGTTCGGCTATACAAAATTGATACACCCCTGGCGGACTGGCATTCTTGGAGACAGGCAGATACATCATCTGTCACTAGACACTATGTGGGGGGCGGCATTAACCTTCTATATCCTACATACGATGATTTATCTAGTGTAGCCTCTGGGAAAGATAATCCCCAAGGGTTAAGGTTTGTCGAATTTCCTCTTTATAACGTCTTAGCTGTAATAGTTGACAAAATATTTGTTGGCTGGAATATAGAAATCTCTCAAAGATTGGCTACCATTTTTCTTTCACTCGTTTCCATCATCTTCCTTTATAAATTGGTAAAGATGTATGAAGGGAAGGTCGTAGCGATCCTTGCCTCCTTCTTTTTTGCCCTCCTTCCCTATAATATTTATTATTCTCGCGTAATTTTGCCTGAACCATTGCTAGTTGCTACATCACTAGGACTTCTCTACTGCTTTGCCAGGTGGCTTGAAAGAGAGAGACTACGCTATATTCTATTCGCCATTCTATTTGGAAGTCTATCATTTCTGGTTAAGCCTTACGCTGCATTCATGTTGATTCCCATATTCTATCTGGCTTTCAACAAATGGGGAAAGACATCAATTACCAAATCTTCATTAATCATTCTATTAGCTTTCTGCTTCGGTCCGTTTCTCATCTGGCGCTGGTGGGAAAGTCATTTCCCCCAAGGTATACCCGCTTATACCTGGCTTTTTAATGGGGATGGTATCCGCTTTAAAGGCGCGTTTTTCTACTGGTTATTTGCCGACAGACTGGGAAGATTAATATTAGGCTATTGGGGCTTACCGCTTCTACTTCTTGGAATATTAGGAAAGCCTAAAAAAGGAAATTTAATTTTTCACTTTTATGCGTTGGGTGCAGTTGCTTATCTTTCAGTAATAGCCACAGGCAACGTCCGCCATGATTACTATCAGATTTTCATTATCCCAGTAGTAGTAATATTTTTGGCAAAGGGAGTAATCACCCTGATTGAACTTGGCCATCAATTGATATCCCCAAAAGCAGCCATTGTCATGTCACTAATTATGATTATCGCTCTGGAAGGCTTCGCCTGGTATCACGTCAAAGATTACTACAATATCAATCATCCGGAGATTGTCGAGGCTGGACAGGATGTTCAACGGTTAACTAGCGAAAAATCACTGGTAATTGCTCCTTATGATGGTGATACTGCTTTTCTTTATCAAACCTGGCGTCGCGGGTGGCCAGTTATGGAAGGATCTATTGATGAGATGATAAAAAAAGGAGCGGATTATTATGTTTCTGTAAGATTTGATGGTCTAACACAACAACTCTTACAGGAGACAGTAGACAAAGGCTATGTCGGGGCTAGATTTAAATTGATTAAGTCTACCGACAAATATATCATCATCCAATTAGTTCCTGATAATGAATTACCCAAAGATTAAATCTAATATCTTCCCATTCCCAAACTAAGAAATTCTATGAATATTCTTATGCTTACTCCATACCTTCCTTACCCTCTTTTATCAGGGGGACAAATTAGAAGTTACAATCTATTAAAAAATCTTGCAAAAAAACATAATATTACTCTTTTTAGTTTTATACGCCATGAAGGAGAAAATCAGTATAAAAGGGAGCTTCTCAAATTTTGCCATAGAGTTGTAACTTTTAAAAGGAGACCGGCCTGGTCGCTATTGAATATTTTATTATCCGGTTTTACCCCATTTCCTTTCTTAGTCTCCATTTATTATTCTCGGACTTTGCAAAAAGCCATTAAGGATGAATTAAAAAATAATGACTACCAACTTATTCATTCAGAAACGTTCTACGTCATGCCAAACATACCCAAAACCGACGTACCCATACTTCTTGTCGAGCAGACGATAGAGTTTTTAGTTTATCAGCATTTTGTCGAGACCCTTTTTCTACCACTTCGATTATTCCTATCACTTGATGTCGGAAAGATAAAATTTTGGGAAAAATTTTATTGGAACAAAGCTGCCAAAGTGGTGGCGATGTCTTCGGCAGATAAGCTAGTTATGGAGACTGAAGTACCCGACCGCCAGGTCGATATAGTACCCAACGGGGTAGACATCGATGAGTTTTTCAAAATTAAAAGGAAAAAAGACAAAAGCTTCACCATTCTTTTTGTAGGAAATTTCAAATGGTTACAAAATAAAGAGGCCGTGAAACTGCTAGTAGAGGAAGTTTTTCCTAAGGTAAAACAAAAGCTACCCCTTGCCACACTCTGGATTGTCGGCCGATATCCAACAGATCACATCAAACATTATAGAAATTCATCAATTAGAGTTTCTGAAGATATCAAAGATATAAAAACAGCTTATGAGAGAAGTGATATCCTCCTTGCTCCGATTTACGGACCTGGAGGTACGCGATACAAGATTCTCGAAGCCATGGCGGGAGGACTCCCGGTAGTAACCACCTCAAGAGGCATAGAAGGTTTAAATGCTACCGACGGAAATGAAGTAATAGTCCGAAATGACTCATCCGGTCTAGCCAGTGCAACTGTTAATGTACTAACAAATATTACTCTCTATCAAAAATTAGCCAGGAACGGTAAAAAGTTAGTCGCCACTTTCTACGATTGGAAAAATATATCTAAAAAACTTGATACCCTTTATGAAGAAGTAGGTAAAAATTATGGTTAAATTATCTGTCATTATCGTCAATTTCAACTCAGGATATTTCTTGAAAAAATGTCTTTTATCATTAGCTTCCTCAGCGTTTACCTCAAAAGATTATGAGATTATTATTATCGATAATAACTCTAAAGATTCCTCATTAAACGAGGCGCTCACTGTAAAAGGGCTAAACCTTATCCTTTTAAAAAATGAAGAAAATGTTGGTTTTGCCAAGGCCAATAATCAGGGAATCAATAAATCCGAAGGCGAATATATTCTCCTTCTTAACCCTGACACTATTCTTGAAAAAGACACTCTTAATAAAATGTTGAGATTTATGGAAGGCCAAAAAGACGTCGGTGTCTCAACTTGCAAAGTGGAGTTACCCAACGGTACCCTCGATGATGCTTGCCACAGAGGTTTTCCTACTCCCTGGAATGCCTTCTGCCATTTCAGCGGCATTGGAAAACTCTTTCCTACGAGTCAAATACTCAACGGCTACCATTTAGGATATAGGAATATGGATAAAATTCACGAGATCGACAGTTGTGTGGGTGCTTTTATGATGATACGAAGATCCGCAGGTATTAAAGTTGGCTGGCTCGATGAAGATTATTTCTGGTATGGAGAAGATATCGATTTTTGCTACCGCATGAAAGAAAAAGGGTATAAAGTTATGTTCGTACCAAGCAGCAAAATTGTTCATTATAAGGGAATTTCCAGCGGCCTTAAAAATCATTCCCAAAAATTATCAACGGCAAATGAGGAAACGAAAAAACTCGCCACCAAATCTCGTTTTGATGTTATGAGGATTTTTTATAAGAAACACTACGAAGGAAAATACCCAAACTTTATAACCAATCTGGTTTTCTTAGGTATTGATTTAAAAAGGAAATTTAGCCTATGAAAATTGGCATTGATGCTCGACTATGGAATGAAACCGGTGTAGGGCGTTATATCCGTAGTCTATTCAAATATCTACCGCTACTTGATAAGGAAAACGACTATATATGGTTTTTTCGTAATAGAGAATATAGAGAAATTGCCTTACCATTAAATAATTGGAAAAAAGTATTAGCCGATGTCCGCTGGCATTCTCTTTCCGAACAGTTTATATTACCTTGGATTTTTTATAAAGAAAAGTTAGACTTACTACACTTTCCCTACTTTTCTTTTCCAATTATATATCCCGGAAAATTTGTAGTGACCATCCATGATCTTATTTTCGATCATCACAAAACAGGGAAAACATCCACACTTCCTCCAATTTGGTATGCACTTAAAAAAATTGGTTATCATCTCATAGTTTGGACATCGATAAAAAGAGCCGAAAAAATTATCACTCTATCAAACGATGCCAAAAAGGAAATAATCGATCATTATGATGCAGATTCCAAAAAAATCATCGTTACCTATGAATCTGGCACTCTGGAGGATACCAAAACGGATTTTTCATTAGCCAAATTTAAAAAAATTCAAAAACTACAACCGTATTTACTTTATGTTGGCAATGCTCATCCCCACAAGAATGTCGAAGCACTCCTTGAAGCTATCGAGGTTATAAAAAATAAGGAGAAAGATTGGAAACTGGTTTTAATTGGCTCGGACAAATTTTTTTATCCTAGATTAGTAAGTTACATTAAAAAGAAGAAATTAGAAAAGGCAGTAAGAATAGTTGGCGAAGTACCCAACAGAGAAATTGCTGTTTGGTACTATTTCGCTAAAGGCTTCGTTACCGCATCAAAAATGGAAGGATTTGGGATTCCACCTCTTGAAGCCATGAGTATGGGTTGTCCTGCTATCGTTTCCGATATACCTGTCTTTCATGAAATTTATGCCGAGGGAGCAACCTATTTTAATCAAAACAACCCCGAGAATATTGCCCAAATAGTATTAAATACACTCAAAAATAAACAACTTGTTGATCAGTTAATTAAACGAGGTCACTATAAGGCAAAAGAGTACTCTTGGGAAAAAATGGTTAGTGAAACAATAACTATTTATGAAAGTTGTACTCGTTTATGATCGGGTGAATAAATGGGGTGGGGCAGAGAGAGTGCTTATGGCACTTCATGAAATTTGGCCAGAAGCACCTCTTTTTACTTCTGTCTATGATCGAAAAATGGCTTTCTGGGCAAACATATTCCCTAGAGTAATTCCCTCCTTTTTACAAAATTTTCCTTTTGCCAAGAATTATCATGAAGTATATCCTTATCTTATGCCTTTGGCCTTTGAAAGTTTTAATTTTGATAAATTCGATTTAGTTATTTCTGTTACCTCTGAAGCCGGCAAGGGCATTATCACCAAGCCATCGACCCGTCATATTTGTTATTGTCTTACACCGACTCGCTACCTCTGGAGCGGTTATTTTCATTATAAAAAATCACTCCAGTTTGGGCCTGCTACATCATTGATGAAATTTTTTTATTCACTATTAACTCAAAAACTCCGCTACTGGGATTTTATTGCCGCTCAAAGGCCGGATCAAATTATATCTATCTCTCAAAATGTGGCCGAAAGAGTGGAAAAATATTATCATCGAGATTCCCAAGTTATCTATCCTCCAGTTGATACTGAAAAATTTAAACCATCGGCAAATAAATCCCCGGGTGAATATTATTTAGCTGTATCTCGGCTCGTTTCTTATAAAAGAGTCGATTTAGCAATTCAAGCGTTTAATAAACTCGGCTGGAAACTTATTGTTATCGGTACTGGTAGACAGCTTAATTATCTCAAAAGCCTAGCCAAACCAAATATTACTTTCATTTCCCAAAATTTGACAGACGAGAAACTGGTGTCTTACTACCAAAATTGTAAAGGCTTACTTTTTACCGCAGATGAAGATTTGGGATTAGTCCCAATTGAAGCCCAAGCTTGTTCTATTCCTGTGATTGCCTATCGCTCTGGAGGAGCGCTCGAAACCATCATCGAGGGGCAAACAGGTGAATTTTTTGACAAACCCACAAGCGATTCGCTTGTTAAAACTCTCTCACTATTTGCCAGAAAAGATTATAATAGAAAGATAGTTCGAGAAAGCGCCCTGAGATTTAATAAGGAAAGATTTAGAAAAAGTTTTATAAAATTGGAAGGAGCAAATTAGACTAATATGAAAGCAATTATATTTGCCGGGGGTGTTGGAACAAGACTTTGGCCACTCTCTCGGAAAAAATCTCCCAAACAATTTGAAAAAATAATTGGCGAAAAATCCACACTCACTCTTACCCTCGAAAGGCTACTTCCCATTCTCGATTGGCGAGATATTTATATAGCCACCGGAGAAAGATATATCGATCTTATCCACACCAATCTGCCGAAAATTCCTAAAGAAAATATTATTGGAGAGCCCATCATGAAGGATGTCGGTCCTGCTGTCGGATTAGCTATCTCAATTCTTGTTAAAAAATTTCCCCATACTCCCTTAGCTCTACTTTGGAGTGATCATTTAGTTAAACATGAAGATCTGTTTAGAAAGATTCTTCAAACAGCCGGAGATATCATCCAAAAAGGCCAAACTAAACTTGTTTTTATCAGCCAAAAGCCTAGATTTGCCAGCCAAAACCTAGGTTGGATAGATTTTGGCGATATTTACCAGAACATAAATGGCATCAACATCCACAAATTTAATGGCCTGTTCTATAGACCATCTCTTCCGCTAGCAGAAAAATACTTTAAAAGCGGTCACCACGCTTGGAATTTAGGTTATTTCGTCACCACTCCATCGTATCTTTGGAAACAGTATGAAACTCTTCAACCCGAGTTATTTAAAGGCTTATTAAAAATACAAGAGGCTCATAATACTCCCTTATCTCGGGATACACTTCGAAAAATTTATTCTCAATTTGAAAAAATATCCTTTGATGATGCTATTTTGTCAAAAGTTGATAAAAGTCAGGCTTTAGTGATCTCAGAAGATTTGGGCTGGAGCGATGTCGGAGCTTGGGAGGCGCTCAAGGAGGCTCTGCAAAAATCTCCGGATGAAAATGTAGCCCAAGGAAAAGTTCTTTTAAATGGTTCCAAGGATTCACTTATATATAATTATACTGATCAAATGATCGTTGCTTTGGATGTAGAGGGTCTTTTGGTTGTTAATACTCATGATGTCATCTTAATCTGTCATAAAAATTCAGTGCCCAAAATCAAAAAATTAGTAGAAAGTCTAGAGGGTTCTGAAAATGAACATCTCACTTAAACGACCATGAATATACTTTCCGGTGAACTTTATGATACTACACTCAAACGACTCTTCGATATAGTTGGAGCCGTCACTTTAGGAGTTTTGTTCTCACCCATCTGTTGTTTTGTAGCATTTATTATTAAATTGGATTCTCAAGGACCTGTTTTTGCCGATACGCCAGAAAGGGTGGGAAAAAAGGGAAAACTCTTTAAGATGTATAAATTCCGCTCGATGGTAGTCAATGCCCATGGGATGCTTCGGGAAAATCCCGGATTTAAAAATCTCTATGAGCAGTATAAACGGAACAGTTATAAATTAAAAGAAGATCCCAGAGTGACCCAAATTGGCAGATTTATACGCAAACATTCACTTGATGAAATACCCCAGCTAATCAATATCATCAAAGGAGATATGAGCTTGGTAGGCCCCAGAGCCTATTATCCCGATGAACTAGAGAATCAGCAAAAGAAATATCCCCATACCAAAATTTTAGTCAAAAAGGTACTATCCATAAAGCCCGGTATTACAGGCTACTGGCAAGTATCAGGCCGCAGTGAAGTCAACTTCGATAAAAGGATTGCTATGGATGCTGATTATGTAAAAAAACGTTCCTTTTGGTACGATTTACATATACTTTTGGTGACTCCTTGGGCAATGATATCAGGTAAGGGCGCAGTTTAACCTTATCATTTGCAGGATTTGCTTATATTCTTTACAATAGAGTAGGGAATTGAGATAATAGTTTTTTCTATGACTGATGGATTTTCGAAAATTGAAGTTGACCCTACTCATACTATCGAGCAGAAACCACCCGTGGTGGTAGAACAGAAGATGAAAATACCCAAAAAATATCGAGGAATTTTCATTATTATACTTCTTATCATTTTAGTCTTTGTCGGGGTAACAGCGCTGTTAGCTAGGGATTTTTATCAGTCTTTAAAGGCAACCATAGCCGATGGTAGAAGTGCTTCAGCCGCATTTAAAACCCAAAATATCGAAGAAGCTCAAGGCAAACTACAGAAATTAACAGAAAGTCTTCAAGTTAGTCAAAATAAATATAATAGGTTATCATACCTTAAATATATTCCCTTTTTAGGAAGCTATTGGAATGATGGATATCATTTACTAAATGCAGGGATTAATGGGGTCGAGGCAGGTAGAATAACCACAAATGCTTTGGTTCCTTATGCAGATCTCTTAGGACTTAAGGGAAAAGGTACTTTTGTAGGAGGATCGGCAGATCAGCGGATACAGACAGCCGTTAAAACTCTCGATAAGGTGACTCCCAAAATTAAAGATATCAGCGATAAAATAGCTCTAGTTAAATCTGATTTAGATCAAGTAGACCCAAATAGGTATCCAGAGAATATAGGAAATACAGTAATTAAAAGCAGACTCGTTTCACTTCGCGGTATATTCGATGAATCGGCTAATTTATTTATCAACGCCCAGCCGCTTTTGGAAGAGCTGCCCAAGATTCTAGGTGAACCCGAAGCCCGTCGCTATCTAGTTTTATTCCAGAATGATAAAGAGCTCAGAGCAACCGGAGGATTTATAACTGGCTATGCCATTTTTAAAATTGAGCATGGCAAATTAAATGTTGAAAAAGCCGAAGATATCTATAAACTGGACGATGCAAAAACCAAAAAATTTCCCGCTCCACCGGAGATATTAAAATATCACAAAGGTGTTTTTACACTCGAACTTCGAGACAGCAACCTTTCCCCAGATTTTGTAATGTCGATGAAAAAGTTTGAAGAGTTATTATCAACTGTACCCGGCTTTCCCAAATATGATGGCATAATTTCTATCGACACCCATGTCCTGGTGGAATCTATGAAGATACTGGGTTCAATTCCCGCCTATGGTACTAATTTTACAGCCGAAAATGATAAACGCTGTGGTTGTCCTAATGTCATTTATGAACTCGAGTCGTATGCCGATAAACCGGTTGCCTACGAAAAAGGATCGCGAAAAGATATTATAGGCGTTCTTTTATATCAGATTTTACAAAAAGCCTTAGGTGTTTCGCCATCAAAGTATTGGGGCAGGCTTTTCCAAATGACTCTTACCGAAATGGAACAAAAACATATTCTCATTGACCTCAAAGATCAAAAAGCCCAAAATAGTCTTACCGCTCTTAATTTCTCCGGTCAAATCAAAGACTTTACTGGTAACTATCTCCATATTAATGACGTCAACTTTGCCGGAGCCAAGTCTAATATGTTTGTGACAGAGTCGGTAAAGTACGATTTATCAGTAGATGGAAATGGTGCAGGTACTGTGGCGCTGACCATCGATTATAAAAATCCTGCTCCTCCTTCCGATTGTGGGTTGGAATCAGGAGGATTGTGTCTCAATGGACTTCTTCGCAACTGGCTGAGAGTCTATACTCCTAAAGGATCCGAGCTTTTAGATTTTAAAGGTTCGGAAAAAGATACCATTAAGTATGATGATTTAGGCAAAACAGTCTTTGAAGGTTTCCTTACAGTTAAACCTCAGGGAGCCTCCCAGGCGATTATTCGCTTCAAATTGCCTATGAAAATAGAAAAGGGTAAAGCTCTGCCATTCCTGATCCAAAAACAACCAGGTACCGATAATAATGATTACACTATTATTATGGATGGCAAGAAAATATCTCAGTCCCCACTTCTTATAGATAAGCAGTTAGAACTTAAACCCTGAAGTGATTAACTCCTACAAAGTTGAAGGTATTATCATTAAGCGCTCTAACTTTGGCGAGGGAGACAAAATTATTACTCTATTTTCCCAAAATTATGGCAAAATAAAAACTCTCGCCAAAGGTGTTAGGAAAATTAAAAGTAGACGCGCTCCTCATATCGAACTTTTCAATTACTCCCGTATCTTTCTCCACAAAGGCCAAAACTTCGATATCATTACCGAAGCAGAAGGCATTGATACATTTAGTCTTCTGAAAAAAGATTTAAAAAAAGTAGCTGCAGCATATTATATTGCAGAGCTAGTTGATAAACTATGCCCCGAGAGACAAGAACATAATGATATTTTATACAGATTAATTGGAACATTGAAGGAATTAAATAGCCCAAATTTTTCCCACCTAAATTCCCTTATTGATGATTTTAGTTATATGATCGTGTCAACCTTAGGGTTCTTGCCAGCAGGACAAAAGCCTAATAGGGGCAATATTCAATATTTTATTGAGAGTGTTATAGAGAGAAAATTGAAAACATCGGAGTTATTGACAAAAATTGTCGGATAATGTAATCTAAATTTAAAAGCGATGATCCTAAGGGCATAGGGGAGCTTAAAATCAAAAAGCGGATGAGCTCAATGGATACAATTACTCATCAATTAGGGTGGAACCGCGGGTTTATACTCGTCCCGAGATGTACATAAAAGGACGAGTTTTTTATTGGAAAGTATTTAAAAATGGTATTATTAAACTAACTATGGACTTAATGGAAAAAATTGTCGCCCTTTGCAAAAGAAGGGGATTTATCTATCCCGGATCTGAAATCTATGGAGGTTTAGCAGGAACATGGGATTATGGACCCCTTGGTGCCCTACTCAAAAAAAATTTAAAAGATCTTTGGTGGCGCGATATGGTTCAACTTCGAGACGATATCGTTGGTATTGATGCCGCCATCATGATGAATCCAACAGCTTGGGAAGCATCAGGGCACGTTGAAGCCTTTGTTGATCCATTGGTCGAATGTAAGGTCTGTCACCAGAGATTCAGAGCCGATAAGGAAGACGAAATTGATAGTCACACAAAAAAGCATCAAAAGGAAAAAAGTGGCTCTGTCGAATATACTTCGCCTCAGAAATTTAACCTTCTTGTGAAAGCGTACTTAGGAGTTATCGAGGGCGAGCAATCGTTAATTTACTTACGAGGAGAGATAACCAATGGAGTCCACGTCAATTTTCAAAACGTTTTGGATTCAACCAGAATTAAAATTCCCTTTGGTATCGCCCAGATCGGTAAGGCATTCCGTAATGAAATAACTCCGGGAAACTTTACGTTTCGCTCTCGCGAATTTGAACAGATGGAAGTTCAATATTATATAAAACCCAAAGAAGAAGAAGAAGGAAAAAAGTGGTTTGAATATTGGAAAAAGAATCGCATGGATTGGTACCGAAGTCTCGGGATGAAAAAGGATAACCTAAGGTTCAGAGACCATGCTGATCATGAGAGGGCTCATTATGCCAGAATTGCCACCGACATAGAATATCATGCCCCCTGGGGCTGGTCTGAATTTATGGGAATTCACCATCGGGGAGATTGGGATTTAAAAAGACATGAGCAATATAGCAAAAAAAATATGAAGTACAAAGACCCCCAAACCAATGAAGAGTATCTACCATGGGATATAGAAACATCTGCTGGAGTAGACCGTTCTCTCCTCTTTTTACTCATCGATGCCTATCATGAAGAAGGAAAACGATTGGTTCTAAAATTACATCCAAAACTCTCACCATATAAAGTCGCTCTATTTCCCTTGGTGGCCAATAAAGCGCAGTTAGTAAAAATTGCTCGAAAGATTTATGAAGAATTAAAACTTGATATGATGGTAGCCTGGGATGACAGAGGGAATATCGGCAAGCGCTATTTTGCCCAAGATGAGGTTGGTACACCCTGGTGTGTGACTATTGACTATCAGACATTAGATGATGATACAATAACTATACGTGATAGAGATACAACCAAACAGATAAGAGTAAAAAAAGATATACTAAAGGACTATTTTAAACAAAAGTTAACTTAAAATGAAGTCAATATGGCTATTAAATTGAAAAAATTTAACATCATCATCGCAGCTGTCATACTCATTGTCTTAATTCTCTCTGCAGTTGTAATAAAAACTATTACTGCTCCCAAAAAAGTTGCCACTGATACTTCTCCCACGCCTATTGAGGCCTTACCCACCATTGATAGTAGCGTCACGGTGGGTCTACAATTTACCAATAATAATAAATCAATTATCCTGACGATCAAAAATATTCCCGACGGTACCGACACTATCGATTATGAAATTTCCTATAACACGGCCGGTGGAATACCCAAAGGAAATATTGGACAAATCAAAGTAAACGGTCAAAAAGAAGTTGAAAGAAGCGGAGAAGAATTAACGCTCGGAACTTGTTCTCGAGGCGTTTGTAAATATTACGAAGGAGTCACCAAAGTCAGTCTTTCTCTTAAATTCCACAAAACAGACGGCTCAGCTAGTATATTTCAGAAAGATTATAGTTTATAACTAACCTCTAGATTATATTCCTTCAAGTTGGTCTTCACTTAATTCCTACCTGTAGTGTTTCTTGTCCGTGAAAAACCCCTTGACATTCGTGAAAAATAGTAGCACAATGGAAAAAAGTGGTGAAAAGTAGTGAAGAAAGTAGAGAAGCTATATGTTCTTGGGCACATATCAGCACAATTTGTTAGATAAAGGAAGGCTGGCCCTTCCCAAAAAGATACGAAATGGACTCTCTGGCTCTCGAATGATGCTCACTATTGGATTTGAGAACTGTATTTTAGGGTTTGATGAAAGTCAGTGGCACGAAACTACTAGTGTAGAATTGGAAAAGCCATTATTTACCGATAAAGGGACACGAGATTTACAAAGGAAAATTTTCGCCGCCGCCGAGAGTATAGAAATGGATGACCAAGGGAGATTTGTTTTACCTAAATTCATGCAGGATAAAGTTGGCATAAGAGATAAAGTGACCATTATAGGTGTCGGAAACCACTTCGAGATTTGGGAAACAAAAGTATGGGAAGAGTATCAGAAAGATTTAAGTGATTGATTTCGGATTTTACTGCCTATGATCCGAGATCAACAGGAATCGGAATATCATAAGTCGGTACTTGTACAAGAAGTTATTGAAGGATTACAGATAAAATCTGGGAAAAAGTATATTGATGCAACACTTGGGGGCGGGGGACATACTTTTGAGATTTTGAAACGCGGTGGTATCGTCTTAGGTATCGATATTGACGATGATTCTATTATTTATGTTAGAAATAAACTCAAAGCTCAAATTTCAAAAGTCAAACTAGGTAGGGATATATTTTTAGCCCAGGGAAATTTCGCCGATTTGAAAAAGATAGCAACTAGTCAGAAATTTAGCCAGGTTTCCGGAATTCTATTTGATTTAGGAGTTTCTAGCCATCAGCTAGAGACAAAGGAAAGAGGATTTAGCTTTCGGTTTGATGCACCACTTGATATGCGGATGGATAAAAAGGGAAATATAACCGCTGAAAATATAGTTAATAGAGCAAGTAAGGAGGAATTATATGAGATTTTTACAAAATATGCTGAAGAAATCGATTCTCGGGCAATTCTTGAGGCTATTATTCGCGCCCGTGCCTTAAAACCGATTAGAACAACAGACCAATTGGCCCAAGTAATAATAAGTGTCAAGGGAAGGGCCGGCAGGACTCATCCGGCAACCCAACTTTTTCAGGCACTTAGGATAACAGTCAATCATGAACTGGAGAATCTAAAAAGAGGCTTAGATGATGCCGGACAACTTTTAGAAATTGGCGGAAGACTGGCAGTTATAAGCTTCCATTCGCTGGAAGATAGAATAGTTAAATTTCATTTTCGAGATAAAAATTTAAGGGAACTATTTAATAAGCCTATCAGACCGACATTAACAGAAATAAGACAAAATCCCAGGTCAGCGGGGGCAAAACTGAGAATATTTGAAAAATATGAATCGCTTGATAAAATTTCACTTTAAACCCATCGTTATACCCCTTCTAATTTTATTGGCCATAGCCCAAGTATACCTGCTCAATAGTCTGTCTACCTACGGTTCCCGGCTCAGTAAACTAGAAAAAGACATCAATGATGTTGCCAAGTCAAATGACGCTCTAGAGGAGTCTATCGCCTCTGCCTCATCAGTAACCGCCCTTTCCATCAAAGCAAAAACATTGGGTCTTACCGTGAGCCCCCCATACCTATCATTCCAAAATACAGCTCCTGTTGCTTTAAACTTTCCTTCCGGAAATTAACAAATGGGTAAAAGGTTGTGGTTTCTTTTTGGGTTATTTCTTCTTCTTTTTATACTTATCATAGGAAGACTTTTTTATTGGCAGATAATTCTTTCTGATCAATTTGGCGGTCAAGGAGATGCCCAGCGCATAAAAGAATTAAAAATTCCCGCCAGACGTGGTAACATTGAAGCCTCTGATGGTAGTCTTTTGGTAGCTAATAAAAGAGCTTACCTCGTCTATGTCGAACCCAAAAAATTAAAGGATTTGGATACTGTCAAAAAAATCTTAGCAGATTCACTCGATATTTCCCTTGCCTCGGTTTCCGCAAAATTTAATGACCCTAGACTCATCTGGGTACCTATCGCTCATAAAGTAGGTGAGGAGAAAAAAAACAAACTGCAGAGGCAGGCAGTATTAGGTATAGGTTTTGAAGAAGAGGATGATAGATATTATCCGGAAAGTTCCATGGCAGCCCATCTTTTGGGATTTGTCGGCAAAGACGCCAAAGGGGATGATAAAGGCTATTTTGGTATCGAAGGTTATTATGACAGACAGTTAAAAGGGACAAATGGTCTACTTAGACAAGAAACTGATGCCAGAGGCCTGCCGATACTCATAGGTAATCAGCAAAGAATCGAACCAGAGGATGGTCGAGATCTTACCCTTAATATCGACAAAAGTGTCCAATTTATTATTGAAAACAATTTAAAAGAAGCGATCCAAAAATATGGCGCCAAAGGCGGCGGAGTGGTAGCCATGGACACTAAAACTGGGGGCATCCTGGGTCTTTCAGCATTTCCCGCATATGATCCCCAAAATTTTGCTAAATTCGACAGCATATTATATAAAAATCCAATTGTAGCCCAAACCTACGAACCGGGATCCACATTCAAAGTCCTCGTGATGGGTGGGGCGCTGAATGATAAGAAAGTGAAACCTTCGCAGGAATTTGACGAACAAGGCCCGATTGAAATAGGAGGTTACACTATCCGAACATGGAATAATAAATATAGCGGAAAAATTACCGCCACAGGCATATTAGAGAAATCCTCAAATGTAGGGATGGTGCAAGTCGGAAAACTTTTAGGCAGAAACGAACTTGTCTCTTATATCAAAGCCTTTGGTATCGGTAGCCCCACAGGCATAGATCTCGAAGAAGAAACTGCTCCCGAGTTAAGGTCTAAAGACAAGTGGTACGATATTGATTATGCCACAGCTACTTTTGGACAAGGAATTGCCGTAACTCCAATTGAGATGCTCCGGGCAGTGGGGGCTATAGCCAATGATGGCAAACTGATGGAACCGCACATTGTCAAAAACATTATTGATCAGTCAGGGAAAAAAATTGAGATCAAACCAAAAGTAGTTAGACAAGTATTATCAGCCGATAGCGCCCATGTTCTGTCCGAAATGATGGTAGCTGCAGTAGATAATGGTGAAGCCAAGTTTGCCAAACCCCAGGGTTACCGCATTGCCGGAAAAACGGGAACCGCCCAGATACCCATCGCCGGCCACTACGATGCGACTAAAACCATCGCTTCCTTTGTCGGTTTTGCACCCGTGCCGGACCCGAAATTTGTTATGCTTACAATCCTCTCTGAACCATCAACCAGTCCTTGGGGATCTGAAACAGCTGCACCTTTATTTTTTGCCATCAGTAAAGACTTATTTAATTATTACGGCATTTCACCCTCTGACTGAGCTTTGTGGTATAATAATTAGATCGAATTTATGCTCCAAACTCTCAAAAATTGGTCCCATCTCCTTAGCGCTTTTTTGGCAACCTCTTGGTATGGCTATCCCGCCTTAAAACTTACCGTTATAGGTATAACCGGAACCGATGGGAAGACGACAACGACTGAACTGGTTTATCATATATTGAAGAATTCTGGGAAAAAAGTTTCTATGATCTCGACTATTCGCGCCGTAATCGAGGGAAAAGAATATGATACCGGTTATCATGTCACTACCCCCTCTCCATTTTCCTTGCAAAAGTATTTGAAAAAAGCCAAGATAGAAGGTAGCCAATATGTAGTTTTGGAGGTTACCTCACATGCTTTGGATCAATAGAGAACATTTGGGACAAGTATTGATATCGGGGCAGTTTTGAATGTCTCCCATGAACATCTAGATTATCATAAAACATTTGACCAGTATCTCAAGGCAAAAGCTAAAATATTCCGTGGAGTAAAAATCAGTATACTCAATCGGGATGACAAAAGCTTCGATTTTTTAAAAGCGAAAGTAGAAGGAAAAATGGTTACTTTTGGCATTCATAAAGATGCAGACTATTCCAAAGATAAATTTACATTTAAATCACCTCTGCTGGGTGAATTTAATGACTATAATATTTTAGCTTCAGTTGCGATAACTAAAACTCTTGGGCTAGATGATCAAAAAATTAAAGACGTCATTACCACGTTTAAAGGAATTAACGGCAGAATGGAGGAGATGGCAACAGGAAAATCTTTTCGGGTTTTTATCGATTTTGCTCATAAACCTAATGCACTAGAAAACGCTTTAAAAACTGTAAGGGCGCTGACACTTGGTAAAGTTATAGTTATTTTTGGCTGTGCTGGCCTTCGTGATAAGCTCAAAAGGCCGATGATGGGTGAAATCGCTGGTAGGCTCGCCGATTATGTTGTCTTAACAGCTGAAGACCCTAGAACCGAGGACGTCCGCGACATTATTAACCAAATAGCTAATGGTTGCCAAAAGGCCGCTCTTAAAGAAGCTGATAAGCTAAAGTCGGTCAAAAATTATACTCTTGACAATACAAAGTATTTCTGGGGGATACCCGATCGTCAGGAAGCGATAAATTTCGCAATTAGAAAACTTGCCGGAAATAAAGATCTGGTACTTATAACCGGTAAAGGTCACGAAAAGTCGATCTGCTATGGGAAAACGGAATATCCCTGGAGCGATTTTGAGGCTGTAAAAAAAGCACTTCATGATTAAGTCAAAATTACTAAAAAAGTTCAAACATTTATTTCATGGATTCTCAACCATAAAAGAGGGATCCTTTTCTGACACCAGATCATTTTCCCCAAAATCTGCTCCTATCAAAGACAAACTAATTCTTGCCCAACAGATACACCAAAATAGGATAGCCATTGTCGATTCATTGCCAACTAAAAGTGTTATTAAAAATGTAGATGGTTTGGTCACCAATCAGAACTGGCTCTGTTTAGGTATCAAAACCGCAGATTGTGTCCCCATCTTATTATTCGACCCCCGAGAGAGGATTCTTGGGGCGCTACACGCCGGCTGGAGAGGCACTCTATCACATATTGCCAAAGAAGGAATTGACTCTATGTTAAAATTGGGGGCAAAGAAAGACAAAATTATTGCTATTATAGGTCCTCATATCGGTTCATGCTGTTACAACATCAATTACCCTAGGAAAAAATTGTTTGATGGGGAAGATGGTATTAATGAACTTACCTTAACAAAGTTTGCCAATAACTGGCATCTAGACTTGGGAAGATTAAACTATAACCAATTAGTCTCGGAAGGAATCTTGCCTTTTAATATTGAAACTATGCTTCATTGTACCTCCTGCCAGGAGGATCTATTTTATTCTTATCGTCGACAAGGGAGCTCTGCCGGCCGAATGATTAATTTCTTATGTCTTCAAAATTAAAAGAATTATCCCAAAAATATCACCATGCCTATTTCATCGGTATAAAAGGAGTCGGCATGACTTCTCTTTGCTTGCTACTAAAGCAGGTCGGCCTAAAAGTGAGTGGTTCTGATCTAGCCGAAACCTTTCCCACCGATGAAGTCCTGCACAAATACAAAATTCCCCTAAAAATAGGCTTTCAAAAAAGTAATCTTCCGGCAAATGCGGACTTGGTAATTGTCACTGGAGCTCATGGTGGGTTGACCAATATCGAGGCAGTCGAAGCTAAAAAAAGAGGAATTGAAACGCTGATGCACGGACAGGCTTTGGGCATGGTGATGGACAAAGCAACAGGTATATCTATCGCTGGCTGTCATGGCAAAACCACTACCACTGCCATGCTAGCTACCATCTTAGAATATGGGGGTCGCAATCCCTCCTATGCCATAGGTGCTGCATCAATAAATCCTTTAGGAGCCCCAGGTCACTTTGGTCACGGGGAATACTTTATTGCTGAGGCTGATGAGTATCTAACCGATCCGTTTTCGGATAAAACTCCCAGATTTCTATGGCAAAATCCGAAAGTGGCTGTAGTGACCAATATTGAATTTGACCACCCCGATGCTTATGCCAATATTGACCAAGTCAGAAGTGCATTTACGAAATTTTCTCAAAAAGTACCCCACAGTGGATTATTAGTTGCAGGCACGGATAATCCCCAGGTGACGAAGATGATAAAAACTCTCTCTCTTCCTGTTGCTACTTTCGGTTTCTCTCCCCAGTCTGAGTATCAAATTAAAAACACTCGACCGCATGATCAAAAAACTTACTTTCATCTCAGCCACCAAAATATTGACTTAGGCGAATTTATACTTCAAATACCGGGGAAACATAATGTCTTAAATGCTGCTGCCTCTATTATAGTTGCCAACTTTTTGGGCCTCTCCATAAATAAAATTAAAGATGGTCTACATTTATTTCTGGGTACAAAAAGAAGATTTGAAAAAATTGGTGATTTTGGAGGGGTTTTACTCTATGATGACTACGCCCATCATCCGAGTGAAATTATCGCTACACTCTCTGCCGCCAAAGACTTCTTTGCCGGCAGAAGAATTTTTGTTATATTTCAGCCCCACACTTACTCCCGAACCAAAGCCCTTCTAAAAGACTTCGCCCGGGCATTTTATGCGCTAGATAATATCACCATTATTACTGATATATTCCCCTCCTCTCGCGAAATTATCGATAAATCATACACATCAGAGGTTTTGGTCCAAGAAATATTAAAATACAAAAACAGCGCTCATTTTCTTCCGAAAAAGGAAGACGTCCTGGGCTTTTTGGAGAAAAATATTAGGTCTGGTGATATCATATTTACTATGGGTGCAGGAGATATCTACCAGTGGCATCAAGACATTCTCAAGCTCACTCCTATTACGTATGACTAATATTTGCGCCGAATTAAAAAAAGAGTTAGGCGAAAATAGGCTCAAGAAGGATATAAAACTTGCTTCTTACTCTACACTTCGAGTTGGCGGAGGGGCAAAATATTTCTTTGAAGCAGCATTTCAAGAAGATTTAATTCGCGCCTTGGGAATAGCAAAAACACTATCATTACCTACTTTTATACTCGGAGGAGGATCCAACCTTTTGATATCTGATAATGGTTTTGCTGGTTTAGTTATTAAAAACAAGACAAACACTATCAAAGTGTTGGGTTTCAAAGGCAGCGTAGAAAAGTCTTCATCGCATATAAAAGACGTCTATGTGGAAGTTGAATCTGGTGTACTTATCAATCGTTTGGTGAGATTTGCTCTCGATGAAGGACTGGGAGGCATCGAAAGCTTCTTAGGACAGCCGGGAAGTGTCGGAGGGGCAGTCTATATCAACGCCCATAATCTAAAAAATAATGATTTTTTTGCGGACCATATTCATCAGGCAAAAATAATCAATAATAAAGGTGAGGAAATGACTGTCTCCCCTTCCTATTTCCAGTTCGGCTACGACCAAAGCTTGCTTCAGAAAACTAAAGAAACAGTTCTTTCTGTGACACTAAAACTTCAAAAAAAAGAGAAAGCTAAACTCTGGGAGGTCGCTAAATACTCTTTCGAATACAGGAAAAAGACTCAACCCCAAGGAGTTTTATCTTCCGGATGTACTTTTAGAAATATTGACAAAAGCGCTGCTCTCAGACTCGCTACCCCCAATTTTACCACCTCGGCAGGGTATCTTATCGAAAATGTCGGATTAAAAGGAAAA